>Ga0129312_1000631_pt1 | contig 27261 bp, 26 predicted proteins | sample O827metagenome_FD_94434 | JGI IMG/M metagenome (GOLD analysis project Ga0129312, IMG submission 94434) | Orangutan group fecal microbial communities from Wisconsin, USA - O827 metagenome | ecosystem: Host-associated > Mammals > Digestive system > Large intestine > Fecal | place: USA: Wisconsin... | reverse complement strand
TCGCAGCATAAGGACAATATCCTTGCTGCGATTTTGTTTTGTGTAAAAATGATGAGTCCCCAGATCATTGATGCGGATTTACCCCATATATTTCATACACAAAACGGTTTGGGTTGGGCTGCTTAAAAAGCAACAGGGCTAGCTGGATTCGAACCAGCGTATACAGCAGTCAAAGTGCTGTGCCTTACCGCTTGGCGATAGCCCCACAAGACTTAATAAGGATATACTAAGCCTATTATTTTGTCAAACAACATAAACCGGTTTATTAAAGAATGTACCCCGGCACATTCTTTTGCCGATTGCTGTCGCTTGCGACATTAATTTCCTTTGCGCGAGTGCGCATTCCGCGTGGCGCCTTATTATTTCAACGGACGCATTTCCCTATGAAACAATAAAATCCCGGACATAACATCCGAGATCTGAAATACTGCGGGTGGGTAGAGGGATTCGAACCCTCGACCTTCAGAACCACAATCTGACGCGCTAACCAACTGTGCTATACCCACCATAGGCTGTTGCCTTATGAACCAGAAGGGATTCGAACCCCCGACCCTGCGCTTAGAAGGCGCATGCTCTATCCAGCTGAGCTACTGATTCACACTATTATGAACATTGTCTGTTGCACAATGCTTTATCATTCTAAGCAAAAGTTGAGCTTTTGTCAACATGCAAAATTAAGTTTCGTCAATTTTTTTCTCTCCCGGCACGTTTTATCTTGCGTATCGAGTCACATATGCACCATGCTATGCCCATTCCGCCCGCTATTCCTATGGCAAAGAGCACTGTCTCTATACCCTTACTCAGAGCAAATGACATATTTTTCTCGGCAATGGCATTCATGCATTCATATAATGGCTTTCCCGGCACGAGCGGTATTGCCGAAGCAACAAAAAATATCGTTGACGGCGCCTTATATGATCTTGCCATTATCTCTGCATATATAGCTACAATAAATCCGGATACAAGTGCCTGCATAAACATGCTCGTCATCACACGAAGCGAAACTACATATGCAAGCCATGCAATAAATCCGCCAAGCCATATAGCCGGCAGATATTTTTTATTTATATTGTAAATGATACCGAAGCCTACGGAACCGAAGGCTCCGAGTATAAGTCTCGGCAGTTCATTGACCCAATCCATGACCGACTCCTTTTTATACATGCCCTGCCAGCAGCAATGACACCAAGAATCCCATGGTCATCATAGCCGCAAGCAGCAAAGCTTCTATAAGACGCAGTATACCCGACAGCGTATCTCCGAGCAGCATATCCCTGACTGCATTTGTAAACATCACTCCGGGCACAAGCAGCATGATATCGCCTATCATTATCTTATCTATATGCGTTCCGGGTATAAGTTTTATAGCAATGAATGCACAGAATCCGGCTATCAGCGAAGCACACAGCTGAAATGCGAACTTATTGAGGCATACCGGAGACAGATGTTTCTGCATATTGTATATAAGTATACCTATGAGAGCCGATATTATTCCGTCAATAACAGAGCCACCGTAAAAGACAGCAAAGCTGCCTGAAGCAAGCATGCTTCCTGCTATAAATACAGCATCACTCTTTGGCGTATTGTTGATCTCTTCTATAGCCTTATCAAATTCTTCCGGATCTATCGGATGAGCGCATACCGAACGGCTCAATGCATTAAGTCGCTCAAGCTTTGCAAAATCATTTCCGCTGCTTCCGTCAAGTCTCCTGCTTCGTGTTTTAGCTTCCTCTCCACGCATCTTAAGAGTAAGAATAATGTTTGAGATTATAACAAACACATCTATCTCTTCGGATCTGTATGCTCTGCCTATTCGCCTAAGCGTATCCTCGGTTCGATACACCTCTGATCCGCAGTTTTGCATAGATTCAGCCATCTTGATCAGGGTATTAAGAAATTTATCCGTATCCATCAGCTTTCTCTCGTTACCAATAATGCTATCATTAAAAAACCAACATACCAAGACAGTATATCATGTACCGGCATTTTACCAAACAGAAAAAGCATCGATATCAGACTCTTCTATTAAGGCATCCCTATCATCTTCCGACAATTGGAGGATAATCCTCCGCCTTTATATAAGTCTGTATCAATGCTTTTTTTAAGAAATCTTATTACTAAGTCCTTAGCTGCTGATACTCAAACATTCTCCGCAAACACTCAGCTTCAAAATCACTAAAAAACTGAGGCTATGCCTTAATCGTTATAGTCCTCTGCCATTGCCTTATCAAAGATATCGGTAACAGCTGCCGAAGGCTCGTGTGTGGCAAGTGTAACCGCAATCGCAACAAGTGTACCTGCCGCAAAGCCCGGAAGTATCTCATATATTCCGGTGCCCTTCAGGAAGACAAGCCAAAGTATATCTACCGCAGCACCTGCAATTACGCCTGCACAGGCACCGTTATAGTTAAATCTTCTCCAGAAAAGCGACAGTATAACTACAGGTCCGAAGGCAGCTCCGAAGATGCCCCACGCATTTTCAACAAGATTCATGATAGCCTGAGCTCCCGATCCGTTTGATGATGCAATAAGATATGCAATGACTGCAATGATAATTACCGCAACACGTCCTACGTTTAAGACCTCTCTATCCCCGGCATCCTTACGAAGCAAAGGCTTATATATATCCGAGGTGAATGAACTTGAAGCTACAAGAAGCTGTGAATCCGCTGTGGATACGGAGGCAGCCATAATAGCCGCAAGCAGCAAGCCTGCTATGGCAGGCGGGAAGAAACGACGAGCCATTGCTATGAATACAGTCTTCTGAGCGCCCTGTGTCAGCAGCTCCTCTCCCATAATGATCCTTGCAAAATATGCAAGCAGACATGCCGCACCGAGTGAAAGTACTACCCAGATGATTGCAACGGTTGCAGAAGTCTTGATCATCGAAGGCTTCTCTATCGACATGAATCTGATGATTATATGAGGCATACCGAAGTATCCGAGTCCCCATGCAAGTCCGGATACTATATCCTGCCAGGACGCACTGAACATTCCTGTTCCGAATGCACAGGTAACAACAGCTCCGCTTGCATCTGTGTATGTATATACCTCCTGAAGCTTGCTTGTATCTATATCCTGAGTTGCAACAACTATGATCGGAACCGCAAGCAGGGCAATAAGCATAAGTATTCCCTGGAAGAAATCAGTCCAGCATACAGCCTTAAATCCGCCGAGGAAGGTATATCCAATTATAATAAGCGCAAATATGATCATTGCGGTATGATTGGACATCTTTGGAAAAAGTGTCGTGAATACAGATGTTCCGGCAACAAATGCACTTGCTACATATACTGTAAATGCGATAAGGAATATTACCGCACATATTACCTGCAGAGTCTTATGTTCGGTCGCAAATCTGTTTGTAAGATACTGCGGAAGTGTGATTGCATCATCTGCTGCCTTACTGAATTTTCTGAGTCTCTTTGCACAGAATATCCAGTTAAGTGCCGTTCCTATCGCAAGTCCTACGCCTATCCATATCTGTCCGAATCCAAATGCAAGTATAGATCCCGGTAATCCCATAAGGAGCCATGCTGACATGTCGGAGGCCTGTGCAGACATTGCCGTTACCCATGGTCCCATGGAACGTCCGCCTATGAAATAATCCTCCTGATCCTTATTTCCACCGTTAAAGTAGAATATCAATCCTACAAAAAACAGAATTATGAAATAAGCCAAAAATACAACGATTTCCGCATTAAACATTTTTCTTATTTCCTTTCAAAACAAATATGAATAGAATTTTAACATGTATAAATATATTATTAAATACAAACCAAATATCATACTTTAAATGATACTGTTTTAATAATAATTTCAAAGATCTCTTGTTTTTAGCGTAGATATTTAATAGACCGTAGTCTATACTAAGTATTATAATATTTGTATTAACCGATTTATATCAAATGTGAGAAGGAAAATTACAGTGAAAAAGACCTCAGGACAAACAAAGAGCCGTATTGTATCCGCAGCATGGGAGCTGTTTTACCAACACGGCTATGAAAATACAACTATAGATGATATTACCGAGCTGTCCGGCACATCAAAGGGCAGCTTCTATCATTATTTCAGCTCCAAGGATAATCTCCTTGGCTCATTATCCGACCTGTTTGACAAAAAATACGAAGAGTTGGATCAAAGTATGGATGAACAGCTTGATCCTATCGATAAACTGCTTTTTATCAACCGTGAGCTCTTTCTCATGATAGAGAATACTGTATCGGTATCTCTTCTGTCTAAGCTTTTTGCATCTCAATTGGGCGCCAACGGAGAGCGCGGACTGCTCAACCCCGACAGAACATATTACAAGCTCGTGCGTCGTCTGGTCATCGAAGGCAAAGAGAAAGGACTCTTCCGAGACGATCTCTCGGTAAATGATGTAACCAAAGCATATGCACTGTATGAACGAGCCATGATGTATGACTGGTGCATTTCCGCCGGAAATTATTCCTTATGTCAGTATTCGCAAAAGATGCTTCCCTTGTTTATCAACGGTCTGAGAGCATAAGGCTTATGCGCAAAGCTTAGCTATTGCCAACGCATAGATAAGTACGGCATCCTTAAATTCATCAATGAGCATGAATTCATCCGGGCCGTGCATATGTGTATCTGTCGTTTCTCCGACTGCTCCGAAGGCAACTCCGTTTTTAAGCTCATGCACATATGTACCGCCTCCGATAGCAAGGCACTTGCCCTCTTTGCCGGTAACATTTTCATAACAATCAAGCAGAGTCTTTATAAATACCGAATTACCGTCAACGGCATGTGCCGGAACAAATTTACAGCTGAATTCAAAGCCTGCCTTGCTGACAGTCTCCTCAACCTTATCCTGTATTTTATCCTGCTCATGCTTAAGACAGGTCCTTGAATCAAAGATAAGCTTAAAGCCCTTCTCGGTAGCCTCTAAAATATCCGCAGTCAGACTGGTCTTACCTGCGATCTCATCCTCTGCGGCAGCTCCGACTCCGGCGCCTTCGTGATCTCCGTATGGGAAGAGCTTGGCAAGCTCTTTTACAGCCTTATCAAAGTTATTGTCCGTAAAGTCAAGCTCTGCAAGTATCTGAAGCATGATAACAAGTGCATTGACGCCCTTTTCCGGAGTGGATGCATGTGCAGACTCTCCGAATACTCTGAGCCATACAGCTTCAGACAGTTCCATATCTTTATCAAACGGAACATCAGCCGCGTCAGAGAGCTCGTATCCCACTGTCTCAAATGTGAAATCAGCTCCAAGCTTCTGCTTTGTAAGCTCGGCTGCCTCGGCGATCTTTTTCTCATCTGCTCCTGTCATAAGAGCCATTGCCTTATTCGGTACGATATTGATGGTATGTCCGCTGCTGCAGTATACCAGTCTCGGCTTGTCCGCTTCGTTAATGCTTGTGCCTTCAGAAGTGTTTTTCCACGAAACAGTTCCTCTGAACTGTCCTTTTTCAACATTTATGATAGGGAACTCGGCATCCGGACTGAAGGTCATCGGAGCTTCCTTCTCAACGCTGTAATAGTGTTCTATATCACTTGAGCCTGTTTCCTCATCCGAACCGAGTATGAGTCTGCAGTTTTTGTTAAGCTCTATTCCGAGCTCTTTTATGGCTCTCATTGCATACAATGCCGCAATGGCAGGTCCCTTGTCATCGGAAGTTCCTCTGCCGTAGAGCGCACCGTCCTTGATCACAGGCTTAAAGGCCTCTGTCACCGTCCATCCGTCTCCGCCCGGAACCACGTCCATATGCGCAAGTATATCGAGGCAGGCCTCCTTATCTGTCATATCAGCCGTAACAACTCTGTCGGCATATACCTTGGTCTTAAAGCCGTATCTGCGGCAAAGCTCCTCAGCAGCCATAAGTGCCTTATACGGACCTTCACCGTAAGGCATGCCCGGCTTTGACTCCGACTGCGCCGAATCAATGCTGCACAGCATCATCGTATCCTCAAGCATTTCCTGCTCATGTGCTTCGATATAATCTCTTATAACGCTTTTAAGCTTACCCATCTTACATACACTCCCTAAATCTAATAAAGGGTACAATGAAAAGTCTCATCGTACCCCATACAAACTGCTTTGATCTGTCACAAAGTGAACGATCTGTTTTTATACCCCGATACTGTATCTCAGTCTCTCGGTGAACCGAATTCCGACAGCTCAAGTCCCTCGTTGCGGTCAAGCACCATCTTGACACTCCACTCATGCGCAAACAGCAGCAGCGGATTGCCCTTGAGATCCTGAACCTTCTTCATATCGCTTGTACCCTGGATCCTGTCGATATTGACAGTCTCCGGATGATCTATCCATCTTACATATTCGTACGGAAGCTGTTCAAGTCCAACCTCAACATTGTACTCATTTTTAAGTCTGTACAGTAATACTTCGAACTGAAGTACACCTACAACACCTACAATTATCTCTTCCATACCGGAGTTTATCTCCTGGAATATCTGTATTGCTCCCTCCTGTGCTATCTGCATAACACCCTTAAGGAACTGCTTACGCTTCATGGTATCGATCTGACGTACTCTTGCAAAATGCTCAGGTGCGAAGGTCGGGATACCCTCAAACTTAAATTTCTTGTTAGACACGCATAAGGTATCTCCGATACTGTATATTCCGGGATCGAATACTCCTATGATGTCTCCCGCATAGGCTTTCTGTATTATCTGACGTTCGTCCGCCATCATCTGTGTAGGCATGGTAAGACGTATCTTCTTGCCGCCCTGCACATGATTGACCTCCATGCCGGCCTCATACTCACCGGAGCAGATACGCATGAATGCAACTCTGTCTCTGTGCGCCTTGTTCATATTTGCCTGGATCTTGAATACAAATGCCGAAAATGCTTCATCTACCGGATCTATGATTCCCTGATCGCTCTTTCTTGGAAGCGGCGGTGTAGTCATCTTAAGGAAATGCTTAAGGAAGGGCTCTACACCGAAGTTGGTAAGCGCAGATCCGAAGAATACAGGGCTGAGCTTGCCGTGCAGTACCTTGTCAAGATCAAGCTCGTCCGCAGCTCCGTCAAGCAGCTCTATATCCTCATTAAGCTTATCATAATTGATAAAGCCTATGGCATCCTTAAGCTCCGGAGCATCTATATGATACTCATGAGTCTCAAGCTCCTTGGCTCCGCCCATCTCTGCCTTAAAGGTTATAACATTCTGAGAATCACGCTCATATACACCCTTAAAGTTCTTGCCGCAGCCTATAGGCCAGTTTACCGGGCAGGTATGAATACCGAGCACCTCTTCTATCTCAGACAAAAGCTCGAACGGATCTCTCGCCTCTCGGTCAAATTTATTGATAAAAGTAAATATCGGAATTCCTCTCATGACACAGACCTTAAACAGCTTGATGGTCTGTGCCTCTACACCCTTTGATCCGTCGATAACCATGACAGCTGAGTCTGCTGCCATAAGTGTACGATAGGTATCCTCCGAGAAATCCTGATGTCCCGGAGTATCAAGGATATTGATGATATTGCCTCCGAATTCAAACTGCATGGCTGAGGAGGTAACAGAGATACCTCTCTCCTTCTCTATCTCCATCCAGTCCGAAACCGCATGCTTTGCGGCCTTACGTCCCTTGACCGTTCCGGCAAGGTTGATAGCTCCTCCGTAGAGAAGGAATTTCTCCGTAAGTGTCGTCTTACCCGCATCCGGGTGGGAAATAATTGCAAATGTTCTTCTTTTTTCGATCTCTTCTCTTATATTACTCATTTATCCTTCCGCATCCCTGCTCATTCTTGTTAAGCTCATAGAGTCTGAGCATTCCCTTCATAAGAAGGCCGTCATCTCTCACTATCCTGTCGGCGTTCTTGCAATACTGAACCACAAATCTCGCCATGCCTCCGGTAGCAACTATATTGCACTTCTCACCGAGCTCTGCTTCGATACGCTCAATGATACCGTCAACCTGTCCCGCATTACCGTAAATGATACCGCCTCTTATGCAATGAACCGTATTCTGTGAAATAACATAGCCCGGATCCTCAAGACTGATCTCCGGAAGCATTGCACAATTATCGATAAGAGCGTCAAGGCTGGTCTTCATACCCGGCATTATAGCTCCTCCGCAGTACTCTCCGTCACCGTCAACCAAGGTAATGGTTGTTGCCGTACCCATATTTACGCTGATACACGGAGACTTGTAATAATAATGTGCCGCCTCCATGCCTACGATAAGATCCGGTCCGATTCCCTTCGGATACTGGAATTTGTTGAGCTTGATATCCATCTTCATATTGCAGTTTACGATAACAGGCTGTACTCCTATGGATTTTCTGACAGCTGTTTCAACTACGCCCGTAAGCGAAGGAACAACAGACGAAAGAATAGCTCCGTCAATAGCATCCACCGGTATATGATGGAAATTAAGCACCGCCTGAATATCCTGTCCGTACTCAAGACTCGACTTATTCTTGTCTGTGGTAACACGCTCTTCTATTATATTATCAATAGTATCAACAACACCTATCTTGATATTGGTATTACCCATATCGATTGCCAGAATCATGACTATGATCTCCTTAAGTTTTGCATAAAGCCGTCGCTGCCCGGACTTACTCACCGGAATCAGACGAACATTTATAAAATATCATCATAATATGATGCCGATATATATAAGCCTCATTTTTCAAGTCTCATATACACGGCATACATAAATTTCTAATTAACAGGCATATCCTATCATTTTTATTAAATGCAAACAAGCCGATAATTACTAAAATCGGCCTGTAAATGCTTTTAATTCTGATATTTCATGGTCCAAAGCACTCCTGCGATTATTATCACGCCTCCGCCCACGGTACTGACAGACGGTACCTCGGCAAAGAGAAAAAGCGCAATGATCGCCGCATATACCGGCTCAGCAAGCTTACTTGTGGAAACAAAGGACGGCGAAACGAATTTAAGTCCTCTGCTCAGCACGCTGTGTCCCATTACCGTACAGAAAAGTGCCATTCCGAGTGCACTTCCGTAATCCATGACTCCGTAGCCCGTAAGCGGTATATGAAGCAGCATTACAAGTATAAATGCAGTTATAGTTGCAAAGCTGTATACACTTCCCGTATATGCCGTCGTGGAAAGCCTGCGTCTGCACAGCATTCCCATGATCATATATACAGCCTCACATAAGGCACCGAATATAGCAAGCACATCTCCGAGCAACACATTGCTGCCTGCCGCCGAATCACCCATTGCTATGATCGCACTGCCTACGAAGCTTAGCACTATGCCGAATATTGCCTTGCGTGACAGCCTCTCTCCGAAGGCAATAAACATTATTGCCGGAACAAAAAATACCGAAGTATTGATAAGCAGTGTTCCCGATGCCACAGAGGCGAGTCTCACCGACTCAAAGAAGCAGAAGAAATGAAGTGCCAGCATAGTTCCCGCAAGCGCCGTGTATCTGACTATGCAAGGGCTGAAGCTTTCATGTTCCTTCTTTAAGGAAATAACATAGGGGATGGATATAAGCAGTGTTGAAAACAGAAGCCTCATCAATACGATATACATTGACGGTGCATCGTATAGTTTTGCAAATATCCCGGAAAGCGATATTCCTACTACCGCCAGACATATTATAAGTTTTTCTCTGAGCAGACTCATATCATTTCCTTGTTCTGCAGAACTCGGCTTCTTTTTTTGCTGCTGCATCATCCGGATATTTATCCAAATACTGACTCAGCAGCTCATATGCCTCATCAAAATTACCCAGATACTCAGCACAAACCGCCTTATTATATACTGCTGCTCGTCCCGTCATGCTTCCGTCAAGCACCGCGTATTCCGAAAATGCATCATAAGCTTCTGTGTATGAACCGCTCTTAAGCATATCCGCAGCTTCCTTGATCTTATCTAAGGCTCCGAGCTCATTATAGATCTCATCTATTCTCGCCTTGTCCTTGTCATCACACAGCTCATACAATGCCGTATAGCTTTCCTTTGCTGCGGTATAATCACCTGTTCTTATCTCACATTCACCGCGATATTTAAGTATATCATACTGAAGTTCGCTTACCTGTCCGTCTGAGGCATCAAGTGCTTTGTCGAAGGTGTCTATCGCAGCAGCATAATCACCGCTGTTGTAAAGCTCTATCCCCTGTTCTCTCAGCGCGTACTTATCTTCACCTCCGCAGGCCGTAAGCATCAAAGCTGCGGCAGTGATCGCAATACCGTATTTAATTCTATTTCCGATCCTTAACATCCTTACTCCTCAGCCCGTACTTCCAAAGCCGCCGTTTCTCGAAGCTGTTGCGTCATCATCCTCGGTTATTCCGAACGGACAGAATATAGCCTGAACAAATGCGGTCCCTGCCTTAAGCTCTACCGTCTTGCCGTCACGGCTGTCGTTTATCATAGGCACAAAAATGTGGCCTTCATTATCACTGTAATAATAATCGCTGTCAATTACACCCACGGTATTGTTAAGCTGAAATCTGAACTTCGATCCGAGTCCGCTTCGCGGCATTATAAATAAACAATAATCCTCTCTCATGGAAGCTCTGATGCCTGTAGGTATCTTGATGCTTTCTCCGGGCTTAAGACAGATGTCTATAGGTGTGCAGATATCATATCCCGCAGATCCTGCTGTGGCACGCTTCGGAAGCTTTATCTCCTCATACTTTGTCTCCGCTTCTCTGAGCAGACTCACATATTTCTCATCAGCCTTTGCCGCAGAGCTGTCGCCTTTTCTCACTGCCGCCGATAAGCAATGTGCCTGATATTTTTCACTGCAGATATCAGAGCCGAACTGCTTGAGATAATCCTCGGTCCAGCGTTTCAACGATACCTTTTCAAATTTAGCTATTCTGTTCATATATTAATTAACCTCACAGCATTCCGTACCCAGGATATCTTTCACTTCCGTCTTGACCTCATCCGAGATCCTCGACTCTACCGCCTCATCAGTCCTCGGAAGCGCATATTTATTTTCTACACCAAATCTTCTGTAGAATTCATCCGTAGGTCTGAATAAGGCCGGACGTCCCGGCACATTGAGTTTGCCGGCTTCCTCTATAAGTCCGTATTCTATCAGTTTATTGACAGCAAAATCAGACTTCACTCCTCTTATCTTCTCTATATCAACTCTCGTTGCCGGGGTCTTATTGGCTATGATGGCAAGAGTCTCCATAAGAACATCAGATAGCTCCGGCTTCTTCTTTGCGGAAACGACATTTACCAGATTATCGAAATACTTGGGATTGGAGCAGAGCTGATATTTGCCGTCTATCTCCTTGACTATCAAGGCTCCGTCCTCAAGCTCAAGTCTGCGCATAAGTCCGCGCACCTCACGCTCCGCCGCCTTATTGTCATAAGCGCATGCCTTGGCAAGCTCAGACACTGAGACAGCTCCCGACATAACGAATAAAACCGCCTCTATAATATTTTGCGCGTCATTATTCTTATCGATAAGCTCCAAGCTTAGCTGTTCACCCTGCATGTTTTCTTCAATCATATACTCACCTGTCTTCGATACCGCTCAGATCCAAATGATCAAAGTCGGCATCGCTGTTGACCTCGACCTCTATATCGGAGTTCATATCCTCCTGATTCACACTTATCTGTCCCATGCGTATAAGCTCCAGCACAGCCAGAAACGAAACCACGACTTCTGTTTTGTCCGAACCTTCCTCAAGCATCTGTCTGAAGGAAAATCTCCTGTGCTTCTTGGCGTATCCGACCATACCCTTAAGGCATCCTGCAAGCGATACCCTGTGCTTCTTAATGACTCCGAAAAATTCCTGTCTCTCGGTATCCTCTGCCGCATTCATACGGCTGAGTACTTTCATGTACACCTGTCTGAGCGTATCTCCCGATACCCCTTTAAGCAGCTCATCAAGATCCACGGGCGGCACATAGGACTTAAGCTCCTCCGGAAGCTCCGCATCCCTGTAGCAGCAGCGTTCCGCATAATCCTCATAAAACCTGAGTTCATGCGCCATGAACTTATAGCGCTTATACTCCAGCAATCTTGCTGTGAGCTCAGCCCTCGGATCCTCCTCGTCCTCTGTCTCCTCATGATCTTCCTTAGGCAGGAGCATCTTTGCCTTAATATCCAGCAGTATAGATGCCATCACAAGGAAATCCGACATCACATCAAGATCCTTTTCCTCCATAGCATCTATGTAGCGGAAATACTGCTCGGTAAGTCTGACTATCGGTATATCATATATATCGATCTTATCCTTCTCGATGAGCTTGAGCAGCAGGTCAAGCGGCCCGTCAAAATTCAATTGTTCAAGCTTGTACTTAGGTTCTTCCATGTAAATGTCGATCTTCGTTATATATATCTATGATGCTTAATTCAGGCAGATCATTCAGTCTTATATTAAAGGTATGAGTGCCGAGCCCTCTGTTCACGAGCATACTTGCATTCTTCACGCAGTGTACGCCGGAACAAAAACGGTTGAAAAACTGAAGCTGCGGAGTCATCAGTCCTCTGCCGTCCGGAAGCCTTATCGTACCTCCGTGAAAATGTCCCGACAACACAAGATCCGCTCCCCATGCGGCAGCCTCATCAAGATACATAGGGCTGTGTATAAGCAATATATTAAAGTGTCTCTTATCCGGATATCCAAGCTTAGATGGCAGATATTTCTCAGGCATATACTGCTTTCCTGCAAGAGTCAGTCTCTTCTTGAAATACTCCCAGTCAAGGCTCACTCCGTATATATCTATGTTCTTGCAAAACGCCTTGCCGTCGGTGAGAAAAACTATCCCGGCTGCTTCAAGCTTATCTTTGTATTCCTTATACAGCTCCGGAAATCTCTCTCTGAATCGCTTTTCGTGATTACCCTCAGCATAGAGGACAGGATATTTTCCGGCAATCTCGCTGAGTACCTCGCACTGCCTTCCTATTGCCGGCGGTTTACTGCTCTCCTTAATAACACTGACAATGTCTCCTCCGAGCAGCAGCAGATCGGGATGCGCAGCTTCAAGCGCCTTGATAAGCTTTGCCGAACGCTCATTGTCATTAAGATAATCATGAACATCGGATATAAACGCAAGCCTTAAGCCACATCCTACTCCGCAGCTTATCTCATTACCGACAGCATAAGACGACTCTGCTTTGGGAGCATCGGCTTCCTCCTTGCAGAGCGTTGCTTCGGCGTCGGTAACTGCTCTCAAGCTTTCATGAATGCCGCAGCGATAATACTCTGTTTTCAATTGACGCCGTTCCCATTCGCTCCTTAATATCGACAGTACTAAAACTGCCGCAGCGATGACAACGGCGCACACAATTAACATATCCATAGTGTTCCCAAGCGGAATCGAACCGCTATCTACAGCTCCGGAGGCTATCGTTTTATCCATTAAACTATGAGAACAAAGTTGGTGAACACATGCGAAATCCGCCTGCTGTAAGCGTTTTGTGCATGCCTCACAAACGTGTAGATTATACTGTAAATCATAAACAGTGTCAAACCACAAAAAGCCCCATGATACTTGTCACACACATTGCACCAGACTCTCGCCGGCTCAATGTGAAGCTTAAATATCATGGGGTTTTATTTTTTACTTATCGTAATTTACTATCTTGCCGAAATCAGTCTTGAGCGATGCGCCTCCGATGAGTCCTCCGTCAATATCAGGCTGTGCAAGAAGCTCCGCAGCATTAGCTGCATTCATGGAGCCGCCATAAAGTATGCGTATCCTGTCTGCCGTTGTCTCATCATAGAGCTCAGCAAGGAATTTACGGATATCTCCGCAGACCTCCTCAGCCTGCGCACTTGTAGCGGTCTTGCCTGTGCCTATTGCCCATATAGGCTCATAAGCCACAACGACCTTTGCGGCATCCTCTGCACTTACCGCATCAAAGCCCGCCTTGATCTGTGATCTGATCCAGGTAAAGGTCTCTCCGGACTCTCTCTGCTCAAGTGATTCTCCACAGCACATAATAGGTACAAGTCCATGCTGAATAGCCTTCTTAAGCTTCTTATTCACATCCTCATCTGTCTCATGAAAATATCCTCTTCTCTCGGAATGTCCCATGATAACATATTTTACGCCTGCATCTGTAAGCATTGCCGCAGATATCTCGCCTGTATATGCACCGCTTTCTTCAAAGTACAGATTCTGAGCTCCTATGGCTACATTTGTACCTTTGACAGCTTCAACAGCCGGAACGATATCTATGGCAGGTACGCAATAGCACACATCCACCGAATCATTCACTACAAGCTCCTTAAGCTCGGCAATAAGCTTCTTAGCCTCACTCGGAGTCTTATTCATCTTCCAGTTTCCCGCAATTAACTTCTTTCGCATTTTAAAATCATTTCTCCTGTATAACAGCTACTCCCGGCAGTTCCTTGCCCTCAAGATACTCAAGAGATGCACCGCCTCCCGTGGATACGTGGGTCATCTTGTCCGCAAAGCCCAGCTTCTTGACGGCAGCCACCGAGTCACCTCCGCCGACTATCGTAACGGCATCTGCAGATGCAAGTGCCTTGGCAATAGTAAAAGTTCCTTCCGCAAGCTTAGGATTCTCGAACACTCCCATAGGTCCGTTCCATACTATGGTCTTTGCCGATTTGAGTGCCTCAGTAAAGATCTCAACGGTCTTCGGTCCTATATCAAGTCCCATCTCTGACTCGCCGATCTTATCCGCATCCACATATCTTATATCAAGCTCGGCATCTATAGGATCAGGGAAATTATCGGCAACTGCTGTATCTACCGGAAGCAGCAGCTTCTTGCCAAGCAGCTCTGCCTTCTTGAGCATATCGGCACAATACTCTATCTTGCTCTCATCCACGAGTGACTTGCCTGTGGAAAATCCCTTTGCCTTGAGGAAGGTATATGCCATACCGCCTCCGACTATGAGCACATCACATTTCTCAAGCAGATTGGATATAACCGCAAGCTTATCCGCGATCTTAGCTCCTCCGAGCACTGCTACAAAAGGTCTTGCCGGATCTTCTACCGCATTGCCGAGATACTCTATCTCCTTAAGCATGAGATAGCCTACAGCATTATCCTTTATATAATCGGCAACACCGGCGGTCGAGCAGTGAGCTCTGTGTGCCGTACCGAAGGCATCATTTACATAAACATCACAAAGTGACGCAAGCTCCCTTGAGAAGGTATCGACATTCTTCTCCTCCTCGGGTCTGAAACGGGTATTCTCAAGCAGGACCACATCCCCGTCCTTCATAGCCGCAACTGCTTCCTTTGCATGCTCTCCGACAATCTCACGGTCGGCTGCAAATCTCACATCCTTGCCAAGCAGCTCCGAAAGTCTAATCGCAACCGGTGCCAGACTGAGCTCCGGCTTATATGTTCCCTTAGGTTTGCCGAGGTGTGAGCACAATATAACTCTTCCGCCGCCGTTAATAAGTTTACGGATCGTCGGAAGTGCCGCAGTGATACGGCTGTCATCCGTGATAGCCCCGTCCTTTAACGGTACATTGAAATCGCATCTTACGAGGACTCTCTTGCCTCGTACATCGATATCATCAATCGTTTTCTTATTAAGCTTTGCCATGATCCATCTCCCCTGATACATTCCTTTTGATGCATCTGCCGTAAATCGGCAACTATGGCTGCCGCACGAAGCTGTGAGTGCAACAGCATTAACAGTTTACTGCTTCATGCCTATAATACCACAATTAAGCAAGATGTCTCTCATCTTTCTCAAGACTTTTCCTCTGTGGGATATGGCATTTTTTTCTTCCTCACTGAGTTCGCCGCTTGTTTTGCCGAATTCCGGCAGATAGAATATCGGATCGTAGCCGAAGCCTTCGGCTCCTCTTGATTCACGGCTTATGGCTCCCGGCATATCATCCTCCGCATCATAGAGCCTGCCGTCTTCATCAATAGCTGATATATGGCATACAAAGGCTGCTCCTCTCTTGTCATCCGGAACATCCTCAAGCTGCTTCAGTATGGCAGCATTTTTGATCTTATAGTCCGTATCGTGTCCCATAAAACGTGCCGAATGAACTCCCGGCTCTCCTCCGAGAGCATCTATGCACAGTCCGCTGTCATCCGCCATGATCAGAGTATTGTGCATCTCGTGTCTGCCATTAAGTATGTCAAAGATCTCTCTCACCTTGATGCGTGCGTTTTCCTCAAAAGTCTCTCCGTCTTCCTCTGCCTCAGACTTTAATCCGAGTTCCTTGAGAGACAGTACCTCGGCATCAACATCAGCAAGTATGTCTCTGATCTCACGCATCTTGCCTGCATTGCCTGTGGCAAATACTATCCTCATATATCATGCGTCCTTTCTCTTCGGCGGCTTTGCACCGATATAAGAATAAAAATAGGTCTTCATCATTCCGTTGTATATCTTACGGTTCTTATCGGCCTTGCGTCCTATATATTTTTCTGCATCCTCATATGCCGTTATGCAATACATGCTCCAGTCATCAAGCCCTCTGAAGCTCTCTCCGAGTGCTCTGTATATAGGAGGCATATCCTCTTTTTCCTCAAGACGCTCTCCATACGGCGGATTGGTAATAATAAATCCGTACTTCTTCGGATGACGAAGCTCGGCAACATCTCTCTGCTGAAAATGAATAAGCTCCGATACTCCGGCAAGCTCGGCATTGTCTCTTGCCGCCTTGATTGCCTCATTGTCTATATCGTAGCCTTGTATATCAACGGAACCGATCAGGGAATCACTGTCTCCATTAAGCGCTCTTAAGCCTTCCGCCTTCATATCCCTTGCCTCGTCATAGGCATCATACCAAAGCTGCTTAGGTATGATATTGCCCCATGAAGTTGCGGCGAAATTTCTCTCCATGCCCGGAGCGATATTTGCAGCCATCATAGCCGCCTCTATGCAAAAGGTTCCGGAACCGCAGAAAGGATCGACAAGTATCCTGTCCTTATTCCATGGCGTAAGCATGATAAGTGCCGAAGCAAGTGTCTCGGTGATAGGTGCCTTGACGGTATTCTTACGATAACCTCTCTTGTGCAGGCTCTCACCGCTGGTATCTATGCCTATAGTTATAACATCCTTATATGCGGACACTCTGAGTGCATAGGAGGCTCCGTCCATAGGCAGTCTCTCGCCTTCTCTTCCGTAAGCCTTCTGCAGACGCTTTACCACAGCTTTCTGTATTATGGTCTGGAAATCCCTCGGGGAAAAGAGCTTGGATTTGACCGATGCTGCCTTAGCCACCCAGACTCTTCCGTTCCACGGAATATAATCCTCCCAATTGACCGCATAGCAGGCCTCAAAAAGTTCGTCCCAGGTATATGCCTTAAATTCACAGGTCTTAAGCAATATACGCTCTGTTGTCCTCATAAAAATATTGGACCTGCATATGGCACGCTCGTCCCCGACGAAAACCACCTTTCCGTCGGAGACTTCACGTATCTCATATCCAAGTCCTGTAATTTCTCTCTTTGTACATGCCTCAAGGCCGAAATGGCACGGGGCAATAAGCTCAAATCTCACCATCGTCCTCCGGTAGTTCTGTTAAGCAGCCATATGATAAGAAATACTATACATATCGGTGCAAGTATAGGGCTGAGTATATGCAGTATAGCACCAAAAACAGCAAACAATGCTATCATGACAAGCATAGCTGTCAGGCAGCCGAACTGATATACATGCATGCCGTTGTTTCCGGCACGCTCTTCTCTCCTGTCATCCGCCGCTGCTCCGTCTTCCGTAAATGTGCTTCCCTGTCCGGCTGTACTGCCGCCGTAGGCAGAGCCGCTGTCATATGCGTTTCTTACTCTGCCGTTGGATGCAATATTCTCACCGAAATCAAGGTCGTCATCGGTGCCCGGAATTCCGTCCGGTCCGCTCTTAGCCGCATCTATGATGCTGCGCGCTATAAGCTGGGGATCTCCGAGCTCATCGATAACATCCGTGATCCTTCTGCCCGATGAAACCTCCCTGTCGATATAATCGGCATAGAAATCAAGTTTCTCTGCGACTATCGACTGAGGAAGCTCATAAGACATGTATTCATTTAATTTGTTAAGAAATTCTCTTTTATTCATTTTTCTCCACAACGGCGATTCCGAGATCATCAAGCTGCTTGGTGTCTACTACAGACGGTGCTCCCATCATTGCGTCGGAAGCATCCTTAAGCTTAGGGAATGCCATTACGTCTCTGATACTGTCGGCACCTGCCATCCACATAGCAACTCTGTCCATTCCGTATGCAAGTCCTGCGTGAGGCGGTACTCCGTACTTGAATGCCTCAAGAAGGAAGCCGAACTGACTGTTGGCCTGCTCCGGAGTAAATCCGAGTACCTCAAGCATCTTCTCCTGAATATCTGCCTGATGTATACGAACGCTTCCTCCGCCGATCTCTGTACCGTTAAGCACGATATCATATGCCTTTGCACGAACTCTGCCCGGATCCGAATCGATATACTGCCAGTCCTCATCCATAGGCATGGTGAAAGGATGATGCATGGCTGTAAATCTCTGCTCCTCCTCGCTCCACTCTAATAACGGGAACTCTGTTACCCAGAGGAACTTCCATGCTGTTTTATCGATAAGATCAAGCTGCTTTCCAAGCTCAAGTCTTACATTACCGAGTACATTTCTGACAATATTAAGCTTATCCGCTGCAAATACGATCAGATCGCCCTTCTCTGCTCCCATAGCCGCTATTATAGCTTCAAGCTCTTCCGGCTTAAGGAATTTTGCAAAGGAGCTCTTATGGCTTCCGTCCTCTGCCGCATTTACGCAGATATATGCAAGTCCCTTTCCTCCGAAAAGCTTGGCAACGTCTGTAAGAGCATCTATCTTCTTACGAGGCATATGTCCCTGTCCCGGAACTCTGATTCCTCTGATGACTCCGCCTGCCTCTGCAGCACCCTTAAATACGGCAAAATCTGTCTTGCCTGCGATATCGGTCACGTCCTGTATCTTGAGGTCAAAACGAAGATCCGGCTTATCCGAGCCGTATACATCCATTGCTTCCTTCCATGTCATGCGTCTTATCGGAAGCTCTACATCAACATCTATAACTTCCTTGAACACACGCTTTAAGAGTCCTTCATTGACCTCGATAACCGTATCTACATCAGCAAAAGAGAGCTCCATATCGATCTGAGTAAACTCAGGCTGACGATCCGCTCTTAAGTCCTCATCTCTGTAGCAGCGGGCAAGCTGGAAATATCTGTCGAAACCGGATACCATGAGCAGCTGCTTAAGAAGCTGCGGTGACTGCGGGAGCGCATAAAACTCACCCTGATGAACTCTTGACGGAACGAGATAATCTCTTGCTCCCTCCGGTGTGGATTTGATGAAGGTAGGTGTCTCTATCTCAAGAAATCCCTGCTCATCCATGTATTTTCTGACACTGATCGCAAGCTTTGAACGAAGTGCTATATTGCGCTGGAGCGGAGTACGTCTTAAGTCAAGATATCTGTACTTAAGTCTGAGTTCCTCTCTTGTGTTGGTCTCATCCTCTATCTGGAAAGGCAATACCGCAGACTCACTTAAGATACGAAGCTGCTTTGCCTCAATCTCGATGGCACCTGTTGCGATATTGGTGTTGGCATCGTTTCCGCGGCTTCTTACCTCACCGGTAACCGCAACACAGTACTCGTTATGAAGTGTACCTGCCTTGGCGAATACCTCGCTTCCGCATATATCCTCCTCGAATACCGCCTGAATAACTCCGCTTCTGTCTCTGACATCTGTGAACACCAGTCCGCCCTTATTTCTGGACTTCTGTACCCATCCCATGACCGTAACGGTCTTGCCTATATCTGCCGATGAAAACTCTGCACATCTTGCGGTCCTTTTGAGACCCTGCATGCTCTCTGCCATCTTATCTCTCCTTTATGTAGAATTCCTTAAATTCCGAATATCCCTGCTCTGTGAGGCTTTCCTTCTGGAACTTCTTGTTCTTTGCCATCCAAACCGTGAGTACCTGCTTGCCTGCCGCTCTTGACTCTATAGCCTTGTTGAATATATCTCCGAGCTTATCCGCAGGCATGTTCTTCTCGATAAGCCATGCTTCCTTATCCCTGGACTTTATAAGCTTATCTGCTCCGTCCTCCATAAGTATGGTCATGATACGTTCAAAACCAATGGAGAAGCCGACAGCCGGAACATCCTGTCCGGTGAACTTTCCTACCATCTTATCGTATCTTCCGCCGCCGCCTACCGAAGAACCGAAGGCTTCTGTCTTGATCTCGAAGATCGTACCGGTATAATATCCCATGCCTCTTACGAGTGTAGGATCGAATTTCATGGAAATGCTTCTGCCCTCAACATTTGCTATGCTCTCCATGATATCCGCAACATTATCTGCGGCAGCCTTGGCTGTATCTGTTCCTATCTTGTTCCCGAAGGCTCTTACGCCTGCGGCATCTGTTGTGAAATTGTCCAATATATCACGCAGCTTTGCCACAGACTCCCCGGACATGCCCATCTCCTTAAGCTCGGCATCCACGCCCTCGGCACCTATCTTATCTGCCTTATCAAGCACGATAAGTATATCCTCTGCCTGCTCCTCCGGCATTCCGGCATATTTGATAAGCTCAAAGAGGAATCTCCTGTCGTTGATAACTATATAGAAATTATATTTGGAAAAGCCCACCTTCTCCAATGCCTCTGAGGTTGCAAGCACAAGCTCCTTCTCGGCAAGATTGCTTGCGTCACCGAGTATATCGATATCGCACTGGGCAAACTGTCTGAAGCGTCCTCTCTGCGGACGATCTGCTCTGAATACAGGTCCCATCTGAAGTGCCTTAAAAGGCTGCGGAAGTGATCCTGCATTTGCCGAATAATATCTTGTAAGCGGAAGTGTGAGATCGTATCTGAGTCCTTCCTCGGTAAGGCTCTCAGAGCCCTCCTCATCCGAACTGCCAAGCTTTTCAAGAGCTGCCTTAAGCTTTTCACCGCGCTTAAGCACCTTGAATATAAGCTTCTCATTTTCACCGCCCTGCTTGGATGTAAGATTGCCTATATGCTCTACTATAGGTGTCTCTATCTCCGTGAAGCCGTACAGTGAATAAGTCTCTCTGATAATATGCTGTAATGCCGAGCGAACCTCCATCTCTGCCGGAAGTATATCTCTCATGCCTGTAACTGCTTTTTTACTGAATGCCATATCTTTATGCTCCCATTATTTGGATGCGGTCTGTCCGAAACCGCAGTCTTAGCCTAATATTATAACATCTATTCCCGTCCCAAACAATTGTTACGAGTATATCTGCTCCATTATGTTGTCAAGCGCCGTCCTTAACTGAATATCATTGTCAAAGTCCGGCCCGTTATCATTCCCGGCATAATTCACCTTATCGGAAGTCATATCACCGTAATTCTCAAACGGTACCGTGATGCTGGGTTCTATACCCACACCGTGGATACGCTCACCGTTCGGAAGTATATAGTAATCCGTCGTGAATTTTACCGCAGATCCGTCCGAAAGCTGATATATAGACTGAACTATACCCTTGCCAAAGGTCTTTTCTCCTATAACTGTATAACCGTAATCCTTAAGCACTCCGGAGAATATCTCAGATGCCGATGCCGAATTGCCGTTTACAAGCACAACTATAGGAATATCCTGATAATGCTCATCCTCGGCATAATAAGGCTCAAGCTCTCCGTTTTTGTCCTCTATATTAAGGAGCAGGGTCTTGCCGTCATCTCCGAGATCGTCCTTAATTATCTCATCTACCATACGAAGCGCCACATTCATATCACCGCCGCTGTTATTACGGAGATCAACGATAATTCCGTCAACCTGCTTGTTTTCGGCAAGTTCATCCATGGCTGCATAGAAATCCTGCTCTGTCGTAGGCGTAAACGAAGATATGCTGAGATAGCCGATATTGGTGCCCTTTGCCACTTCATATCTTACCGATATATCCTTGATGGTCTCCCTCTTAACGCTAAGCTCAAGTTCTTCCTCACCTCTCTTAAGCTTAAGCGCTACCTCGGTGCCTTCTTCTCCGGATATGAGAGCCACGCACTCATCCAGTGACAGTTCCGCAAGGCTCTTGCCGTCTGCCTCTGTAATGATATCTCCCGCTTTGACGCCTGCCGACTCTGCCGGTCCGCCTGCGGTCACGCTTCCTACAAGCACGCCTCCGTTGGCATCATCCTTGGTGACAGCAACGCCTATACCTACATAACTCCCCTTCAGGCTCTTCTGTTCAGACTCGTAATTATTAGCCGAATAATATGCGGCATAGCTGTCATCTCCCACAAGTCCGTAGATAAGTCCCGTGAACATGCCGTCGCTTATCCTCTGCGGATTCTGCTCATAAAGATAATTACGTTTGATAAGATCCTTTATCTCATCGGTCTTGCGCAGTATATCTGTGGTGTCAAGCTCGCCGTCTTCCTTATTACCGTGCAATGCTTCATAATACGGAAACTTGACAAGTATCTCGCCGTTCTTTCCGACAGGCAGGTAAATATAGCCTCTGTACAGCAGTGCCGCAATCAGGCAAAGTACTATTCCTGCCGCAACACCCTTGATAAAGCCGGAGCTGCCGTCTTTCTTTGTTCTTGTTCTGCGGCTCTTACCGTGATTATCCTCTTTGGCATCCTCTGACAACGTATCTGCGTTATGTTCCTCGCTGCATGCCGCATCGTCACAGCTCTCATTGCAGCCCGATTCATCTGTACCTGCTGCCTTATTCGCTTCCTCACTATCTGTATATTCGTTTTCTTCTCTGTTTATATCTTCCATCAATAATTCAAATCACTTTCTGCCGTATTGATCGATCAAAGGCAAAGAAATTGTAAAACATATTTATGTACAAAATATGTCATGAATTTCGATCAGCCATCCCGATTATATTTACGTGAATGTACTATTAAGAACATCTCAATGAGTTCTTAAGGGCTCACATAGCTTGTCGGATTGACATAGCTTCCGTTAATACGAATACCGAAATGCAGATGCGGTCCGGTCGAATATCCGGTCGAACCTACAGTACCTATAGTGCTGCCCTTTGATACTGTCTGCCCGCTCGAGACTCCAAGGGAAGACATATGCATATAAACCGTATATACACTGCCTCCGTGGCTGATCATTACATAATTACCCGCCGATGCCGAATATGTGGATATGACAACGGTTCCGCTTGCAGCCGCAACTACCGATGCACCGGAGGCTGCACCTATATCTACACCCTTATGACTTGTAGACGCTCCCTCTGTAGGAGATGTTCTGTCACCGAATGCCGATGTTATACGGCTTGATGACGGACACGGCCAGGTAAAGCTGATATCACCGACACTAAGCGGTGTAAAGCTCTCTCCTTTTTCCGCAGCCTTTTTCTTGGCTTCCTCTTCCTGAGCTTTTATCTTGGCCTCTATTGCGGCAATATTATTTTCCTCTGCCTGTATCGCCTTCTGTATTCCCGCCATATCCGCCTGCATTCCTGCAAGCTCGGCTTCTCCGGCAGCTATCCTTGAATTATAGGAATCTATCTCTTTGGTCTTGTCATCCTGAAGCTTTTGTATGGAGTTCTTTTTATTCTCGGCTTCCGTCTTGGTCTGCTCCATGACCTCCTTTTTGCTCTCAAGCTCAGCCTTCTTGGCTTCAGCAGCCTCTTTAAGCGCTATGAAATCATTGAGTTTTTTACGGTCATATTCGGAAACTTTTCTGATATACTCAACTCTATTGATTACATCAGAAAAGCTCTGTGCTCCAAGAAAAGCATCAAGTATGTTGTCGTTGCTGTGCTCATACATAAACTTGATACGTGTCTTCATTGAAGAATACTGTTTTTCTTCCTCAGCTTCGGCATCCGCAAGCTCTGACGCGGTCACCTCTATGCCTGCTTCAAGCTCCGTGACCTGAGCATCCAGCTCATCTATCTTTTGCTGCTGTGCCGCAAGCTCTGCATCAAGCTTCGCTATATATTCCGCGGCATCCGACTTAAGCTTGTTAAGTTCATCTATCTTGGCATCGACATTTTCACTGTCACTCTTTAACTTATCAAGCTTATCCTTGTTATCCTTTATCTTCTGCCTTGAGGCATCTATCTCCTCACTTCCGTAAGCCGCATAGCTTTGCTCCGGATGCGAAGCAAGGGTAAACGAAATAAGGGTTGTTGCTGCCAACACCCCTATCCCGATACGCTTTATGCCTCTGTTAAGGCTGCGTGTTTTTTTTATTTTCTCTGTATTTCTATTTCTGCTCATCAAACCTTCAAATGCTTACTGATGGTAACAAACGATACAACAAAACCCATACCGACTCCGAGCACTGCTCCCACACCGAGCATAACAGGCAATATCTCGCGAAACGGAATCAGACTGATAATATCTTTAAGCGAATTAAAGCTGTCGGAAAGTATCAATTTCTCTGATATATACTCCTCTGCATGACGATAGATCACATACATCAATCCTATCGGAACGATGGTTCCGACAAGCCCGATAAAGCTTCCTTCGACAACAAAAGGTGCTCTGATCATACCATTAGTCGCTCCGATAAGCTTCATTATCTCATTTTCCCTCTTACGGAAATGTGCCGCAAGATTGATGGTATTGCTTATCAGAAATACCGATATAGCGAAAAGTATACCTATCATGGCAGCCGATACTATAACTATAGCCTGATTAAGCTTATTAAGAGAATCTACGACCGAATTGGCGTAATTGACCTCGCGGACTATATCGAAGCTCCTGATATAATCCACCTCGGCCTGCTGCTCTGAAATATCATTCATAAATATCTCATAGCTGTCGCTCTCTGCGAGAGGATTGTCATCTGCAAAGGCAGCCGCAAGCTCATCGGCATTGTCTCCGAAATAGTCCTCCTTAAAGCCTTCCCATGCCTCCTCGGCGGACTTATAGTTTATCTCCTTGACACCGCCGTGAGCAATTATATCATCACGAAAAGCATCCTTTTCCTCCATGCTTACGCCCTGATTAAAGAAAACGCTTATTCCTATGGTGTTTTCGGCCTGGTATGCGATACTTCTGACATTTGCAAAGACAGAAAAGAAAAGACAGAATAAAAATATACATGCTGCTATAGTCGCAGTTGATGCAACCGAGAACAGCAGATTCTTTTTGAGATTAAGCAGACCGCTTTTTAAACAATACAGAAAGGTACTCATTTCATACCCTCCCCATAATCATATTCCCATGGAACGGTTTCAGCCTCAACCCCTGTCGTCTGTTCTCCGCTGTCGGACACTATGCGTCCTTTATTCATGACGACCACTCTTTTACCGGAGGCTTCGACTATTTCTCTGGAATGTGTGATAACTATGACTGTTGTTCCCATGGCATTTATCTCATAGAGAAGATTCATTATCTCTTCGGAATTCTTCTCATCAAGATTACCTGTAGGCTCATCCGCCAATATGACCGACGGCTGATTGATAAGTGCCCTTGCTATCGCAACTCTCTGCTGTTCTCCTCCGGAAAGCTGATTTGGCATATTCTTATATTTGGCAGAAAGTCCCGTAAGTCTCAATATCTTCGGAACATTATCACGTATCTTTCCAGCAGAGGCTCCTATAACCCTTTGTGCAAAGGCGATATTCTCATATACATTTCTGTCGTTCAGCAGTCTGAAATCCTGAAATATCACACCAAGTCCTCGTCTGTACCTCGGTATGTCTCTTGGCTTAAGAGTATTAAGTTCATTGCCGTTAACGATAAGCCTTCCCTCGGTAGCCTTAAGCTCTCTCGTGATAAGCTTCATCAGAGTGGATTTGCCCGAGCCCGAACGACCCACCACAAACACAAACTCTCCGTCCTTAATGCGGAGAGTTATGTTTCTGAGGGCACGATTACCCGTTTCATAGGTTTTGCTGACGTCCCTGAATTCTATCATATATCAATAATCCAGTCTGTCCATATAATCAATATACTTAACTACCATGAGTGCGATCTTGAAGGTTATCGCATCATCAAATACTCTTAAGTCAAGTCCGACTGTCTTCTGAAGCTTGTCGAGTCTGTATACAAGAGTATTTCTGTGAATGAAGAGCTGTCTTGAAGTCTCCGAAACATTAAGGTTATTCTCGAAGAACTTATTGATAGTAGACAAAGTCTCCTCATCAAACTCATCAAAGGTCCTGCCGTCGAATATCTCATTGATAAACATTCTGCACAGGTTGATAGGAAGCTGATAAATAAGTCTGCCTATACCAAGCTTATCATAGGATATGATCTTGGAATCTTCATAGAAGATCTTACGTACATCATGAGCAAGTCTTGCTTCCTTATATGAGAGAGACACATCCTTAAGTTCCTTTACAACAGAACCGTATGCTATGCAGCAATCTATATTCTGCTCCGAAATAGCCTTAAGCATGTCCTTTGCTCCGGCCTTAAGCTCCTTGCTCGCATCTTCACGATTCCTGATCTCGTGAACAACGATCTGTCTGCCCTCATCGACACCTGTCATGAAATCATTGTCTCCGAAGAAAGGCAATGCTCTGACAGCATCATATACGGCATCCCTTCCGTTGCTCTCAATAACAAAAACAACTCGCGGAGCCTTGTAATCAAGTCCGAGCTTTCTCGAACGGTTGAAAATATCTATCTGAAGAAGATTGTCAAGCAAAAGGTTCTTGACGAAATCATCCTTATCTATCCTTTCCTTCTGAGCGGTAAGAAGATTCTTAAACTGCGCCTGAAGAAGCTTGACCGTCATTGCGGCATTGTCGGAATCCTTTCTTACAGCAGCCGCATAAGCCGAATCCGTGCCTAAATCAAGCTTAACAAAATAAAAATCTTCATTTTCAGTCTCTTGCTCATTGCTGCGAAGAAAAGCATCCATGCGCAGCTCAGCAAGGCCTTCAACATCGCCCTTTGATACGAGAATGTGACCGCCGCGTTCAAAAACAGCAGCGCTTGCACCTGTAATATCTGTAGTATCATTAAGCGTATTCTGAATAATGTGAGTCGATATCATACTGATCTCCCTGTATATATAAGCTGTACAGTCTCGTCCTTGAGACTGACCGGCCCATCTGTCTTTGCCGCCTTATACAAAGCATCTGAGCTTGTTTCAGACATATTGTATAAAAACATGCACAAATACACTTATAATTTACGCCGAAATTATATAAATTTCAACAATATATTTCAAAGAATTGCCAATTTTTTTTGTATTTATTTGTTTATTTTTTCCTAACAGATTGTGTTATGCTGTAATCAGTCGGCACATAGCGAATATATTTGTAAATAAACTGCTTGCAGGAATATTTACAAATATATTTGCTATGCGGACAAGACCCGAAGGGTCTCGGGCTGCTTCATCGAGGAGCTGCCTCGCAGCTTCGAGATGTGTGCCGGATGATACATCTATAAACACACTGCCCGCAGAACTATTTATAGTATATTCGCTCTTCGGA
>Ga0129312_1000628_pt1 | contig 27325 bp, 22 predicted proteins | sample O827metagenome_FD_94434 | JGI IMG/M metagenome (GOLD analysis project Ga0129312, IMG submission 94434) | Orangutan group fecal microbial communities from Wisconsin, USA - O827 metagenome | ecosystem: Host-associated > Mammals > Digestive system > Large intestine > Fecal | place: USA: Wisconsin... | reverse complement strand
CGGCAGACAGAGCAATAGCACAGTATGCCGATAATATCTGGCATGTGGAGCATAAATCTATCTGATAAATGAAGTATAATGAGATCTGCGGGGACGAAGCTTACATAAATGTAGCCGTACCTGCAGGTCTTTTTTCTTAAGCCGGATGCCGCTGCGGCAGCCTTGTCCTTAAGTAACAGACACCTCCCCTGTAAACATTTTGGTTAAATCACCAGTGGCAGCTTTGTCCTTAAGGAACAGACTGTGTTTGTAGGCCGGCTTAAGATACGGATAGAATACGTATTCCCGGAAAATTACAGCAAAAAATTGATTTAGGAAACCGATAGTATGGAAGCATATCATAACAGCAGAGATATTGAGTTCAGAGCCCCGTTCGGTGCCGTTAAGGCGGGAACGAAGCTTAAGCTGCGCATAGATTTATGGAACGGAACTCCTGAGGAGGTCACACTCAGAGTGTGGACCGATGGAGTCGGAGAGATCCGTAAGGCAATGGAGGTAAATGCGAGGGAAGGAGGATATACGGCAACAGGTGTTTTTGAAGCCGTAAGTCCCGCCCTTTGCTGGTACAGATTTGAGATAAAGGATGCAGACGGCAGCATTTATTACTACGGACGTGATGAAAAACACGGAGGTGTGGGAAAGCTGTATCCTGCCGACGGAGATTGTCCCTCATATCAGATCACAGTATATAAAGAAAGAAGGGTACCGGATTGGTATAAGCAGGGAATAGTATATCAGATATTCCCGGACCGTTTTGCAAGGGAAGCAGCTTCGGATGAGGATACTGTTGAGAGCCGTATAAGCGGTCATGCGCACGGACCCTTAAGGAGGGCAGTAAGCTGGGAAAAGCCTGTGGGCTATGAAAAAAATGCCGACAAGAGTATAGCAGCCTGGGATTTTTATGGAGGAAGCCTGAAGGGTATAGAGCAAAAGCTCGATTATCTTAAGGAACTCGGAGTGAGCATCATTTACCTCAATCCGATATTCGAGGCTGCAAGCAATCACCGCTATGACACCGGAGATTATATGAGTATAGACCCGGTGCTTGGGGATGAGGCAGACTTTGAGCGTCTCTGCAAAAAAGCAAGAGAAAAGGGTATATCCTTAATACTTGACGGTGTATTCAATCATACAGGCTGTGACAGTATATATTTCAATAAATACGGCAACTATGAAGGACTCGGAGCCTATCAGAGTGAGGAGTCTCCTTACAGAGAATGGTACAGCTTCAACAACGACAGCAAGGACGGTTACGACAGCTGGTGGGGAGTAGGTGACCTTCCAAATCTCAGAGAGGAGAGTGCTTCGCTGCGTGAGCTTATATATGCGTCGGAGGACAGCGTAGTAAGACATTATATGAAGCTTGGCGCAAGAGGCTGGAGGCTTGATGTAGCGGATGAACTGCCGGATGATTTTATTGCAGGCATTAAGACGGCAATGACAGATGAGACAGGTGATGATGCCCTGCTTATGGGGGAAGTCTGGGAGGACGCTTCCAACAAGGAGAGCTACGGAGTAAGGAGACGGTATTTTCAGGGTGAGGAGCTTGACTGCGTGATGAACTATCCCTTCAGGGATGGAGTATGTGCATTTCTGACGGGAAAAAGCGATGCCGGAGATTTTGCTGAGAGCATGTATACGCTCTCGGAGAATTATCATAAGGAAGCCTTCTATTCCTCGCTTAATCTTATCGGAAGCCATGACAAGGCAAGGATACTTACCGTTTTAAGCGGCGCTCCCGAGGAAGCTGAACTCAGTGAGGAAGAGAAGAAGGAATATCGTCTGAGCGAGGCACAAAGAGGACTCGGAAAATCAAGGCTGTGGCTTGCGGCACTTATGCAGATGACCATGCCGGGAGTGCCGTCCGTATATTACGGTGACGAGATAGGCATGGAGGGCTATTCAGATCCTTACAATCGTGCAAGCTATCCATGGGTAGGCGGAGACAATGATTGTAAAAATATTTATATCAATGCCATAGGAATAAGACGTTCGCATAAAATATTTACAGAGGGAGATTTCAAGCCGTTTGCATACGGTAAGGATGTCATAGGATATACAAGACAGCTCGGAAACGAGGCTGTGACCGTGCTTATCAATCGAAGCAACGAAGCAGAGCATAGTGTGAAGCTTCCGAGGCTTAACGCCTATGTTTCGGATCTTATAAGCGGAAAGCTCTATGCCGACGGAGAAGAATATGAAGCCGAAGGTGCGGCGGATAAGGAAATAGAAGTAAAATTAGGCCGTCTCGGTTCTGCGATAATCTATTTTGCTCCGAAGCAAAGGCTCGGAAAGCTCTTGGACGGCGGAATGGGTGTGCTTTGCCATATAACAAGCCTTCCGAACGGCGACAAGGGCAGACTCGGAGTGATAGGCGACGAATGCAAGGCATTTATAGATAAGCTTAAGATCCACGGAGACAGATACTGGCAGATACTTCCGCTCGGACCTACAGATCCGTTGGGAAGCCCTTATGCGGGCTCTTCGGCCTTTGCCGGAAATATTGATCTGCTTCCGTTTACAGCTAAAGAGCTTGACAGTAAGTATAAGGAATACAGAAAAACTGTAGGCGGAAGGATACTTCCTGCGGAGCAATATACCGGGCAGGAGGCTTCTTCGGATCCTTATATTGCCTTTATTAAGGAAAATGCGGCGTGGATAGACATTTACGCCATGTATATGGCTGTGCGGAAGCTGAGAGCCGACAATAAGCCTGAGTCGGTAAGCGGAAAATATGCAAGCTATACCACGGAGCTTTGGGAGGATAAGCGGCTTGCCGGATCGGCGGACAGCATCAGATACGCACAATATATATTTGATATAAGCTGGAATGAGATAAGACAGTACGCTGCCAAAGCAGGTATAAACATAATCGGAGACATGCCTATATATGTTTCGGCGGATTCGGCAGACGCATGGGGACATCCGGAGTATTTCACTATATCGGAGTCTGAGGCCGGAGTGCCGCCGGATTATTTCTCCGAAGAAGGTCAGAGCTGGGGCAATCCTCTGTACCGCTGGGATAAGCTTAAGGAGGACGGATACAGCTTTTGGATAGAACGATTCAAACGTGCGTTCAGATTATACGATATTGTAAGACTGGATCATTTCAGAGGATTTGAAGCATATTGGGAGATACCTAAGGGCAGAAAGGCCAAGGACGGACATTGGATGCCGGGACCGGGCAAGGAGCTCTTTGAAAAGGCATACGAGCAGCTTGGACCGCTTCCTGTAATTGCTGAGGACCTCGGATTTCTGACTCCGGGTGTCAGGGCGCTTACGGCAACAACGGGTTTTCCGGGTATGGACGTAATGCAGTTTTATAACGGTGATCCGGCATTTGCTTATGAGCCTGACGAAGACCGTGTATCTTATACCGGAACTCATGACAATGAGACTCTGCTCGGCTGGTGTATAAACCGCTGCAAAGCGAAAAACATACATAAGTCCGAGGCGGATGGCTGTGAAAATGAGCTAAGCCTTTCAAAAGAGGCTTCTGAGCTTAGGGATAAACTTATCGACAATTTTTATAAGAGTGATGCATTTATAAAGATGCTGCCGCTTCAGGATCTGCTGGGACTTGATAACAACGCACGCATGAATGTACCGGGAACTATATACGGCAACTGGCGCTGGCAGGCAGAGGCTCCCGTTGAATGGGAGATAAGAAAAGATATCAGATAAAGAAAAAGTTGAAATGTATTGGCGAATTATATGAACGGAGCGGGAAGAATGAGCGATATTATAGGAGCTGCCGATATAGGCGGAACCACAACTAAATTAGGATTGTTCGACAGCAATGAGCAGCTGCTTCGTTCATGGGAGATACCGACGGATATAAGCGAGCAAGGCAGGCATATATTGGAGAATGCTGCAAGGAGCCTCACCGAGGCTGCCGGAGACAACAGAATCAGAGCTGTCGGAATGGCAGTTCCGGGGGCAGTAGACGAACAGGGAATTGCAAGAAACTGTACAAATATAGCTCTCGGAACCACAGATCTTAAGTCAGAGACGGGCAGGCTGATGCCGGAGGCAGAGGCATTATGCTTCGGAAATGATGCGACGGTGGCGGCACTCGGAGAGCTTAAATACGGTGCAGGCAGGAATTATTCCTCATGTTATCTGCTTACACTCGGAACGGGCGTGGGAGGCGGCTATGCGGCAAAAGGCGAGGTGGTAAGCGGAGCCTTCGGAGCGGCCGGAGAAGTAGGACATATACTCATCAATCCTCATGAAACAAGCAAATGCATGTGCGGACGAAGGGGCTGTCTTGAGCAATATGCTTCGGCTAACGGCTTGGTTCGTCTTGTAAAGGAATTGCTCATACTACAGGGAGCCGTCACGGGAAATGAGCCTTATTCCGATGTACGGGACAGAGTACATATTGAGTATCTGTTTGACTTGAATATCCCGGATAAACGAAGTAAGCTTTCTGAGATATCGGAATTTACGTCTAAGGATATATGTGAGCTTGCGAAAGAGCAGGATGAGCTTGCGGCTTACGCCTTGCAGGTATTCGGAAGATGTCTCGGACTTGCCATGAGCAGCATCTCCTGCAGCATAGATCCGGAGAGCTATATTATCGGAGGCGGGATGAGTAAGGCAGGAGAGCCGGTTCTTGCAGCAATACGAAAAGGCTATGAAGAATTTGCTTATCCTCCGTCTCGGGATGCCGATATAGTTTGTGCAGAGCTTGGCAATGCGGCGGGTATATACGGATGTGCCGCATTGGTAGCCGAAAAGCTTAAGTAAGCGAAAGGACTATTGATAATGAATGCTGCAAAGCAAATGTCGGAGACTATACGCCTCGGTTCGTTACTTGCGATCTCGGGCGGTTTTATGGATGCATATTCTTACATATACAGAGATCATGTTTTTGCAAATGCCCAGACCGGTAATATACTGCTTTTCGGTGTGAATCTCTCTGAGGGAAACTGGGGCGGAGCATTAAGATATCTTGCACCTATAGTATCCTTTATAATCGGAATAGCACTTGCCGAGGTTGTGCATTACAAGGAAGGCAAGAGACTGCACTGGAGGCAGACGGCAGTGCTGGTCGAAGCCTTGATACTGTGCGTGGTCGCATTTATATCAACAGATTACAATATACTTGCCAACTCACTTATATCCTTTGCCTGCGGAATACAGGTAGAGAGCTTTAGAAAGATAAGAGGCAATGCGATCGCGACAACCATGTGCATAGGCAATACGAGGAGCGGAACACAGAATCTGTGTATGTTCTTTCAGACCGGAGAGAGGGAATATCTGCATAAGGCAGGACTTTATTATGAGATAATACTCGCCTTTGTCTGCGGTGCGATTGCAGGTAATTTCTTTATTAAGCTATTTGCAGCAAAGGCTATACTGTGCAGCTCGGCATTGCTGTTTGCTGTATTTATAATGATGTTTATAGACTACGAGAAGGATCATGGAAAATACTGAACTCATTCGAAAAAAGCTGTCGGATGCCGATAATATAGCCTATGACAGAAATATTCTTAAGACAGTAGGCTTCTTAAGTCTTGAGGAGCAGAGTATATATCACGCTATTGAACGAGAGTGTAAAACTGCCGAACATTTTCTCTTTGGAGGCGGAGAAGAGTCTGACAGGTGTATAGCATTTTTTCTTCCGGACTATATGGACAGGGAGACTGCCGAGGAGGAAAGCATAGCCGTTATCATGGCGGCTGCAGTCAATGCCCGTTATGCCGATGAGCTTACTCACAGAGATTTTCTCGGAGCACTTATGAATCTCGGTATAGAGCGTGAGCTTGTAGGCGATATCAGAGTCTTTAAGCCGGGGAAGGAGCAGACAGCCAAGGCAGCAGATACGGATCCACATGATAAGAGCTGTGGATTTTTCACAGATAAAACAGGCAGGAAATGTGAACCCACGGCAGTCATTTATGTTAGGGCTGATATGGCGGAATATATATCAAGGGAGCTTACTAAGGTAAGACATACCGATATCAACTGTACCGTCTTAAGCCTCAATGAGTTTAAGAAAACCGGTATAGGCGGAATGCAGGAATTCGAGTTCCTTCATGTAAATGTTGCCTCGGAGCGTGTTGATGCTGTCATTGCAGCTTTATACAGAGTATCGAGACAAAAAGCTGCAGAGGTGATAAATGCGGAGAGGGTATACATTAACGGACGCATTGCTCAGACAGCCGGAAAACAGCTCAGGGAAGGTGACAGAGTCAGCGTCAGAGGAACAGGAAAATTTATATATGACGGTGTTAACGGAACCTCAAAAAAGGGCAGGCTATATGCAGATATAAGAAAATTTGTTTAGCTGTGCATTCGTGTGAAGGAGAAAATGTCGCAAGCGAAAAGGGTTTGGCGTGAGAATGCGTCAAGGAACATTCTTTTATTTACAGAACAACAAGCGATTTGAAGCTAAAGTACGACGAAGGAGAATATGATGACTGATATAGCGGCATTTAAGAAGGAAACAAGAAAAAAGCTGAGAGAGATAACAAGATCGCTTACTCCTGAATACAAGTCCGAGGCTTCGGATAGCATAGTACGACAGTGTATAGAGAGTGAGGAATACAAAAATGCACGCAGTATATTTGTATTCATTTCCATGGACGGAGAGCCTGATACCACAAAGCTTATAGAACAGGCTTTTGCAGACGGCAAGGAGGTATATGTGCCGAGATGCTTAAGTGAGGGTATCATGGAGGCAATAAGGATAGATTCTTTTGATAAGCTTAAACCGGGACATTACGGCATACTTGAGCCGGATGAGAGTCTTAAAGCAACTGAGGTTGAGGTATTTGACGGAGAGGATGCACTTGCCATAGTTCCTTGTGTGGGGGCAACTGCGGACGGTAAGCGCATGGGACACGGTGCGGGATATTACGATCGTTTCCTTGAGGGACGAAAGATGAAGACTGTCATGATAGTTTACGGCAGACAGCTGCTTACCGATATTCCTTGTGATGAACATGATATCATAATGGACAAGGTCATAAGCGAGCAGAATTAACGACAGTGCTGCATGTATATTCTCTATGGAAAATCGCATCTTGTGAAATAAAAAAGGAATTCATTACAGTGTCGGTATTGTGTGTTTTATGATTTTTAGATGTATTGATGGGTGAGTTAAAGTATGCTTAGTATCTTTCCTGTTGTTTTTGCAACTATATTTATAGCGGAAATGGGAGATAAGACCCAGCTGCTGCTTGTGGCTATGGCGGGTAAATATAAGGTCAGAGATATACTTATAGGTACCTGGGCTGCAACGGCTGTGCTTAACTTGATTGCTGTTGCAGCGGGAGCTGCTCTTGCAAATTATCTCGATATGAGATTTATCAAGAGTATAGCTGCACTTGCATTCTTTTGGTTCTCACTGAGTATATTAAAGGGCGAGACCGAGGAAGAAGAGGAAGATATCAAGGGGATAGGAAAGTCGGCACTTATAGCGATATTCACTGCCTTCTTTATCGGAGAGTTAGGAGATAAGACTCAGCTGTCAGGCATTGCGCTTGCGGCAAGCTATACGGATCATAGTCTGATGAATGCCGTATATGTATTTTTAGGCTGCACCATAGGACTTATTGCGGCAGATTTTATAGGCTTGATGGTCGGACTTGTATTTAAGAGCAAGCTGCCGGAGGCAATTTTGAATAAGCTCTCAGCCGGGATCTTTGCGGTATTCGGGGTCATCAATACTTATGAAGTGGGCAAATATATCTTTGGTGAAGGATCAAAGTCTGCATTAATACTGACTGTTGCTGCGTCAATAGTATTTGTCTGTCTTTGCGCTGTGTTTATGCTGCAAAATAAAAAGGAGCAGAGAAGCGTCTGTGATAAAGGATTGATTTAATTATGATGAGATCGGCATTAATGATAATAGCGGTGCTGTGTACAATATCCGTACCTATACTTTTGGCAGCGGCGCTTGTACGTATATTCAACAAGAAATCTGCAGCAATACTGATACACGGAGCTGTGATAATGACGGTTTTGGCTGTTTCGGGATTTGTACTGAATTCTATGCTTAAGATGTTGGGGTGAATCCGCCTGCATGCGGTCAAAATAAGGAATGAAATGTATATGTTCAGCCGATCTCGAAGTTGCTTTGCAACTCCTCGATTGAGGCGTTCAAAGACCTTTCAGGTCTTGACCGCATGCTAAACTCATTAGTGAATCCGCCTGCAAGCAGTCGATTCATAATGAGTTCAGCATGAGCTGAACAAAAAAGGAATGTGCCTTGGCACATTCTCGCGCTGCCGCGCGGATGCAGGGCATCCGATATTTCGATGTACGCGGCATGTGCATCCTTAGCGGAGCGTTTTTTGATGTGAAATTTTTAAAATTTCACATCAAAAAAGCTCCCGGCCGGATTCGAACCGGCGACCTACGCATTACGAATGCGTTGCTCTACCAGCTGAGCCACGGAAGCTTTTGAAAACTAAGGTATTATAGCATGCCTTTAACTTGCAGGCAAGCTGAAAATACTTATAAACCGGATGAACGGCCATAGCCGAGATTACAAGGCTATGGCTGTTACTGCATATACGATCATAGGGATGCTGACTGCGGAAAGTATCGTTGTAAGCAGGAAAATGCCTGAGGATAAAGAGGTGTTTCCGCCGGCTTCCTCTGTGTATATAGTGACAAGCGATCCTGTCGGAGTTGATGCAAGTACAGCGAAGGATAGCAGAGCTTCTCTGCCGTCGAGCATCAAAGCAAGAGCAACACAGATAAGGGCAGGCACGATAAACATTCTCAGGAAGGTGATCCAAATTACGCGCAGGCTGAACATATGGCTGAAGTCACTGTAGGCTACTATGCATCCGATGATAATGGTTGCAAGCGGTGTGGTCATATCCGCCAGCCAGTCTACCGGAGTCATGATACATTCAGGTATACGTATATCCGCAAAAAGTAATATTATCGAGATGATACATATTATTACCTTGTCGTTTATGGTCTTGCGTATACAGTCCTTTGCGGAAAAACTGCCCGATATCATGGCAGGCAGCACACTGAAAAATACCAGTGAGCTTATGGCGTTAAAGGTACTTGCGTAGAAAGCGCCTATGTCTCCGAATATTGAGGAAAGCAGCGGAATACCAATAAAAGCATTATTGGTAAATGCGATAGAAGCCCGTTCTATATTGGCATTGGGATTCTTGCGGACAACCACAAATGCAAGCAGGAGTGACATAAGCTGCAGCAGTACGCTGACGCCGAGTGTCGGAATCAGCATCTCCTTGCCGTTAAACAAGAGATCGGACTGAAAAGATCTCAGCAATACTGCAGGAAGACCCATATGCATAAGTATGGCGTTGAGAGAGTCAAGACTCTCACGCTTTATTAGTTTTAATCTGTATGCGAGAGCGCCCGCAAGGATCAGGGCTATCAATTGTAAGATGCTCTCGGCTGTTGTTAATACCATTATCAAGGATACCTCTCTTTTTTATATGCCCATCAATAGTACAAAATATGTATCAAAATGTAAATGAGAAGCTTGTACCGAATTAATAAACAGTAAGACTACAGCATTGCTTGAAACAGTGCCTGTATAAGTTTATAATATTCTTGCCTTATTAGGCTTATTAATAGATTTTAAGGAGAATATCGATCATGACTATGTCCCCTGAGGAGCGTAGGAGAAGGATGCATAAGGCATTGGAGAGGTCGGGCGGAGCTCGTTCGGCAAGAAGCCGCGGCAGTAATCCCGACGCAGAGATCACGGATTACAGCTTTGATGCAGATGACTTTCAGTTAAAAAAGAATACACAAAACAATACTAAGCAGGAAGGACCTGACATAAGGTTTGATGCAGGAGAACAGAAAGCCGAAAAACCTCAAAGAAAGGTAAAAAGAAAACCGCAAAGGATGAAAAGTACGGCTTCGTCTGATATGCGAAAGCTTATCATAGCGGGAGCTGTAGTAGTTATAGTGTTAGTGCTGGCTTTTGCCGTAAAGGCACTGACGGGAGCTTCGGGTAAGCAGTCGGCAGATAACAAAGTTAACGAGAGCTTAAGTCCCGAGGATGCGGAGACTGCCGAAAGCCTGTCGGAAGAGGCAGAGAGCACGGCCTTGGTAAATGATCTCGAAAGAGCCAAGCTTATGTACGCCCAGTACGATTATGATGCGGCGGAGGAGTTGCTTAAGAGTCTACCGGATTACGAAAGCAATACCGAGGCACAGGAGCTTGTCGCAAAGTGTGAGGAGACCAAGGCGACTTTGGTTGAACAGGATATATACAAGATAACACATGTATTCTTCCACATACTCTGCGTTGATCCAAAGAACTCCTTTGATGAGAGCAAATGGGGCAAACAGGCAGGCGGATACAACAGCCTTATGACTACGATCTCAGAGTTTGAAAAAATGATACAGGAGATGTATGATAAAGGTTTCGTACTTGTCAGTATCCGTGATATTGCTCATGAGGAGACGGCATCGGACGGAAGCAAAAAGATGGTAAAGGGAAGCATCATGCTGCCGCCGGGCAAGCAGGCTTTTGTAATGTCCGAGGATGATGTCTGCTATTATGAATATATGAAGGGTGCAGGCTTTGCCGACAAGATGATCATAGGAGATGACGGAAGACCGACACTGCATTATACCGATGCGGACGGCAATGAATCCGTCGGAGATTATGATATCGTGCCTATACTTGATAAATTTATAGATGAGCATCCGGATTTTTCATATAAGGGACATAAGGCTTGTCTTGTATTTACAGGCTATAACGGAGTGCTCGGATACAGAACCGACGAGAGTTATGATCCGAATTCGGAGTATTACGATCCAAAGCTTGAACAGGGACATGATATTGAAGCGGAACGCAAGGAAGCCGTAAAGGTCATGAAGGCTTTGCTTGATGACGGTTATGATCTGGGTTCACACAGCTGGGGTCACAGAGATCTCGGTCAGATCGAATTCGAAAGATTCAAAAAAGACTGTGACAGATGGAACCGAAATGTTGCTCCGCTTATCAAAGAAGCAAGCGGCAAGCAGCCGGATATCATTATCTATCCGAGGGGAGCCGATATTGCTGACTGGCACGGCTACTCGGATGACAATCAGCGTTTCAACTATTTGTATGATCTGGGCTTCAGATATTTCTGCAATGTTGATAACAATCAATACTGGGTACAGTTGGGAGACAGATATTTAAGACAGGGAAGAAGAGCCTTGGACGGACTGAATATGTGGCTGCAGATCAGCGGACAGAGGGAGCGCTTAGATGATCTCTTTGATGATGTCAATGCCATATTCGATCCCGCAAGACCTACGCCTGTACCAAACTATTAAGAGCTGCCGTAAAAAGGCGGAGCAGTATTTAACGATATTGCGGTCCGGACGAGACGGCAGACGAACACGGAGTTTTTATTTTGATAAATCATATCAGAGGAATATTAAGCGATATTGAAGAAGGACAGGTAGTTATTGAGGCTGCCGGAGTGGGATATGCAATAGGCGTTCCGGCGACAGTCTTGAACCTGCTTCCTCCTGTTGGCAGCGAACTTAAGCTGTACACATATCATTCCGTCAAGGAAGACAGTCAGAGTCTCTACGGCTTTGTGAATAAATCCGACAGAGAGATGTTCAAATGTCTTATCGGAGTTAACGGAATAGGACCTAAGGGCGCCATAGCCATACTATCTGTGCTTGACACCGAAGCCTTGCGCATGGCGATCATTACAGCTGATGTCAAGTCGATAAGTCAGGCACCGGGCATAGGAAAACGTACAGCCGAGAGACTGATACTCGATCTCAAGGACAAGATAGGAAGCTTTGCGGAGGATTTTGTAAACGGATCGGATATGCAGGGCTTTGGCACAGCTCCTTCAGCCGGAAATGCATTTTCGGCAGGTCCTGTTGCAGAGGCGATAGACGCACTGACCATGCTGGGATACAGCAGATCCGAGGCAGGACGTGCTGTTTCTTCGATACAGCTGCAGGATGATATGACAACAGAGGATGTGCTCAAGGCGGCACTTAGGGCGATAAGCAGGTAATATGCAGAGATTAGACGATAAAACCAAGAGAATAGTTGCGATAATATTGATGTTTGTTTTCTTTTTGGGAGGAAGCAGACTGAGTAAGTATGTTATTGAGAAGCGTGAGGCGGCTGCAGAGGATGAATATCCCATGAGCAGAGATGTCTATCTGCTTGATACCTACTGTCAGCTCACCGTATATGAGGGCGGCGGAAGTGAAGCACTTGCGGCTGCTGTGGATGCACTCAACAGATATGATGATATTATGAATTATTCCAAGGAAGGCTCGGATATCTACAATATCAATCACAGAGATTCCGATACGGTAAGCATCGATCCCGATACAGCCGAGATGCTGAGAATGTCAAGAGAGCTTTGTGTTGAGACAGGGGGAGTTCTTGAGCCTGCTATAAGACCGGTAACCGAGCTTTGGGATTTTAAGGAAGAGAAAAAGGTCCCGGAGGCAGCTAAGATAGAGGAAGCACTTACAAGGATCAAGAGCCTTAAGTGGTATGTTGAAGGAGATACATTTACGGCAGAGGATCCTGATGTACAGATAGATGTCGGAGCTGTGGCAAAGGGCTTTATCGCGGACAAGGTCAAGACTGTCATGAAGGAAAACGGAGTAAGCTCCGGCATAATCAACCTCGGAGGCAACGTCCTCTGTATAGGTGAACGTCCGGATAATACCGCATTTACGGTTGCGGTCAAGGATCCGCAGAATGAATCCGGATATTCCAATGTTCTTGAACTGAATGATATTTCTGCGGTCACGGCGGGAGCATATGAGCGCTGCTTTGAGGAAAACGGTGTGAGATACCATCATATCATAGACCCAAAGACAGGATATTCGGCACAGACGGGACTTGAATCGGTGACAGTTGTAGGTCCGGTATCCGCGATCTGCGATGGCTTAAGCACCTCTCTCTTTATAATGGGAGAGGACAAGGGCAAGGAATTTATTGAGCAGTACAATGCGGAACATAAGACTGATTATGTAGCATATTTTCTTAAAGAGGAAGCAGAGCAGAACTGATGCTTATTAATGAAAGACCGCTTGAGGCGGAGCCTACTTTTGATTTTGACCGGCTGGCACCTAAGGAAAGGATAATATTCTTTGATATTGAGACCACCGGATTAAGTGCGGCGCATTCCAATATATATCTGATAGGTGTCGTTATATATGAGGAAGGAAGATGGCTGCTCAGACAATTCTTTTCGGAGGGATTGTATGACGAGGTCAAGCTCCTTACAGGATTTTTTGAGCTTCTCAATGAACGAAGGAAGTCAGGCAGGATATTTCTGATAAGCTTTAACGGTGACGGCTTTGATATACCTTTTATACAAAGATGCTTAACTCAGTACGGACTCGGATATGATTTCAGAGGGACCTTCAGTATAGATCTCTTTAAGCATATAAAACGCTATAAGAAATTTGCAGGGCTTGAAAACTGCAAGCTCAAGACAGTTGAGAGACTTTGCGGCATTTGCAGAGAGGATAAGTTTAACGGCGGAGAGCTGATATACGTTTATGAGGAATATCTGCGTCTGTCGCAGCTTGACGAGCAAAGCTGTGAGTACAATGACAACAATCTGAAACTTCGGGATGCTCTGCTTAAGAGTCTGCTGCTGCATAATGCCGAGGATATACTCGATATGCCGCTTATAGTGGATATATTGGGGTATGACAGTCTTTTTGACGGCGGCTTCAGGATCACCGAGAGCAGAACAGAGAACGGAGTCTGGAATATATTGGCTGTGTTGGACATGCCGCTTCCGAAGGGTGTATATTATGAGGATGAATACCGCACGGTGAGCATATCCGAGGAGGAAAAGCTGTCCCTTAATATTGCCGTCAATATTTATTCGGGTGAGCTTAAGAATTTCTATAAGGATTATAAGGAATACTATTATCTTCCGGGGGAGGATATGGCGATACACAAGTCACTCGGTGAGTTTGTGGATAAAAAGGCCAGGAAACAGGCAACAGCCAAGACCTGCTACCAGAGAGTGAGCGGAGAGTTCGTTCCGTGCACTGAGGAGATATTTACAGATAGCTTTTACAGAGAATATAAGCAGAAACCGATATACGGCAGTCTCAATGCCTACAGTTTGGTAAATGATGCCTCGGCGGGATCCGAAGGCGCTGATATAGAGCCTGATATAACAAGGAAATATATTATGGCAGTGCTTAAATCACTGCTGTAAGGGATAGGATGAACGATCGATAATGCCCAGATTGATAAATACAGGAATAGAAAAAGAAGAGAAGGTGCTTGAGAATAAACTCAGACCTCAGATGCTTGACGATTATATAGGCCAGAGCAGGATCAAGGAGATGATGAAGGTCTATATACAGGCTGCCAAGTCCAGAGGAGAGTCTATGGATCATGTGCTTTTCTACGGACCTCCGGGACTCGGCAAGACCACTCTTGCCAATATCATAGCCAATGAGATGGGCGTCAACATGAAGGTGACGAGCGGTCCTGCGATAGAAAAGCCCGGTGAGATAGCCGCATTGCTTAACGGACTGCAGGAGGGTGACGTACTCTTTATAGACGAGATACACAGGCTGAACCGTCAGGTAGAGGAAGTACTGTATCCCGCAATGGAAGATTTTGCCATTGATATAATGCTCGGCAAGGAGGCAAGCGCAAGATCGGTAAGACTGGATCTGCCGCATTTTACCCTTGTAGGAGCAACAACAAGGGCGGGACTCTTAAGCGCCCCATTAAGAGACAGATTCGGTATCATAGCTAAGATGGAGTTTTATACTCCGGAGGATCTGATGAATATAGTATTCAGATCGGCAAGAGTGCTCGGTGTGGATATAGATGATGACGGAGCAATGCGAATAGCAAGACGAAGCCGCGGTACACCGAGACTTGCAAACCGTCTGCTTAAGAGAGTACGTGATTATGCCGAGGTCAAATACAACGGAAGCATAACAAAGGAAGCGGCGGATTATGCGCTTGATATACTGGATGTCGACAAGCTTGGGCTTGATATGAATGACAGAGAGTATCTGCTTACCATTATAGAGAAATTTAAGGGCGGACCGGTAGGTGTCGATACTATAGCGGCGGCACTCGGTGAAGATGCCGGAACCATAGAGGATGTTATAGAGCCATATCTGCTTATGAACGGTTTGATACAGAGAACGCCGAGAGGAAGGATCGCATGCGAAACGGCATATGAGCATTTGGGCATAGAGATGCTCGGACAGCAGACGCTCAAGGTGTAAAAGGGGAAAATATGACAAGATCATTGAATAATCAGGGCACGGCAACGGATGTACTCATAGCAGGTAAGGTATATAGCTTAAAAGGAGCAGATCAGGAGCATCTGCAGAAGGTTGCGGCCTTTCTTAACCGTAAGATAGTAGAGGTACGCAATATTCAGGGATATAAGAAGCTTGATCCGGAATATAAGGAATTGCTTATGGATCTCAATCTGGCAGACGAGTATTTCAAGGTCTCGGATGAACTTTTAAAGCTCAAGGAAGAGATGGATGCCAAGGAAAATGAGCTCTATGCAGCACGCCATGAGCTGGTAAGCCTCAAGCTTAAGCTTGAGAATGCGCTCAGACAGCAGAATGTGCTTGAGAAGAGATCCGAGGAATGGAAGAACAGATATGAGGAACTCAAAGGAGACGGTTTCAGGGAGAACGGACAGGAAAGTGAAGAGGAAGACATTCAGGAAAACTGAGCTGTTGTCTCCGGCGGGCTCGTTTGATTCCGCAAGAGCAGCCGTGAATGCCGGGGCCGATGCCATATATATGGGCGGGCCCCTTTTTTCGGCACGCGCATTTGCGGAAAGCTCGGCAGAGGATATGCTGATCAATACTATAGATTATTGTCACATGAGAGGTGTAAGGGTATTTATGACACTCAATACACTGCTCAAGGACAGTGAGCTTGATACAGTTGAGGAATACTTAAGACCTTATGTTGATAAGCATCTTGACGGAGTCATCATTCAGGACATGGGTGTGTTCAGAAAGGTGAGAGAACTGTATCCGGAGCTCGAACTGCATGTGAGCACCCAGGCGGCAATAACAGGGGCAAGGACCGCAAAACGTTACATGGAGATGGGCGCAAAGCGCATAGTGCTTGCAAGAGAGCTGAGTCTTGATGAGATACGAAACATAAAGCAGCAGACGGGAGCGGAGCTTGAGGTCTTTGCTCACGGTGCACTCTGCTACTGCTACAGCGGAGACTGTCTGATGAGTTCATTTATAGGAGGACGATCCGGGAACAGAGGAAAATGCGCCGGAACCTGCAGACTTCCTTTTGATGTGACAGATATAAACGGAAGCAGGCTTAATAAAAAGGATGAAAAATATTTGCTCTCGATGTGTGACCTGAACACTCTTAAGAGACTTGCGGATATGATAGAGGCAGGGGTATATTCCTTCAAGATAGAGGGACGCATGAAGTCTCCCGAATATACAGCTGCCGTGACGAGCGTATACAGAAAGTATCTTGATATAGCGGAAGCGGCTCTTTCCGAATTTGAAGCCGGAAAAGACTGCGATTCGGAGCTTAAGGACGGAGAAATTTATGCTTCGGGATCAAAAAGAGGGGCTTTTCTTTATAAGGTCGAAAAATCGGATGAAAAGCTGCTTTCGGAGGTATTTGACAGATCGGGAAGCACAGAAGGATATCTCGATCACAAAAACGGCAGATCTATGCTTACCATATACGAAAAGCCTGAGCTGAGGAGCCGTGACGAACAGCTTATCGCGTTGATAAGGGAAAAGTATATAGATAATGATATGCGTCTGCCTGTAGATGCATTTATGCATATAAAAATAGGAGAGACACCGTGGCTTAAGCTAAGCTGCGGAGATATAAGTGCGGAGGCAGCAGCGGATTTTGTTGTTGAAAAGGCGGGAAAGCGTCCTACATCTGCTGAGGATGTGAGAGACAAGATCTCAAAGCTCGGAAACACGGATTTTGAACTGAGAAACTTTGAGACCGATATGGATGAGAAGTGTTTCGTGCCGGTGAGCGCACTTAATGAATTGAGGAGAAGCGTGTGCGATGAACTTAAGAGAAGCATACTTGAGGGCGAGTGTTGAGACAAAAGAACAGTTCGAGGCAGCTTGCGGACGTGTCGATATAGTTTATATAGACAGTGCTTTTTTTGATGCGTCGTCATTTGAGGGCATGGTTAACAGGGCACATGCTTCGGATACTCTGATAGGACTCAGATCTCCGTATATCTGGAGAGATAAGGCTGAGGATTATTTTGACGGAAATCCTTCTGCCGGCAAGCAAAATGACACGGTGATAAAGCTTATTAAGGATGCAGGCTTTGATGCATATCTCTTCAGGAATACCGAGAGTATGCTGTATTTTGCGGAGCATGGTTTGACAGAAGATACGGCTTTTGCCACAGACAGCAGTATGTATGTATTTAACAGTGAGGCAGCGGCGGAGCTTAGTGCATATACACCCGATAATATAAGAAAAAATCATGTATCATTCACACTTCCTTCGGAGCTTAACGGGAGAGAGCTGGAGAGCCTGAGCAAGACAGTCAGAGCAAAATTTCAGGTAAATGAAAATGCACCGGGGCTTGAGCTTGTTGTGTACGGAAGAGTACCCATGATGGTGTCGGCACAGTGTATCAACAAGACTGTACACGGCTGCGATAAGCAGGAAAAACTGCTTATGCTGAAGGACCGTAAGGATGCCGAGATGCCTGTTAAAAACTGCTGCCGTTTCTGTTATAACCTTATTTACAATGCTGTACCGACCATGCTTTACGAAATGCCGGAAGTAAGAGAGCGTATCAAGCCGGATGCTATCCGTTATGATTTTACTACAGAGAGCGCAGGCGAAGTCATTGACATACTTAAGGGCATACCGCTTAAGGCAGGCAGCTTTACAAGAGGACATCTTAAGAGAGGAGTCTGACAGAAGAAACAGAATGTCGTTGATGAACAGCATCAGATTTAAGCAGGACGGCCACTTACAGCGGGAGCGAACGGTATAAAGTATTAACAGGATGAAACTTTAAGGCGGAAATGAAGCAAAGCTTTAACGAATTTATAAAACAGACAGGTCTTGAATTAAACGGGCAGCAGATGGAGGCGGTAACACATACCGACGGACATGTGCTGCTTCTTGCTGTACCGGGATCCGGCAAGACGGTGTCGCTTGTGACACGTATAGGCTACATGATCATGTGCTGCGGTATAGACCCGTCAAGCATACTTACACTGACATATACAGTAGCGGCGGCAAATGATATGAGACAAAGATATGCAAGGCTTTTTGGTGCTGCTCAGGCTTCAAGACTTGAGTTTCGTACTATCAACGGGATCTGTTCAAAGATCATCCAAAGGGCAGCGGAGCGTTACGGAAAAGAACCGTTCAGACTTATAAGTGATGAAAAGGAGACTGCGCCGCTGCTTGCATCTATATATCGGGACATAGAAGGTAAGACGGCAACTGAAAGCGATATAAAGTCTCTTCGAAGCTACATAGCATATATAAAAAACATGATGCTGGATACTGAGGAAGAACGCAGTTTTGACGAGAAAAACGAATACAGCATAGCGGCTGTAAGAAAAGCCTATGATAAGGCACTGAGAGCTGCGGGATGTATGGATTATGACGATCAGATGCGTTATGCGCTTAACATGCTTAAGGCGGATCAGGGGCTGCTTAAGTATTATCACAATATGTATAGGTATATCTGTGTGGATGAGGCGCAGGATACCTCAAAGATACAGCATGAGATCATCAGGCTGCTTGCGGAGGGCTCGGGCAATCTCTTTATGGTAGGAGACGAGGATCAGTCCATATACGGCTTCAGGGCTGCATGGCCGGAAGCTTTGCTTGAGTTTGACAGGCAGTACGAGGATGCAAGCTTGCTGCTTATGGAGACAAATTACCGTTCAAGTGTGGATATCGTTGAGGCGGCGGATGCATTTATAGCAAAAAATGCGAAGCGTCATGCAAAACACATGAAGGCAGCAAGTGACAGACGGGAGCCTATAGAAGCAATAAGAGTATCGGGCAGATCACAGTACGAGCTGATAGCTGATATAGCCGGGGAGGAAGCAGACGGAACACGCGCCGTACTCTACAGAGATAATGAGAGTGTTGTTCCGCTTGTCGATATATTGGAGCGGCGGGGAATAAGCTACAGTATCAAGGGAGCGGATCTGACATTTTTTACAAGCCGCATATTAAACGATATCAGGGCAATAGCTGCACTTTCAGATAATAGTCGGGATGAAGCGGCATTTATGGAAGTGTATTACAAAATATCTACCTTCCTCACGAAAGCAGATGCGGAAAAGGCGTGCAGGATGGCATATAAGACCGGAGACAGTATACTTGATGCGGCATTATCCATGCAGGGACTCAGCATGTCGGCGATTCAGGGCTGCAGGACAGCTAAAAATATGCTTGCCGGCATTAATAAAGCAAGTGCCTCTGAGGCTATGGATATGATCAGATATGAGCTAGGATATGATAAATTCCTTGAACGCTCGAAGATGAAGAAAAACAAGCTCAGAGCCTTATGTGCTCTTGCGGATAATGAGGAGAGTCTAGCAGGACTTATGCTGAGACTTGATGAGCTTAGGGAAATGCTGCGTGAGGGGAGCTGCCATGAGACACCGAGACTCATACTTTCCACAATACACGCGAGCAAGGGACTCGAGTACGATACAGTCTATATAATGGATGCCTGCGAGGGAATCTTGCCGGAGACTGCGGAGCGAAATATTATGCCGTGGGACAAAGAAGCCAAGACTCAATATGAGGAGGAACGCAGACTCTTTTATGTGGGAATGACACGAGCGAGAAATAAGCTGTATCTCCTGACTTATCCCGGAAAGCACGGATTTGTTGATGAGATACTTGCAGACAGGAGAAAGACCAAAGACGATCCGTCAAGAGATAATGCTGCGCTTAAGGATGGCGGTGTAAGAACACTTAATTCGTCAGACAAAGAGTCAGGAAACTCAGTTTTCTTTGATAATTCTGTCCTTATGCCGGCTTTAGAGCAGATCGATACGGAAAGCATAGAATTTGCGAACTTTTCCGAGCAGTTTATTCCAGGAATTTCAATAGAACATAAAAAATACGGCAGAGGGGTCGTTGTGTTTAATGACGGAGTGAAGCTTACGGTGTCATTTGACAGCGCCGATAAGGAATTCAGTCTCGCAGCAGTCTTCGGCAAGGACATACTAAGCTTAGGCTGAGGAAGCAGTTTATTGCGAAAGGTGCACACGGGTAAAGGAAGCCTTGTGAACCGCTTATACAAAAAATAAGCTTAGCCTGGCTGTGAGATTTATGAGAGGTACCATGCTTGCGGCACCTGTAGTCCTGAGTTATAATATAGCCAATTGTGTGACTCGGCGGTTGCCGGGCACATTGACCGTATTACAGGAAAAGAGACAAGTTATGATAGAGGCTGTAAGCTGCGGTGGTGTAGTTATATACCACAGCAAGATTTTATTATTGTACAAAAATTACAAGAATCGCTACGAAGGCTGGGTCTTGCCTAAAGGGACGGTAGAGCCCGGAGAGACACATGAGGAGACCGCACTCAGAGAGGTCAAAGAGGAATCGGGTGCGGATGCCGACATTGTGGAGTATGTAGGTAAGAATTCATATTCATTTACAGTACCTGAGGATAAGGTGGAGAAGGATGTGCATTGGTATCTGATGCGCGGAAGATCCTATTATTCCAAGCCTCAGGCAGAGGAGTATTTCAGAGACAGCGGCTATTATAAGTATCATGAGGCCATACATCTGCTCAAGTTTGACAATGAGCGTGAGATAATGGAGAAGGCCTATGAGCTGTACAAGAAGCTGCGCAGAGAAGGCAACTGGGACTGACAGGAGAAAAATGGGAAAACAATATATTAAGATCAGGGGTGCGGCAGAGCATAATCTCAAGAAGATAGATCTGGATATACCGCGCAACGAGTTGGTGGTGCTGACGGGACTCTCGGGTTCCGGTAAGTCATCGCTTGCCTTTGATACCATCTATGCAGAGGGACAGAGACGCTATATGGAGTCTTTGAGCTCCTATGCGAGACAGTTTTTGGGTCAGATGGAGAAGCCGAATGTGCAGAGCATAGAGGGACTTTCTCCGGCAATCAGTATTGACCAGAAATCAACAAATCATAACCCGAGATCGACGGTTGGAACAGTGACGGAGATTTATGATTATCTCCGTCTTTTGTATGCAAGAATAGGTATTCCTCATTGCCCTAAATGCGGCCGTGAGATAAAGCGTCAGTCTGCCGATCAGATGGTGGATACGATAATGAAGCTGCCGGAGAGGACAAAGATACAGCTGCTTGCTCCTGTGGTCAGAGGCCGCAAGGGAGAGCATGTCAAGCTCCTTGAGCAGGCACGCAAATCCGGATATGTAAGAGTGCGTATAGACGGCAATATGTACGAGCTCAGCGAGGAGATAAAGCTTGATAAAAATATCAAGCATAATATCGAGATAGTCGTGGATCGTCTTATTGTCAAAGAGGGCATAGAGCAGAGACTTACGGATTCGGTGGAAAATGTTCTGAAACTCTCGGACGGTCTGATGATGGTCGATATAATCGACGGAGAAACTCTCAGCTTTTCTCAGAATTTTGCATGCCCTGACTGCGGCATAAGCATAGAAGAGATAGAACCGAGATCCTTCTCTTTCAATAACCCTTACGGAGCCTGCCCGGAGTGTTTCGGACTCGGCTACCGCATGGAATTCAGTATAGACCTGATGATACCGGATATGAGTCTGTCTCTCAATCAGGGAGCCATACAGGTGACAGGCTGGGCTTCCAGCGGACAGGAAAGCTCATATACACACGCAATGCTTACGGCACTTTCTGAGGAATACGGATTCAGCCTCGATACTCCATTTGAGGAATTAAGTGACAAGGCCAAGGATGTCATACTTAAGGGAACTCACGGACATAAGGTTCATGTCAAGTACAAGAGCAAATATTCGGGCGGAACAAATTACGAGGTCGAATTCGAAGGTCTTATCGAAAATGTCAAGCGTCGTTACAGAGAAGCCTATACTCAGGATGCCAAGAGCATGTACGAGGAATTTATGCTTCATGATACCTGCCCGCTTTGCAAGGGACAGAGACTGAAGGCATCATCACTTGCCGTCACGGTTGCGGATAAGAATATATTTGAGATGTCAGAGCTGTCCATAGACAAGCTCCGTGATCTTTTTGAGAGCCTGAGTCTTGATGATTTCAGGCAGCAGATAGGAGCCGAGATAATCAAAGAGATCAAGGCACGTCTCAATTTCCTTGTAAATGTCGGACTCGATTATCTTACGCTCTCAAGAGCTACGGCAACTTTGTCCGGAGGAGAAGCACAGCGTATCAGACTTGCGACTCAGATAGGCTCTGGACTTGTCGGAGTAGCCTATATACTCGACGAGCCTTCCATAGGCCTCCATCAGAGAGATAACGACAAGCTGCTTGCAACTCTTAAAAAGCTCAGAGACCTCGGCAACTCGGTAATAGTGGTAGAGCATGACGAGGATACCATGCGTGCCGCAGATCTCATAGTAGATATAGGACCGGGTGCGGGAGAACACGGCGGAGAGGTCGTTGCCGTCGGAACCGCAGAGGAGATAATGAAGTGCGAGCGCTCCGAGACAGGAGCCTATCTCTCCGGAAGAAAGAAGATAGAGGTGCCGAAGACACGCAAACAGCCCGAAAAATGGATCAAGATAAAGGCTGCTGCGGAAAATAACCTTAAAAATATTGATGTTGAGATACCGCTCGGAGTTATGACGGCAGTTACCGGAGTATCCGGAAGCGGTAAGTCTTCACTTGTTAATGAGATACTGTACAAGACGGCGGCAAAGCAGCTCAACAAGGCACGAACCATTCCGGGCAAAAACGGAGGCATAGACGGTCTTGAGCAGCTTGACAAGGTAATATGCATAGACCAGTCTCCTATAGGCAGGACACCGAGATCGAATCCGGCTACCTACACAGGTGTATTTGACATTATAAGAGATCTGTTTGCGGCAACTCAGGACGCCAAGGTGAGAGGCTACACTAAAGGACGTTTCTCCTTTAATGTTAAGGGAGGACGCTGCGAGGCATGCTCGGGTGACGGAATAATCAAGATAGAGATGCATTTCCTGCCGGATGTATTTGTTCCCTGTGAGGTATGCGGAGGAAAGCGTTATAACAGAGAGACACTTGAGGTCAAGTATAAGGGCAAAAGCATTTATGACGTGCTCAACATGACCGTTGAAGAGGCTCTGGAATTCTTTAAAAATGTTCCGTCCGTGGAGCGTAAGATACAGACTCTCTATGATGTCGGCCTTTCATATATCAGACTCGGACAGCCGAGTACCGAGCTCTCGGGAGGAGAGGCACAGCGTATAAAGCTTGCTGCAGAGCTGAGCAAGAGGGGAACGGGCAAGACCATATATATTTTGGATGAGCCTACTACAGGACTGCATTTTGCGGACGTTGACAAGCTCGTGGATATACTCTTAAGACTCAGGGAAAACGGCAACACGGTAGTGGTGATAGAGCATAATCTTGATGTTATCAAGACTGCTGACTACATCATAGACATGGGACCCGAGGGAGGCTATCGCGGAGGAACCGTGGTCGCACAGGGAACTCCGGAGGAGATATGCAAGGTCGGGGAAAGTTACACAGGCAAGTATCTTAAGCCTTATCTTGAGAGATGAATACAGAAAGAGGTAATCATGTTATTTAAAAATATAAAGCTCATAGACGGAAATTATGAAGTACAAAGCGATATGTATGTGCGCACAAAAGGTGCGTTTATAGACTATATAGGCAAGGAATGCCCTGAAAAGCTTGATGGAGAGACTGTCTATGACGGCAGAAACAAGCTGATGATGCCGGCTCTCTATAATGTACATTGCCATGTTCCGATGACTATATTAAGAGGCTATGGTGACGGGCTTCCGCTTCAGAGATGGCTTAACGAGAAGATATTCCCGTTTGAGGCCAAACTTACAGGCGAAGACGTATACTGGACGACCAAGCTTGGTGCAATGGAGCTGCTTGCTTCCGGCTGTGCTTCCATCAGCGACATGTATTTCTTTATAAATGATATGGCCCGTTCACTTGACGAGGCAGGCATGAAGGCAAATATATGTCACGGCATATCATCCTTTGATCCGGATGTTAAGCTTCATGAGATGAAGGGCTACAATGACACCATGCAGCTTCTTAAGGATGCTAAGTCTGGAGCATACGGCGCTGTAAATGCAGACGGCTCCGACAGCCGTATCAAGGCAGATATGGGACTGCATGCTGAATACACCTCAAATGAGGGACTGGTACGTCAGATAGCCGGGGCCGCTGCGGAAGAAAAGCTTATAGTCCATACACATATCTCCGAGACTCAGTCCGAGCATGCTGAGTGCAAAAGCCGTCATGACGGAAGAACTGTCGTAAGATATTTTGCCGACTGCGGACTCTTTAAGTCTCAGGTAAATGCGGCTCATTGCGTATATATCGAGGACGAGGATATCGAGATAATGAAGGCGGCGGGAGCTAATGTTGTACATAATCCTTCAAGCAATCTGAAGCTTGGAAGCGGTATTGCGCCTGTCAAGGATTATCTCGGAAAAGGACTAAAGGTGGCTCTCGGTACCGACGGAGCATCCAGTAATAATAACCTCAATATGTTTGAGGAGATGCATCTTGCGGCTATGATATCAAGAGGCATTACAAGAGATGCCAATGCAATAAGCGCAGCGGACATACTTAAGATGGCAAGCTATGACGGAGCAATGGCTCAGGGAAGAACAGACTGCGGACGCATTGCGGTAGGAAACAGAGCTGATATAGTGCTTATAGACACAGACAGGCCGCATCTCCAGCCGGGCTTTGACAGCCTGTCGGATATAGTATTCTCCGCTCAGGGCTCTGATGTGGTGCTTACCATGACAGACGGACGAGTAGTCTATAAGGACGGAGAATACAGCTTCATAGACAAAGAGAGAGTCTACGCCGAAGTAAAACAGAGATTCAACAGAATAATTAATGAGCTTTGAGTGATGTATACATAATTTGAATGGCTGAGTATACATAATATTGACGAAAATATGCCGAAAATGCCTAAACTCCTTTGAAATTACCGAAGGAAAATGTTAAAATCGGTTGTATTGGGAGGTCGAGGAATATGTATACGAAAGGAGAATTTGTAGTCAAGGCAAATACAGGTGTTTGTGTGGTTGAAGATATCTTACTGCGCAGATTAACAGAGAATTCCGACGAGAAAGAATACTACTGTCTGGCTCCAATCGCAGACAGCAGAGCAAAGGTTTTTGTACCGGTGGATTCAGACAAGTCCAATCTGCGCAAGGCAATGGATAAGACGGAAGCCGAGGCTCTTATTCATGCCATTCCGTCGATTGAGACCAAATGGATAGAAAGCGACAAGTCGAGAGAGCAGGAGTATAAGAATGCCATGCGCAGCAACGATCCCGTAGCACTTGTTGCAATCATCAAGAATCTGTACTTCAGAAACAAGGACAGACTCGATCACGGCAAAAAGGTAACATCTATAGACGACAGATATTTTAAGCTGGCGGAGAATGCACTCTACTCCGAGATAGCACATGCTCTGGATAAAAAGACAGAGGATATGAAGGAGCTGATAACTCATTCTATAGCTTAATGAATGAAAAGGCTGCTATAAAGATTTTTTATAGCAGCCTTTGTTATAAAGCAATTGAATAAATCACATAAAAGAAGTGCATATTTCACTAAAAATGACCAAAAGAAGGCTTGGAAATTAGTGAAACTTTACAAAACGAAAAGGTTGACCTAATATCTAAAGGGTGATATATTGTGATTGTCAAAAGGATATTTAAACAGCCAAACAAAAGGCTGGATAAATTAATTGAATGTCAATTTAGGAGGACAAAACAATGATTGGTACAAAGGTTGTGCTTAGATATCGTATGTCAGCTGGTGATGCTCATTACGCTGGAGAGCTTGTAGAGGGCGCTCATATCGTAACAGCATGGGGCGATGTTGCTACAGAGCTCGCAGTTCGTCTTTTCGGTGATGAGTCACTTTTCCTTGGATATTCAGAGGTTCGTTACACACATCCTGTTTATGCAGGCGACTTCATGGAGTATTCAGGATATGTAGAGAAGGTTGGAAACACTTCTTTCACATGCCATTTCGAGGCACACAAGGTTATCGAGCTTGCTCGTCAGGAAGGTCTTGCAGATTCTGCAGCTAACGTTCTTCCGGAGCCGATCCTTTGCGGATATGGAACAGGAACACTCGTTGTTAAGAAGCCGTATCAGAGACCAGAGTTTGGCGATCCTGCATTCCAGAACAGATAATCTTTATACAATTAAAGATACCAAGAGCTACTGCTACGGCAGTAGCTCTTTTCTTAGCGCATAAACGGAATCGGAAGCAATCCGTAATATGCGCGGGTATCCGGTAAATCATGAGATACTATACCATTGCAAAAAAAGAAGTGAGCACGATATAATATGGATAAAAAGGCAAAAGTCACCGCAATGGTGTGAAAATAGATTTTGGCTGTTTCCATAAGGAGTAGATCGAGAGGCGTTATCCTCAGTGGCTGAAAATACAGATGTGTGATGCTTGCAGCAAGCTATTTGTATAAGCCGAAAGGCCGCAGAAATGCGGCTTTTCCTAAATACATGAGTTAGCCGAACCTAACTTATCAATGTGCGCGTGCGTTAGATAAATCTAACTATAAAAGGAGAGACAGCAATGCGAGAATACAAGAATTTCTGGGACAGAAATGCAGGTCTGTATGACTGCTTTATGCGAAAAGACAGGGCAGTATACGAGAAAATGTATGAGCTGATTCGTCCGGTCGTGAAAGACAAAACAGTGCTGGAGGTGGCTACCGGAACGGGACTGATCGCCAAGCACATCGTAAAATCAGCGGCACACATCGAGGCGACGGATGCCTCTCTGGAAATGATTACAGAGGCCAAACGGAGGAATTACTCTGCGAAGCTGCGTTTTTCCGTGCAGGATATGTTTTCACTGCCATACGCGAGCAAATCATTCGATGTGGTAATCGTATCAAACGCACTGCACATTGTGCCTCAGCCAGAAAAATCACTGCGAGAGATCAAACGGGTACTGAAGGATGACGGTGTGCTGATTGCGCCTACCTTTACGCACGCAGAAAACTCATTCCCCGGCAAGGTCAAAGCATTTTTCATGAATCTGGCAGGTTTTCCTCTCCACAGCAAGTGGACGAGTGAAGAATACCTAAAATTTCTGCAACAGAATGATTGGACAGTGCGAAAAAGTGTTGTTCTAAAGGTCTCTTTTCCGCTGCCCTATACAGAAT
>Ga0129312_1000624_pt1 | contig 27432 bp, 19 predicted proteins | sample O827metagenome_FD_94434 | JGI IMG/M metagenome (GOLD analysis project Ga0129312, IMG submission 94434) | Orangutan group fecal microbial communities from Wisconsin, USA - O827 metagenome | ecosystem: Host-associated > Mammals > Digestive system > Large intestine > Fecal | place: USA: Wisconsin... | reverse complement strand
GCAAGCTGGAAGAGCTGTCGCTGCCCCAGAGCAGCTGCGGCATCGGTCATACCCGCTGGGCGACCCACGGCGAGCCCAGTGACGTGAACAGCCACCCGCACTCCACGCCCCGAGTCAGCATCGTGCACAACGGCATTATTGAGAATTACGGCGCGCTGAAGGAGCGTCTGATCGCCAAGGGCTACACCTTTGCCAGCGAGACCGACACCGAGGTGCTTGTAAAACTCATCGACAGCTGCTATCATGGTGAGCCGCTGCAGGCATTGCAGGCTGCGCTTGCCAAGGTGCGGGGCAGCTACGCACTGGCAGTGCTGTTCAAGGACTACCCGGACACCATCTTTGCGGTCAAGCGGGAAAGCCCACTCATTGTGGGCTGGGGCGAGGGCGAAAATTTTGTGGCTTCGGATATCCCGGCACTGCTCAAGTACACCCGCCGGTACAGCGTGCTGGAAGAAGGGGACATGGCTGTGTGCACGGCACAGGGCATCCGCTTCTATAACGAGTTCGGCGAGGCAGTCGAGCGCGCAGAGCTGACCGCAGATTGGGACATGGAGGCCGCTGAAAAGGGCGGCTATCCCCACTTTATGCTCAAGGAGATCAACGAGCAGCCCGCCGCCATCACGGCAACGGTCAGCCCCCGGGTGGAGAACGGCCTGCCGGATCTGCGCATCCCGGAACTGACAGACGAAAAGCTGCGCAGCATCGGCACGGTGCATCTGGTGGGCTGCGGCACGGCCATGCACGCCGGCATGGTGGGCAAGACCGCCATCGAGGCACTGGCACGAGTGCCCGCAGAGGTGGATATCGCCAGCGAGTTCCGCTACCGCGACCCCATTCTGAAGCCGGAGGATCTGGTCATCATTATCAGCCAGTCCGGCGAGACCAGCGATACGCTGGCTGCTCTCAAGCTGGCTAAGAGCCGGGGCGTGCCGGTGCTTGCCATCGTGAACGTGGTGGGCAGCAGCATTGCCCGGGCAGCGGACTACGTCATGTACACCTACGCCGGGCCGGAGATCGCGGTAGCGTCCACCAAGGCCTATATGGTGCAGCTGTGCGTGCTGTACCTGTTTGCCCTGCGCTTGGCCTACGCGCGCGGGCAGCTGACCAAAGAAAAGACCAAGTACTACACCGCCCAGCTGCTCCACGCGGCAGAGGTCATCAAGCCCCGCCTTGCGGACTGCGAGCAGATCAAGTATCTTGCCAGCCGCTATGTGAACACCCAGAGCTGCTTTTTCATCGGGCGCGGGTTCGACTACGCCCTCTCGCTGGAGGGCAGCCTGAAGCTGAAGGAGATCAGCTATGTGCACTCGGATGCTTACGCGGCAGGCGAGCTGAAGCACGGCACTATCAGTCTGATCACGGACGGTGTGCCGGTGATTGCGCTGGCGACCCAGAAAAACGTCTACGAAAAGACCATCTCCAACGCCAAGGAGACACGCAGCCGCGGCGCGCGGGTGCTGCTGTTCACCACCAAGGATGCGGAGGTGCCGGAAGGCGTTGCCACCGAGGTGATTCGTTTGGATGAGTACGACGACATCCTGATGCCGTTGCAGCTCATCGTGCCGCTGCAATTGTTCGCTTACTATATGGCTGTTCTGCGCGGCTGCGATGTGGATAAGCCCCGCAACCTTGCCAAGAGTGTAACGGTGGAGTGATCGGAAAGGGAAAAGAGCGTTTTATCTGTGGTTCCGAGACGCCCGTAGGCGTTTCGAAACCACTTTTTCACAAGTAAACACAAAACCGCCCGCTGCACAGAAGCTTGTGCAACGGGCGGTTTGTTTTATGCAGAATAGCGGGGGAATTACCAGAACCAGTAGCGCTTCTTGAGCACGATGTAGGCAACGGCGATGATGATAATCACCACGCCGCCGGCGATAAAGAAGGTCCAGTTGATATCACTGAACCGCAGGTTCTGGTTGGTCAGCAGGTAACGTCCGGCAGTGTCGGCGGTGATCACACCGTCCTTGTAGCTGTTCAGGTACTGCCACTTGTTGCTGATGGTGTTGTACAGGTACAGGCGGGAGTAAGCGCTCACGTCCAGCTCCAGCTGCACCGCACAGGGAAGGGTGCGGCCGTTGTCCAGCTCAAACTCCAGCCCCTCTTCACTTTCGGTGAAGGTGATGGCGGTGTCGATCTCGCTGGTGGTGCTCTTCACGTCCTTACCGGAAACGTTCAGGGTGTAGCCGTCGCCCACCACGCACAGGGTCTTGCCGGTGGTGCGCAGGGCGTTCAGGATCTCGCCGGTCACGGTGGGCACCTCAGACTGGGCGAACACCACCTGATCCTCCGTGCTGTCCTGAATGGTCTGCACCACAGGGTCCAGCGGGATGGAAGTGCTGTCGTCCGGGATGTCAGTGCTGTCATTGCTGCTGTCGCTGCCAGAGGAAGCAGCGGCCGAGCGGTTCACGATGACCGTGACCATGGCAGTGGCCTTGCCGTTGGAGATGGTAATGGAGGTAGAGCCGGTGCCTACCGCTGTGACCACGCCCGTGGGGCTGACCGTGGCAATGCTGCTGTTGCCGGATTTGAAGGTGAAGGACTGGGATGCACTGGCAGGGGTAGCCTTGGCCGTGATGGTGCGGGTGGCACCGGGCTTGAGCACGATGTAGTTGGTGCTGGGGGTGATCACCTGTCCGCTGTTGCTGGATGTAGTGCCGCTTGTGCCAGTGGAGGAATCCGTGGGCAGCGCAAGCACTGTAACGGTGGTGGTGGCTACCACCGAGCCGCAGGTGGCGGTAATGGTGGCTTTGCCGGGGGCTACGCCGGTCACGCGGCCAAAGCTGTTTACTGTGGCGATCTTCTCGTTAGAGGAGGTCAGGGTGACGGTGGCGTAGTTGGAGGCGGAGGTGGGGCGCACCTGCAGCGAAGCCGACACCGAGTTGCCCACATAGATGGTGTTGGAGGAGAGGGCAAGGTCCATCTCGGTCACGATCATGGAGGAGTCCATGGACACCACGATGGTGTAGGCGCAGATCTGGTTGCCGGCGGCTGCTGTAACGGTGGCGGTGCCAACGCCCACAGCCTGTACCACGCCGCTGCTGCTTACGGTAAGCACGCTGCTGTCATCGGTCAGAAAGACCACAGTGTCGGTGCTGTAACTGGGCTTGACCACGGGGGACAGCTGCTGGGAAGCGCCCAGCAGCATATTGGCAGAGTAGCTGCCGGTGGAAATGCTCTCGGCGGGCACATCCTTGAGCCAAGGCAGTGAAACGCCGTTCTGCTCTTCAACAGGCAGGCTGGCGGCGGCCGCGCTCAGTGCGGTGCCGCATAGCAGCACACCCAGCATCAGCACACAGGCGGCCAGTTTCTTTGCGGTTCGAATCATGTTGTTTGTACCTCTTTGGGGTGTTGTAAAAGGGGACATCCTGCCGTGCTGTGCAGTCCGTATTAGCGGAACAGCACGCCCAGAGCCTCCATGGCATACTCAAAATAGGTGACCTGATCGTATTCCACGCGGGCGGTCACGCTCATACCGTTGGAAAGATCCACCTTATCGCCGCTGCGGCTCACCACATAGGTGGCGTCGGGCTTGATGGTCATCTTGTAATAGGAAGCGCTGCTGCTGGCGGTCACGTCGCTGTCAATGGAGGTGACAGTGCCGGTCAGGGTGCCGTAGGAGTACTCCGACAGGCCGGTGATGGCGATTTTGCAGGTATCGCCGACGTGCAGCAGGGGACGGTCGTTCACCGTCACCATGGCCATGATCTCCAGATCATCGTTCTCGCTGGCAACGGTAGCCAGCGCGGAACCGGCGCTCAGCACCATGCCTTCCTTGTAAGGGGTGTCCATATGGATCACACCGGAGGTGGGCGCATAGATGTAGTAATCGTTGGCGCCGGTGTTCAAAGAATCCAGCTGCGCCTGCAGGTTATCCACGTTGACCTGTGCGCTGGTAATGCTCTGGGAGATGGACTGCATGGTGGAGTAGTACAAAGACTCTAGCTCGCTCTGGTTCTGCTCCATCAAAGCCTTGATCTGGGTGTCGGAGTAACCGGCAGCCTGATAGGTGGTGGCGTCAAAGGTCTTTTGCGATACCTGACTTTTGTAGGTCTGGTACTGATAGTAGTAGGGCTGATCGTCGGCGTTGGTCTCGTCGAAGTAGTTGGTGTCGTCCTGAATGCACTTGAGCAGCTTGTTGTACTGGTCCAGCTGTTTCTGGTAGATATCCAGCTGGCTTTGCAGGTTGTCCTTCTGCATATCCAGATCAGTGCTCTTCAGCCGGGCGATCAGGTCACCCTCGTTCACATAGCTGCCCTCGGAGACATACAGCTCGGTGATGGAGCCGGAGTAGCTGGACATGATGTAGGTCTTATTGGCGGCCTGCACCACACCGCTGTTCTGGCTGACATAGATGCGGTTGGTCTGGGTGCTCCAGATCACCAGAAAGATCATGAACAGGCCGGTCAGAATGACAAAGGCGTACCCGTAAGGGGGCAGCTTTTTGTCCATCATGATCCGGCGGTCCTGCAGATCCGAAAGGTTCTGAATGGTTGTCGTCATAATTATTTGGTCTCCATAAATACGTCGATCACGGCATCGTCATCGTCCTGATTGACATAGATGGTATAGTTGTCGCCGGTCAGCTTGATGTCGTTTTCAAAGGCCATGATCTGCAGCTTTGCAGTGGCCAGCTGGTTGTGGCTCATCGGGCCGGTGTAGTGGGCGTACAGGCAGTTTTTCACCCGCAGCACAGCGTCCATGTGGTAGCCGGGCTCCATCTGGGTGATCATCTGGGTGGCCTGCTGCATCATGTACAGCTCCGGCACATGATCCGGGCCGGTACCCATCTTTACCGCCTGCACCAGCGGGCCGATAGGCTGTGCGCCGTTGCTCTTCATAAAGTTCTGCATCTGGGTCAGGATGACCGGCAGATTGCCCAGCTCCTCCGGGCGCACAAGGCGGGAGAGAACGTTGGTCAGCTTAAGCGTTTTGTTTTCAGCAACTTTAATCTCGTTCATGATAAATTACCCCTAATCCTGTTATATTTTTTAATGTGAGCCGAAACAAAAAGGTGCCCGGAAGCGTCTGCCTCCGGGCACACCATAACGAGGCATTCTTCGGTTTCCCGCCGGGCGGGAAAAAGCTTATGCAGCATCCGGGCAAAGGCTGTGGATGCGGTGCGGTCAGTAGGTGATGGACTCGCCGTCGTCGTCCTCTTCCAACGTAGCGCCGGGCAGCTGTTCAACAGGCTCGGGCTTGCGCTTGCGGAAGATGCCCTGCTGCATGTTCCACAGCTCGGCATAGCGGCCATCCTTTGCCAGCAGTTCATCATGGGTGCCGCGCTCCACGATCTTGCCGTGATCCATCACAAGGATCAGGTCACAGTCACGGATGGTGGAAAGGCGGTGCGCCACGATCAGCATGGAACGGTCTGCCAGCTGCTCGTAGATCATGTTGAAAATCAGCGTTTCGGTGGCGAAGTCCAGATTACTGGTGGACTCGTCCAGAATGTAGAGGTTAGAGTCCTTCAGAAAGGCGCGCGCCAGTGCGATACGCTGCTTCTCACCGCCGGACAGGCCGTTACCGGCTTCCTCCAGATAGGTGTTGTACTGCAGCGGCAGATGACGGATAAACTCATGGGCATCGGCCTTCTTAGCAGCTTCCTTCACCTCGTCCAGCGTGGCATCCATGCGGGAGATGCGGATGTTGTCGTAGATGGTTTTACTGAACAGCTCGATGTTCTGGGGCACATAGGCAATGGCGCGGCGCACCGAACTGTTGGTGTACTCGGCCAGATTTGCACCGTTAATGTCGATCTCGCCGTCCTCGGGGTCGTAGTACTTCAGCAGCAGCTTGGTAATGGTGGATTTGCCGCTGCCGCTGCCGCCCACCAACGCCACCTTTTTACCGGCGGGAATGGTGAAGCTGACATGATCCAGCGCGGGAGCGCGGTTGCCGTAGCGGAAGGTGACGTCCTTGAACTCGATGTCGCCCTCCACTTTGTCCAGCTCGCTCTGCTCCACGCCGTCGGCGGTCTCGTACTCGGCGGGGTAGTCCATGATCTCGGTCAGACGTTTCATGGAGATGCTGGCCTCCTGGATCTGCATCTGCAGGCCGATCAGGTTGCTCAGGGGAGAGGTGAAGTAGCCGGACAGGGTGCTGAACGCCATAAAGCCGCCCAGCGTCATTTCGCCGTTCAGCACCTGCGTGATGCCCACATAGGTGGTCAGCATACTGAAGCCGGTGGAGATGAAGGAGGAGATCAGACCCTGCGTGGTGCTGATGCGGCTGGAACGCAGGCTGATCTTCAGGCTCTTCATGTACTCGCGTTCCAGATTATCCAGCTCGGTCTGCTCGTTAGCGTTGCACTTGACGGTCTCGATGCCGCGCAGGCTCTCGATCATCTGGCTGTTCAGCGCAGCAGACTGTGCCATGCTCTCTTCATTGATCTTTTTATAGGGCTGCTTGTACACCAGCACCAGCAAAATGCTGACCAGCGCCATGAACAGCGAGATGGAGAACAGCATGGCGTTCATGCGGAACAGGATGATGCCGGTGATGATGGCCATGGAGATATCCATCACAAGGCTCAGCGCAATGCTGGTAAAGATGGACTTGATGGTGTTTGCGTCCGAGTAACGGGTGGTGATATCACCGGTTTTGCGGGTGGCAAAGAACTTCATGGGCAGGTTGAAGATGTGCCCGAAGTAACCCAGCATCAGCGGGATATCGATCTTGATGGACAGATGGATCAGCACCCATTGGCGCACAAAGCCGATCAGGGTACTGGTAATGCTGACCACGCTGAACACTAAGATCAATGTGACCAGCAGGTTGTTCAGCCCGTAGGGCAGCACCTCGTCCATCAAGATCTTATTGAACATGGAGGACGCGATGCCCAGGATGGTGGTGATGACCGAGCTGAGGATGGCGTAGAAGAACAGCTTTTTCTGGGGCAGCAGCAGGTTGATATACCGCTTCATCATGCCGCCCTTTTCGATCTTGCCGCCCTTGAACTCCGAGGTGGGGTTCAGCAGCAGCAGAACGCCGGTAAAGTTCTTGTAGAACTCGTCCAGACTGATTTTTTTCAGCTCCGTGCCGGGGTCGCCGATGATGACGTAATCCTTGCACTTATGCTTTTTGCCTTTTTCCTCTTCTTCCTTGCGGGTTTCGGCGTCCTGCAGCATGTGCTTGCGGCGCGCGCCGTCATCCTTGATGGTGGTCTTTTTAAACACTACAACAAAGTGAGCCAAGCCCTGGTCGGTGATGACCTGTGCAATGCAGGGAAGCGAGAAATCGCTCAGGAAGTTTTCGCGGTCCACGCGGACTGCGGCGGTGGTAAAACCAAGCTCATTGGCGGCTTTTTGCAGGCCTACAAGGTTGGTGCCTTTCAGGTCGGTGCCCATCATATCCCGCAGGCGGGTGATGGTAACTTCCTTTTTGTAGTGCAGGCACACCATGGCCAGACAGGCAGCCGCACAGTCGGTGGTATCGTGCTGCCGGACGTAGGTATAACGCATAGATGTTTCCTTTTACTCTCAAGATTTATTCAAACGACACCAAGCTGCCCTGCCGCCCCGTGTTTGCCGCACAAAGCTACCGGCCGGCCTGCTGATTTGACCAACGAAAAAACTGCGCTCCTGCACGGCAGCCTTCTGACCGGGGGAGCGCCTGTCTGTGGGGCAGAAAAAGCTGTGCGGGCTGCGCAGTGCCTTTTCCACGCCTATAAACTTATAAAAGTATACCACATCCACTAGGGTTCTTCAAGGCGATATTTTTTAAGAACCGTTAAGAATGGGTGAAAAAAGATACAGAAAAACAAAAAAGCGATGGAAAATATCCATCGCTTTGCTGGCGCCTCTTGCCTGACTCGAACAGGCGACACCCTGATTAACAGTCAGGTGCTCTAACCGACTGAGCTAAAGAGGCATATCAGTGACTGCGAGAAATATTATACCGCAGTCACTGCACTTTTGCAAGCCTTTTTTGCAAAAACTCGGAAATCATTTTTCCTCTCAAGGCTTCCCCCGGAAGGGGGCAGTTGGCAGAACCCCTTCCGTCTTGCCGCTGCGCGTCAAGCCACCTTTCCCAAGGGGACGGCTGGCAATTGCCGGGTACAAAAAAGCAGCGCAGAAACGCCCGTAGGTGCTTCTGCACTGCCAATATGCTATAAGGGTGCTTTTGTAAAATTACTTCAGCTTGCTCTTGGCCTTCATGCGCTGGTCGTGGTTCAAAATCTGCTTGCGGATGCGCAGATTCTCCGGGGTGACCTCCAGCAGTTCGTCCTGAGCGAGGAACTCCAAGCAGCCCTCGAGGCTCAGCTTGCTGACCGGGATCAGGCGCAGCGCGTCGTCAGAGCCGGAAGAGCGGGTGTTGGTCAGGTGCTTGGTCTTGCAGACGTTCACGTCCACATCCTCGCCGGAAGCGGTGTAGCCGATGACCATGCCCTCGTACACCTTCTCGCCAGCACCGATAAGCAGAGTGCCGCGCTGCTGGGCGTTGTACAGGCCGTAGGTGACGGCGTCGCCGGTCTCAAAGCTGACCAGAGAGCCGGTGGAGCGGTTGGCGATCATGCCAGCCCAGACGTCGTAGCCGTCAAAGATCTGGTTGATGATGCCCTCGCCGTGGGTATCGGTCAGGAACTGGTTGCGATAGCCGAACAGGCCGCGGCTAGGCATACGGAACTCCAGACGGACACGGTCGGTGCCCAGAGACTCCATCTGCTGCAGCAGTGCCTTGCGCTGGCCCAGACCGGTCATGACAGCGCCCTGATACTGGGTGGGCACGTCGATGACAACGTGCTCCATAGGCTCGTAGGTCTTGCCGTCGATGACCTTGGTCAGAACATGCGGGGGAGACACCTGCAGCTCGTAGCCTTCACGACGCATGGTCTCGATGAGGATGGACAGGTGCATCTCACCACGGCCCATGACGCGGAAGGAATCGGTCGTGGGGGAGTCCTCCACCTTCAGAGCAACGTCCTTCAGCAGCTCCTTCTGCAGACGGTCACGGATCTGACGGCTGGTGACGTACTTGCCCTCGCGGCCTGCCAGCGGGCTGTCGTTGACGGAGAAGGTCATCTCCACAGTGGGGTCGTTGATCTTGACAAAGGGCAGCGGCTCGATCTGAGCGGGGCTGCACAGGGTATTGCCGATGGTCACATCCGGCAGACCAGAGAAGGCCACGATATCGCCTGCGGTGATGTTATCGCAGGGCTGACGGCCGTTTGCCTGGAAGTCGTACAGCTTGGTCAAGCGGCCGCGCATCTTCAGGTCGGGGTTGTGCCAGTCGCAGACGACAACTTCCTCGCCGACCTTAGCAACGCCGTTCTGGATGCGGCCGATGCCGATGCGGCCCACGAACTCGTTGTAGTCCACAGAGGACACCAGCATCTGGAAGGGAGCCTCGGGGTCGCCCTCCGGCGGCTGGATGGTATCCAGCAGGGTATCGAACAGGGGAATCAGGTCGGTGCCGGGCACATCGGGGTCAAGGCTTGCAGTGCCCTGACGGCCGCAGCAGAACAGGATGGGGCACTCCAGCTGCTCGTCGGTAGCGCCCAGATCCATCAGCAGGTACAGCACCTCGTCGATGACTTCCTTGATGCGGGCATCGGGACGGTCGATCTTGTTGATAGCCACCACAAGGCTCAGGTTCTGCTGCAGAGCCTTCTGCAGCACAAAGCGGGTCTGGGGCATGCAGCCCTCGGCAGCGTCCACCAGCAGCAGCACGCCGTTGACCATCTTCAGCACGCGCTCCACCTCGCCGCCAAAGTCGGCGTGGCCCGGAGTATCGACGATGTTGATCTTAACGCCCTTGTAGGTGCAGGAGCAGTTCTTTGCCAGAATGGTGATGCCGCGCTCACGCTCGATATCGCCGCTGTCCATCACGCGCTCGGCCACGGCCTGATTGTCGCGGAAAGCGCCGCTCTGACGCAGCAGGGCATCCACCAGGGTGGTCTTGCCGTGGTCAACGTGAGCGATAATGGCAACGTTGCGCAAATCGTTACGAACCATAAATTTCTACCTCTCTATTTAAAAAGACTCATAAAATACGAACGAACGTCATACAAATCTAAGTTTATAACAGAACAGGGTGGTTTGTCAAGATTGTATAAAAATTTTTTCTGCAATTCAGCATTATGCCCGTAAACTTCCCGCAGATTTGTGCGGCGTGTACCTTAAAAATATGTTATACTAAAGCCATAAAACGAACCGGAGGTGTTTTGCATTGAAGCTGACATTTTTAGGCGCGAACCATGAGGTGACCGGCAGCTGCACCATGCTGGAAGCGGCAGGGCAGCGGTTTCTCATCGACTACGGCATGGAGCAGGGCAAGAATGTGTACGAAAACCAGCCCTTGCCCGTAGCCCCCGGCGAGATCGACTTTGTACTCATCACCCATGCCCATATCGACCATACCGGCCTTTTGCCGCTGCTGGCGCACAACGGCTTCCGGGGCAGGATCTATGCCACCATCCCCACGGTGGAGCTGTGCGGCATTATGCTGCGGGACTCGGCGCATATTCAGGAGTTTGAAGCCGAGTGGAAAAACCGCAAGGGCAAGCGCTCTGGCGCAGAGCCGGTGGAGCCCATGTACACCATACAGGATGCCGAAGCCGCCTGCCGCCTGTTTTTGGGCGTGGAGTACGACAAGCGCATCCAGCTTGCCCCGGGCATCGAAGCACGGTTCGTGGACGTGGGACACCTGTTGGGCTCTGCCAGCATTGAGCTATGGATCACCGAGGGCAGCACCACCACAAAGCTGGTGTTCTCCGGCGATATCGGCAATCTGGATCAGCCCATCATAAAAGACCCTGCCTATATCCAACAGGCAGACTATGTGTTCATGGAGTCCACTTACGGCGACCGCAACCACGCCCCCCGGCCGGACTATGTGGCAGAGCTGGCAAAAATTTTGCAGCGCACCTTTGATCGGGGCGGCAACGTGGTGGTGCCCAGCTTTGCGGTGGGCCGCACGCAGGAAATGCTGTATTTTTTGCGGGAGATCAAGGAAAAAGGGCTGGTCAAGGGGCACGGCAACTTCCCGGTCTACATCGACAGCCCGCTGGCCACCGAAGCCACCCGCATCTTCCGGGATACAGACCCCGATTGCTTTGACGCCCAGACCCGCGCTCTGCTGGAAAAGGGCATCGACCCCATCAACGTGCCGGGGCTGCGCATCAGCGTGACCAGCGATGACTCCCGCATGATCAACACTGACCGCACGCCCAAGGTCATTCTGTCTGCCAGCGGCATGTGCGAAGCCGGGCGCATCCGCCACCACCTCAAACACAACCTGTGGCGGCCGGAATGCACCATCCTCTTCGTGGGCTTTCAGGCCGTGGGCACCTTGGGACGCACCCTCATTGAAGGAACGGACTTGGTCAAGCTGTTCGGTGAGCCCATCGAGGTAAAGGCGGAGATCTGTCAGCTGACCGGAATGTCCGGCCACGCGGACAAGGACGGTCTGCTGCGCTGGGTGAACGCCTTTACGGAAAAGCCCCGGCGGGTGTTCGTGATCCACGGTGAGGATGAGGTAGAGAACCGCTTTGTGGACACCCTGACCGAGCAGGGCTTTACCGCCTGTGCGCCTTACAACGGTGCGCAGTGGGCCATCGGTGCCGAGGGCGCAGTCTGCCTGCAGGAGGGTACGAAGGTCCGCGTGGAGCAGAGGACCGGCGAGGGTGCAAACCGCGCCGCTACCGTGTTCCAGCGGCTGGTCAGCGCCGGTAAGCGCCTGCTGCGGGTCATCGAGCACAACGAGGGCGGTGCCAACAAGGATCTGGCCAAATTTGCCGACCAGATCAACGCCCTGTGCGACAAATGGGACAGGTAATGCAGCAGCCTTTTGCAGTGCAGCAACTCCGGGAAAAACGCAGCTGCGTCAAAAGTTTCCGGGGGCACTGCGCCGCTGAAAAAAGAGAAGAGTTTTTTTGTAAAAAAACGTTGACAAGCGCCCCTCCGGATGGTATAATAACCCATGTCGTCAGGCAAAAGGCCAGACATCTGGGGGTTTAGCTCAGCTGGGAGAGCGCTTGCATGGCATGCAAGAGGTCACCGGTTCGATCCCGGTAATCTCCACCAGAAAGAAAAGCACTGCACAGAAATGTGCGGTGTTTTTTTGTTGTGCCCCCTTCCGGCGGTGCTCTTGGCTCTCCCTTTGGGAGAGCTGGATTTGCGAAGCAAAGACTGAGAGGGCGAGGACGGCAAGATGCGCAAATGCCGCTCCCGGTCGCAGCCCCTCCGGTGAAAAATGCGTTTGGAGCACTTCGCAGAGTGCGACAAACGCAAAATTATAAAGAATCTTTCCACTGAATATGGTCAGAGTGCAGCGGAGACCATTTCAAATCGTCCCGCTCACAGGGGACAGACTGCAAAGCGTTTACAGATTTGCAACCACTAAATTCATACTGGACATTTGCACAAAGTTATGGTATAATTCTTTCTGCAATTGCGGGTATAGTACATCGGCTAGTATATCAGCCTTCCAAGCTGAGGAGGTGGGTTCGATTCCCATTACCCGCTCCACAAGACCTGAACCTTGAATGGTTTGGGTCTTTTCTTTTTGCCTTGCGCTGCACAGCCATCTTGCCAACCGGCGGCGGAAATGCTACAATAGAGCCATAAAAACGCTGAAAGGGGAACGCTGCTATGGAATTCCGCGATAAACCAATGGAGAACCTCATGCGTCTGCAGGAGAAGGATATCTGCAAAAATGTCAACGCCCTGCTGCTGGAGGGCGAGCAGATCGTGGGCGCTTACAAGACGGTGCGCGATCAGGTGGTGTTTACCAGCCACCGCATCATCATGGTGGATATGCAAGGGGTCACGGGCACGCGGCAGCAGATCTTTGTGCTGCCCTACCGCAAGGTGCTGCATTACGGCATCCAGACGGCGGGTTTTGGCGACCCATTACAGGCGTCCCAGCTGACGGTCTGCTTTGCGGACGGCCACGAGGCCAAGTTCGGCTTTATCGGGCAGAAAGATCTGTTTCAGGTGGCAAACGCCATCAGTGCCCGCATCTTGTAAGAAAAATTATGAACCAAAGCCGCTGCACAAGGGTTTGTGCGGCGGCTTTTTTTACGCATTTTTGCGGCTGGTTGTATACAAAACGCATGAAAATTTGGAACAAAGAGTAAAACAATGTGCCAAAATGGGCGAAAAACTGAGAAACGCAAAACTTTGTGCCACAAGATGAAAACATGATTGACATTTTGTTTTATCTCGCGTACAATTCGGGGCATAAGGCAGTCCCGCTGCTGCGGGACAAAAAAGCACGAGTACAGGCATATTGTCGCATTGCGGCAAAAAGAATGGGAGGACCTTACCATGTCAACCAAATTTTCCCGTAAAACGTTCCTGAAGGGCAGCGTTGCCGGTCTGGGCATGATGGCGCTCAACGTGTGCACCGCCGGGGCAGCCTCTGCTGCCGAGCCCGCAGCCGCCGCAGCGGAGGATACCAATTCCCTGAACCTCGTCCCTAAAAAGGCGGCCTCGGTCAAGGTGACCAGCCGCGGCAGCGTGAGCGGCGGCTGGCAGGGCGAGCCGGTGTTCCCCAACTGGAAGGGTCTGGACGATACGCTGGCCATGAACCACATGTACACCTTTGTGGGCTTTGCCGGGCAGGGGACGCTGTGCGTGGAGCCCGAGGCGGGCGTGACCGGTTTTAACCTGTTCGTCAATAACCGCCAGATCAACACCGCTGCCATGGCGGCAGGCGGCGTGTGGAACGTGGATATTTCCGGCCAGACCATCAACGGCCGCAACACTATTCAGGTGGGCGGCATCCGTCCCCGCGGCAAAAAGGTGACCGTGCGGGTGGGCTACCCCACCGTGCAGGAGGGCAGCCTGCAGGACGTGGGCATCGACCGCGATGCACTGGAACTGCTGGAGCAGATCATTCAGGCAGATGTGAACAACGGCTTCCCCAGCGCACAGATGGCTGTTGTGAAAAACGGCAAGCTGGTGTATCAGAACGCATGGGGCAAGGTGAACTCCTATAATCCGGACGGCGCCCCCAAGACCGACAGCCCGGCTGTGACCAACGATACCCTGTACGATCTGGCCTCCAACACCAAGATGTACACCGCAAACTACGCATTGCAGTACCTTGTCACGCAGGGCAAGGCCGATCTGGACAGCCGTCTGGTAGACCTGCTGGGCAGCGCCTTTGTGGAGGACACCATCGATATTACCTACAACGGCTACGAGAACCCGGGCCTGAAGGTCAACAAGCAGTGGAAGGCAGAACTGACCCTGCGCGATATCCTGCGCCATCAGGCAGGCTTCCCTGCAGACCCCCAGTACCACAACGATTCCTTTGACCAGTGCTCTCAAAAGACCGTTCCCGGTGCCACCAACCTGCTCTTCTCCGGTTGGGACGGCAGCGCTGCAACCCGCGCCGCGACCCTCAAATCCATCTTCAAGACCCCGCTGATGTACAAGCCGGGCACAAAGACCGTTTACTCCGACGTGGACTATATGCTGCTGGCCTTCGCCATTGAAGCCATCACCGGCAAGGGGCTGGACGCTTTCCTGAAGGAGACCTTCTGGGATCCCATGGGTCTGACCCATACCACCTACAACCCCCTGCTGAACGGCTTTGCCGCCAACGATTGCGCCGCCACCGAGCTGAACGGCAACACCCGCGATGGTGCCATCTCCTTCACCGGCGTGCGCACCGCCACCATTCAGGGCCAGGTGCACGACGAGAAGTGCTACTACGCGATGGGCGGTATTTCCGGCCATGCAGGCCTGTTCTCCAACGCTACCGAGCTGGCAAAACTGGCCTCTGTCATGCTCACCGGCGGCTACGGCGAGAACCGCTACTTCTCCCGCAACGTGATGGACACCTTTACCGCACCCAAGAAGGAGGACGCTGCCAACTGGGGTCTGGGCTGGTGGCGTGAGGGTGACAACCAGCGCTGCTGGTATTTCGGTACGCAGGCACCCTCCAATACCATTGGCCATCAGGGCTGGACCGGTACGTTGACCATGATCGACCCCGTGGAGAATCTGGTGGTGGTGTACCTGACCAACAAGATCAACTCCCCGGTCACCGATAAGGCCGCGAACCCCAATAAGTTCAATGGTAACTGGTATACGGCTTCTACGCTGGGTTTTGTGGCACAGCTGCTGTATCAGGGTCTGCAGAACCACGGCACCGACCCCAACAACGCTTACAGCGCCCTGCTGGAGGATATGGCGGAAAGCAAGTTTGCGCTGGTGGCCGAGGGCGGCAGCGTGCCTGCCACCCACCCGCTGGTGCGCTCCGGTTATGCCGTGCTGGAGGCTATGGCTGCCCACGCCAATGCCACCCACTCTTATCTGGACCGCAGCTATTTCAACGATGCCCTCACCCTGCTGGATGATACCCGCGATGCAGAGGAACTGGCAAAGCTGAAAAAGATGCTCAATAAGTTCTGAACGCAGTTCTTTACAAATAACTGAATAAATAGCAAAGGGACTGCCGCACCAAATGAGGTACGGCAGTCCCTTTAACTTTAGCAGGTTTGACCCTTTCAGGTGTGCGCCGTTTTGCGCACCAGCTGTCGGTGCATCAGCGCCATCAGCACCAGAAATACCAGCAGATAGAAGGGGAATAGCGCCGGGGTGATGTTATTGGCAAGCAGGCCGAAGAGCGGCGGCATGGCCAGATTGCCCACATAGGCGCTGCTCATCTGGATGCCGATGACGGCCTGAGAATTCTGTGCGCCGAAATGCGCCGGGGTGGAGTGGATGACGCTGGGGTAGATGGGCGCGCAACCCAGCCCTACCAGCACAAGCCCGGCCAGCGCAAAGACCTGCGCACCGGGCAGCAGCAGGGCGGCAATGCCCACGCCCAGCACCGCAAACCCCAGACGGATCATCTGGTCGTCGCTCAGTTTCAAGGTCAGAAAGCCGCAGACGCCCCGTCCCACCGTGATGCCGATATAGAACAGGCTGGCAAAGCTGGCAGCCGTCTGGGCGGGCACCTGCCGCACAAGGGTCAGGTAGCTGCTGGCCCAGAGCCCGGCGGTGGTCTCCAGCGCACAGTAGCAGAAAAAGCAAAGCATCACTTCCTTCGCGCCCGGCAGCGCGAATACCTGCGGCAGGGTCAGCGTCTTGGGTACGGTGCCGTCCGGGGCGGCATCGGGGCGTTTATGCCACAGGGGCAGGCTGCAAAAAAGCACGGCAGAAAGTGCGATCTGGAACAGGGCGATGTACCGGTAACCGCTGTTCCAGCTCAGCCCGCCGGAAAGCGCCGCTCCCATCACCACAGGGCCGATGGTGGTGCCCACGCCCCACATACAGTGCAGCCAGCTCATGTGGCGGCTTTCGTAATGCAGGGCAACATAGTTGTTCAGGGCGGCATCCACGCTGCCCGCACCCAGACCGTAGGGGACAGCCCACAGACAGAGCATCCAGAACTGGCGGGAGACCGAAAAGCCGAACAGCGCCGCTGCGGTCATGCCCACGCTGAGGGCGGTCACTCTGCCCGTGCCCAGCACCCGGGTGAGCCGGTCACTGTTCAGGCTGGAAATGATGGTGCCCAGCGAGATGATCATGGACAGGATGCCCGCGTAGGAGAAGGGAACGCCCAGTAGGGGGTACATGGTGGGCCATGCAGACCCCAGCAGAGAATCCGGCAGGCCAAGGCTGATAAAAGCCAGGTAAATAATAGGCAGCAAAAGCTGTGTCATAGAAAGGATCCCTCCACAGATGATTTGATGGCGTGTCCCGCAGTGTATGGGGGTGCGCTATAAGAATAACATGACAAGACGGGAAATTATAGGGCAAAAACGCCTGATTATTACAATAAAACCGGCGTTTCGTTGCTTTGGCCCGTGAAAATGCGTTTGCCGCAGCCCACAGGCCGCGGCAAACATGAAATATAAATAGACTTCCGCTTTTAGCTTTCGCTGTTCTTTTCCAGATACACAGTGGTAGAGGGGAAGGCGAAGTCCACGCCGTTTTTCTGCATCACGTCCATCAGGTCAAGGTTCAAATCGTTCTGCATCTGCAAAAAGCGGGTCATGTCGGCGGTGCGCAGGTAGGCAGAGACCAGCAAATCGATGCTGGAAGCGCCGAAGCCGTTCAGCTTAACCAGCACCGAGTCCTCGTAGGTGTAGGGGCTGGCCTTGAGCATGGCAGTCAGGTCGGCCATCAGCTGTTCCAGCTGGGGACGGGTGGTGTCGTAGGTGACCCCGAGGGTGAAGCGGTACAGCCGCTTGTTGCGCAAAGTACCGTTGTTGATGGTGGCAGAACTGACCGTGCTGTTGGTCAGGATGTACACCGAGTTATCCAGTGCGCGGACTTTGGTGGAGCGGAAGTTGATGTCCACCACCTCGCCGGAAACATCGCCCACGGTGATCCAGTCGCCGATGGAAAAGGGCCGGTCCAACAGGATGACCAGCCCGCTGAACAGGTTTTTGGCGCTGTCCTGCGCCGCCAGAGAGATAGTCAGACCGACAAGACCCGCACTGGCTACGATGCTGCCCACCGGCAAGCCGGTCTCCTGCGCCATGGTCATAATGCCCAGAACCACGATGAGAACTTTGTACACCTTGTTCAGCAGGGTGGTCAGGGTGCGGTTGGCGCGCACCTCCTCGCCGCAGTTTGCCAGCAAAAGGTCGGTAAGGTCGGCGGCGGCGTACAGTCCCTGACAAACAAAAAAGGTGGCGGCCAGCTCAAAGACTGTGAGCAGAAATTTACTTACGCCGGCAATTGCCCACGGCAGGCTGGCCGCTGCGGCATAGATGAACGCTGCAAGGGTGAGCCGCTGCACCGGCACGGCAAAGCTGCGCAGCAGAATGGGTGTACCGGCCAGCCGCCAGCTGCGGCGCAGCAGGGCAGGGCACACCTTACGGGACAAAAGCTGCCGCGCCAGCCAGCCAAGCACCAGCAGCAGCGCCGCGCATACCACCCGGGCGGCAAAGGCTGCCCAGCCCTCCAGCAGAAGAGAGCCCAGCTCGAAGCCAAGGTTACGGATCGAGAAAATCATGGAAAACCTCCTGTGTTTTTTCACAACGCATATTATGATAGCATACTCTGCCGCCCGGGGCAAGGAAAGAAAGGTGAAAACACACTTTGATAAAAAATGCGCAAACTTTTCGAAAAGGGGACTTGACAGCGCCGCAGTACCGCGCTATACTCTTGGTCAGAAAGTTCGTTTCAGGGCGGGGTGCAATTCCCCACTGGCGGTAAAGTCCGCGACCACCTGCAAGGGTGCTGACCCGGTGCAACTCCGGGACCAACGGTATAGTCCGGATGCAAGAAACGGCAGGCAAATTGCGTCTGTGCGCCCTGTTGCAGTCTTTATTGCAGCAGGGCGCTTTTTGGTTTGTCTTTCCGGTTCGATCCAGCGCGAAAAGGGCTTTCCGAACAAATTTGAACGGGGAGTACACCCCGGGGAGGACAACTACCATGAAAAAGAATACCACCCACAACCTGACCGTTGCCGCCATGCTCAGCGCGGTCGCCTTTATCCTGATGTTCATCGAGTTCCCGCTGCCGATGCTCATCCCGTCCTTCGTCAAGATGGACTTCTCCGACCTGCCCGCCCTGCTGGGTGCCTTTGCACTGGGCCCGGTGTACGGTGTGGTCATCAGCTTTATGAAGAACCTGCTGCACATCATCATCAAGGGCACCTCCACCGCCTGCGTGGGCGAGCTGTGCAACTTTATGCTGGGCGCGGTATTCTCCGCTGTGGCGGGCTTTATCTATAAGCGCCACAAGAGCCGCAAGACCGCCATTCTGGGCGCCATTGCCGGTGCAGCCGTTATGGCTGTGTTCAGCGTGCCCTCCAACTACTTCATCACCTACCCGGCCTATGTGCAGTTCTACCACATGCCGCTGGAAGCTATTCTGGGGATGTATCAGGCCATCCTGCCTTCTGCCGACAGCCTGATCAAGTGCCTTGTGATCTTCAACATGCCTTTCACGCTGGTCAAGGGTCTGCTGGACGCGGTGCTGTGCCTGCTGATCTATAAGCCCCTGTCTCCCATCCTGCATGGCCGCAAGTGATTTTTCTTAGTTCTTTAGGCATAGAAAAAGCCGAAGCAACTGCAAGGTTGCTTCGGCTTTTTGATTGTATTGATTGTTATAGACAGTCATCAGGCGGGAAGCTTCCTCCTCGGACACGACTCGGGCCATTCCATCGCCCGCCCTACCGCCTGCGGCGGCAGGGACCCACCCCAGCGGACGGTCCTCGGAGAAACTTCCCACCCGACGGTAAATTTACGCCAGCGCACCCTTATCCAGCCATTTGCCACGCGCCATGCGCAGCAAAAACAGTGCGCCGCGGGTGCAAAGCTCGGCGCACATAGCTGCCCATACGCCCACCAGCCCGAAGCGGGGAGCCAGCAGGACCGCCAAGGTCAGCCGCACGCCCCACATGCTGATAAGGTTCAGGATAAAGCAGCCGGTGCTGTCGCCCGCACCCTGCATGGAGCCGCTGGCCACGATGCTTGCCCCGAACATCGGCTCGGCAAAGGCTTCGATGCGCAGCACCCGCGCACCCAGCGCGATGACGGCGGCGTCGGCGGTGAAGATGCCCATCAGCTGCGGGGCAAACACATACAGCCCCACGCCGGTCAGTGCCATGATGCCCATGCCCATGGCGGTGCACAGCCATGCAAAGCGCTTGGCCATGTCCCGGCGGTTTGCGCCCACGGCCTGTCCCACCAGCGCAAGAGCGGCGTCCTGAATGCCGTAGCCTGCCATGTAGCACAGGCTCTCGGCGCTGACACCCAGACTGTTGGCGGCAATGGAGGTAGTGCCCAGCCCGGACACGATGCGCACCAGCAGCACCTGTGCCGAGGACAGGGCGGCACGCTCTGCCGCCAGCGGTGCACCCACCTTCCACACGTTATGCAGGCAGGCGCGGGTAATGCGCCACGAGCCGGGCTTGCGGATGCACAGCGGGCCGTCCCGCAGCAGCAGAACGCCCAGCGCCAGCGTGCCACCCACAGCGTTGGCAAGGGCTGTGCCCAGCGCCGCGCCCGGCACGCCCCAGCCCAGACCCCAGACCGTGAGGTTCTGACCGAGCACCGTCATTTCCCGGGTGGGGTTGATGAGGAAAAAGTTGAAGATGATGTCCAGCACGCAGGTGAACACGCTGATGAGGCCGGGGGTCAGGGCATCACCGGTGGAGCGCAGCATGGCGGCATAGGTGCCCATAGCCATGATAAAGGGCAGGGAAGCCGACCATATTGCGAAATAGGCCGAAGCGTTTGCCTGCAATGCCGTGTCTGCGCCCAGCCACCCAGGCAGAAACCGGCTGATACCCACGCCAAAGGCCGCTGCGGCAAGACCCACTGCCAGATTGAACAGCATGGACTGCCGCAAAACGCCCCGGGCATCCTGCTGGCGGTCTGCGCCCAGATACTGCGCCACCTGAATGGAAAACGCCATGCACAGCCCGGCCAGCATCCCGTGCAGCAGCCATGTGCTGGAACTGACGATGCCAATGGAAGCTGTTGCGGCGGCGCCGATATGCCCCACCATGGCCGCATCGATGTACTCCATGGCGGTAACCACGATCTGCTGCAAAATGGAAGGAATGCTCAGCGTCAGCGCCACCTGTGCGGTGTGGCGCAGCGGCACCTGCTCGCCCTGCCGCATCCGGGCGGAGAGCTGCTCAAGAGTAATGGACATGGGACCTCCTGCGTTGCGGGTGAAAAATACAGACTAATACATTATTATAAGGAGCAGCGGGTGAAAAGTCAATCCGCAGCGAATTTTGCCGCCGGGATTGATTTTTGGGCAAGGGCGTGATACACTCACAACGTACTATACAGAAAGAAAGAGGAATGTTATCTTATGATCCAAATGCTGACCTCTGTCATCGGGCAGCGGGGCGTGGATGCCATGGCATTTTTGCTGGCGTTCGCTCTGACCGCCCTGACGGATTCCATTTTCCGCGATAAACTGCCCCACGACCATGGCCGCGCCTTTGCGGTGAACGGCGAGCTTTCCAAGGGCAAGGCGCGTGGCTCCGGCCTGATTTTTGTGCTGTGTATCGCACTGGTGTCGCTGGCGTTTCTGCCCTTCACCACCGAGTATGTAGTGTATAATGTGCTGCTCATCGCCTCTATGCTCTCCGGCTATCTGGACGATGCCGCCGAAACCGCCTGGAACGAGTACAAAAAGGGCATCATTGATTTTGTCATTGCGGTGCTGGCGGGTGTCACCTACCTGAACTTCAATGGCTGCGGGGTGCACTTTTTGCAGTGGAGCTTCACGCTGCCCTACGCGGTGTACCTGCTGCTCATCGTCATCCTCATCTGGGCAAGCATCAACGTGGTCAACTGCACCGACGGTGTGGACGGCCTTTCCGCCAGTCTGGCAGTGGTGACCATCGGCACCTATCTGCTGGCCTATAAGACTGAGTTGGGCACCTATGCCACCGCCGGTGTGGTGTTCATCGGTGCGCTGCTGGCCTACCTGTGGCTCAACGCCAAGCCCTCCAGCCTGCTGATGGGCGATGCCGGCAGCCGCGCTATGGGCTTTTTCATCGCCATGCTGTCGCTCAAGTGCGGCCATCCGTTTGCCTTCCTGCTGGCGGCCATCGTGTTCATCGCAGACGGCAGTTTGGGCATTTTGAAGATCAGCCTGAAGCGTTTTCTGCACATCTGGATCTTGAAAAACACCCTGACCCCCCTCCACGACCATGTGCGCAAGCGCAAGGGCTGGAGCGACGAGCAGGTGGTAGCCCGCTGGCTCATTCTGCAGTGCGTGGCCTCGGCTCTGCTGCTGCTCCTTGTGCGGGGCTGATACCCGTTACAATTTCCCCTGTGAAAAAGCAAGCCCGGAAAGTCTGCGGACTTTCCGGGCTTGCTTTTTCTTAAAACGATTTTCTCAGCATTCCACCCCGGCCTTTTTGCACGCCGCCTGCACCACATGGCCTACCAGCACCGAGGTGGTTACGGTGCCCACGCCGCCGGGCACGGGAGTAATGGCCTCTACCACCGGCTCTGCGGCGGCAAACTGCACGTCACCGCAGAGTTTGCCCTCCTCGTTCACATGGATGCCTACGTCCACGACCGTCTGGCCTGCCCGCAGGCAGTCTGCGCCCACAGTCGCCATTTTGCCCATGGCCACCACCACGATGTCGGCCTGTCTGCACACCTCCGGCAGGTTCTGGGTTCGGGAGTTGCACAGGGTAACGGTGGCGTTTTCCCGGTCTAGCATCATGGCGGCGGGCTTGCCCACCACAAGGCTGCGGCCCACCACCACGGCACGCTTGCCGGAAAGGGGGACGCTATAATACTTCAAAATCTCCATGCAGGCCTGCGCGGTGCAGGGGGCGTAGCCCAAATCGGTATTCGTGAACACCCCGGCCAGCGAACCGTCCGTAATGCCGTCAATGTCCTTTTCCGGGCGCAGGGCGGCGCGAACGGTGCGGTCATCGAACTGCTTGGGCAGCGGGCGGAACAAAAGACAGCCGTGGATGCCGTCATCGGTGTTCACCTCGTCCAGTACCCGGAGCAGCTGCTCCTGTGTGGCGTCAGCGGGCAGCACGAACTGTTTGACGGCGACCCCCACCTTGCCGCAACGGGTCATCACGCCCCGCTCGTAGGAAAGGTCATCCTCCCGCTCGCCCACTCGCACCACGGCCAGCGTGGGGGTGATGCCCTTGGCTTTCAACTGCTTGCAGAGCAAAGCGTTGCGCTCGTTCATGGCGGCCACTACCGGCGCGCCCTTTAAAATCGTTGCCATATACTTTTCCTCATTTATGATGGTATTTATTGCGGAGTTTCCCGCTGACGGCGTTGAATATTTCGTCTGCCCGGGGCACAAACTCTGCCAGCAATGCGTCTGCCCGGGCGTCCAGTGCGGCGGCGCGGGTGCGGTCTGCCATCAGTTTCGTGTTAATAAACACATTCAGGCTTGCGGCCTGCAAGGCTGCCTTGCACAGCACGGCGGCGCAGCCTGCATCCGATACCGCCAGCACGCTGCCTTTGGCGGCGTACTGCCCGGCCAGCGCGATGCCCTCGGCGCACTTTTCCATGATCTGCAGCGGCACGGCGCTTGCACCGTCTAGTGCAGCTTCCAGCACAGCAGCCTTGTGCGCGGCCTGCTCCGGGGTATCCTTGGGCAGGCCGTAGGCCGCAGCCAGCGGCGCAAAGGCGTCGGCATCGGCCTGTACCAGCGCCTCCAGTTCCAGCCGCAGGGCTTCAGCCCGGGCGTTCAGTGCCTGAATATCCGCTTCCACGGTGGCGTACTTCTTTTTGCCGGTGGTCAGGCAGCCCACCATGTTGCCCAGTGCCACACCGGCAGCGCCTACCAGAGCGGCAGTGCCGCCACCGCCCGGCGTGGGCGCTTTGCTGGCAAGCTGTGCCAGAAACTGCGCGCAGCTTAAATCGTTCATTTCCATGTGTAGATACCCCTCTCTGTTACAAAGGCGTCCAGCCGCTGGTCGTGGGCGTCCACGGCGGCGCGGGGGACGCGCTGAACTTCCAATGCAATGCCGATCTTCACCGCCCGGGTGCAGCGGGGCAGATAGCGGTCGTAGTAGCCCTTGCCCATGCCCACCCGGTAGCAGTCTGCATCAAAGGCGGTGCAGGGCACCAGCACCAGATCCAGCTGCTCCGGCTGCAAAAAGGTGGAGTGTTCCAGTACCGGCGTGCGGATGCCGTACTGCCCCACCGCCCAGCCATCCGCGCCCGGCACGGCTGCGGTAAGGGTAAAGCTCTCGCCGCACACCGGGTAGGCCACCGTCTTGCCCTGCCGGACAGCTTCGGCAGCCACAGCGGTAAGGTCAGCTTCGCCCCCAAAGGCTGCGTAGAGCAAAAGGGTATGGGCGGCGCGGTAGGCGTCCAGTTCCAGCACCCGGCGGCACAGCGCTGCGTTGGCGGCAGCACGCTGCGGTGCATCCAGCGCCTTGCGGGCGGCACGGCCTGCAGCGCGCTGCGCCTGTTTTTCCTCGGCAATGGTCATACAAAACACCTCGCTTCACCTGTGGGGGAGGATACTTGAAAAATATACAAAATCGACAGTGCATTTTTATACAAACATAATAAACACTTCAGACAAAAAAAGCAAGCCTTTTGGCGAAAAGAGGATTGAAGCCGCCGCCGCTTTCTGCTATGATTATGTTACAGCAGCAAGCGCCGCGCGGGCGCTGCGCTGAGTGAACCTACAACATTTTGTGGAGAGGGGCAAGTAAAATGTACAAGGATATGATGGACACCATCGGCATGGTCAATGCAGCCGACCCGGAACTGGGCGCAGCCATGGAGCGGGAACTGACCCGTCAGCGCGAGAACATTGAGCTGATCGCCAGCGAGAACATCGTTTCGCCCGCCGTGATGGCAGCGATGGGCAGTGTGCTGACCAATAAGTACGCCGAGGGTCTGCCCGGCAAGCGCTACTACGGCGGCTGCGTCTATGTGGACGAGGTGGAGAACATTGCCATCCAGCGTGCCTGCCAGCTGTTCGGGGCAAAGTACGCCAATGTCCAGCCCCATTCCGGCGCACAGGCCAACCTTGCCGTGTATTTTGCCCTGCTGGAGTTGGGCGATACCGTCATGGGCATGGACCTTTCGCAGGGCGGTCACCTGACCCATGGTTCCCCGGTGAATATGTCCGGTAAAAACTACCACTTCATCTCCTACGGCGTTGGCGCAGACGGCGTCATCGACTACGCCGAGCTGGAAAAGCAGGTGCGCAAGGTGCGCCCCAAGATGCTGGTGGCGGGTGCTTCTGCCTACCCCCGCGCCATCGACTTTGAAAAACTGGCCGAGATCGCCCACGGCTACGGCGCATACCTGATGGTGGATATGGCGCACATTGCCGGTCTGGTGGCGGGCGGCCAGCACCAGAGTCCCGTACCCTACGCTGATGTGGTGACCACCACCACCCACAAGACCCTGCGAGGCCCCCGCGGCGGCCTGATTTTGACCAACAACCCCATCCTTGCCAAGCGCATCAACTCGGCAGTATTCCCCGGCACGCAGGGCGGCCCGCTGGAGCACGTGATCGCAGCAAAAGCCGTCTGCTTTGGCGAGGCACTGAAGCCGGAGTTCAAGGAATACGCCCGTAAGATCATGGAAAACGCACAGGCACTGGCTGCGGCCTTGCAGCAGCGCGGCGTCAAGCTGGTATCCGGCGGCACCGACAACCACCTGATGCTCATCGACCTGCGGGACGAGGAGTGCACCGGCAAGGACCTGGAGCAGCGCTTGGACAGCGTGCACATCACCGCCAACAAGAACACCGTCCCCGGCGAGACCCGCAGCCCCTTTGTGACCTCCGGCGTGCGTCTGGGCACCCCGGCTGTCACCACCCGCGGCATGGGCGCAGCCGAGATGCAGGTGATCGCGGACTGCATTGCAGACTGCATCTGGCACTATGAGGAAAAGAAGGACGAGATCAGCGAGCGTGTCCTGCGCCTGACCCGGGAGTTCCCGCTGTATCAGTAAAAGCAACGTATAAATAACAAGGCATCCGCAGCCGTTCTGCCAAGCGTGCAGGGCTGCGGGTGCCTTTTGCTACAAAAAAGGAGAAGGACGATGGAAAGCTTAGGTCTTTTGCATCTGTATTACGGCGACGGCAAGGGCAAGACCACAGCCGCCATGGGGCTTGCCCTGCGGGCACTGGGCAGAGGAAAACGTGTGGTCATCGTGCAGTTTTTAAAGGGAGGGCAGAGCGGGGAGATCCCACTGCTGGAGCAGCTGGGTGCCACCGTTTACCGGGGCAAGGCCGGGCAGAAATTCGTCTTTCAGATGAACGAAACCGAAAAGGCCGCTACCCGCGCTTTGCAGAACCAAAACCTTGCGGCGGCGCTGGCGCAGCCCTGTGATATGCTGGTGCTGGACGAAGCCGGCAGCGCGTGGGAACTGGACATGGTGGATAAAGCCCTGCTGCAGCAGGCGGTGCTGCACCGTCCTGCCGGGCAGGAGTGCGTCCTGACCGCCCACGCAGCCCCCGGGTGGATGCTGGACGCCGCAGACTACCTCACCGAGATGTGCTGCCGCCGACACCCCTACCAGAAGGGCATCGCCGCACGGAAGGGAATTGAGTATTAAGATTATAGCAAAAGGAGTTGTTGCGCATAATGCAACAACTCCTTTTGCAGTTTTATACATCCCAGAACGCTGCCAGCGCCGTTTTCAGCGCGGCGGTGCCGGGCAGATACTGGATGTGCTGCCAGTGCGGCGGGAACAGGCGGGCGGTGTCGGGCTGCGCAAAGCGGTCGTCCAAAAGCAGCACCACGCCCTTGTCCTGCGGGGTGCGCACCACCCGCCCGGCGGCTTGCAGTACCTTGTTCATGCCCGGGTAGCGGTAGGCGTAGTCGAAGCCGCAGCCGGACTGCTCCTCGTAATACCGGCGCAGCATCTCCTGCCGGGGATTCACCTGCGGCAGCCCCACCCCCACGATGGCGCAGCCAATGAGCCGGTCGCCCACAAGGTCTACCCCCTCGCCGAAGATGCCGCCCATCACGGCAAAGCCCAGCAGCGTTTGGGCAGGGTGGGGCACGAACTGCGCCAGAAACTCCGCGCGCCCGGCATCATCTAAGCTGCGCTGCTGCACAAGGGTGTGGATATCCGGCCAGCGGGCGGCAAAGGCTTCGTACACCTGCTGCAAATAGGCGTAGCTGGGGAAAAACGCCAGATAGTTGCCGGTCTTGCCCCGCGCCAGCGCCGCCAGCGCATCGGCTACGGCGGGCACACTGGCTTCCCGCTGGTGGTAGCGGGTGGAGATGCCCGGCAGGCAGAACAGCCCCAGATTTTCCGGCGGGAAAGGGCTTGGCAGCGCCACCGCTCGGGCATCGGCGCAGCCCAGCACGTTGCGGTAAAAGGCGGGCGGGGTCAACGTGGCACTGAACAGTGCCGCGCTGCGCCCTGCCGCCAGACTGGCGTCCACAAAGGGGGCGGGGTCTAAGCAGAGCAGATGCAGCTCCAGCTCGCTGCCCCGGGCGGTGAGCTGGGTAACAAAATGGCTGTCGTACCGGTCGGCGGCGCGGGCGATATCCTGCAAGGCAAAGTAAAGCTCCAGCAGCTGCGCATGGGCGGGGTCCTCGGGGTTCTGTTCCAGCCAATCCTGTAAAGGGGTGTGCACCGCCCGCAGGGCAGCGGGCAAAGCGGCGGGCAGCTGCTGCAAAAACACGGTGCCATCCCGGGCATACAGCGGCTGAGGCAAGGCAAAGTCCGGGGCAGCTTCGGCGGGCAAAAGGCTCACCTGTGCGGGTTCTGTCTCTCCGGCGGGCTCTGCGCCTATACGGGGCGCAGCCTGTGCGCAGGCTTTGCGCGCCGCCAGAAAGACCTTATCTGCCTTGGTCAGTGCAGTCTTTAAGCTGCTTTTGCCCTTGCCCAGCGCCCGCTTTGCTTCGGTCAGGCTGCTTTTGGCAAACTGCGCCGAGTACATGGCGCGGGCTCTGTCCGGCAGGTTGTGCGCCTCGTCAATGAGGAACAGCCAGTCCCCGGCGGCATCAAAAAAGCGCTTGAGGTGCACCACCGGGTCAAACAGATAGTTGTAGTCCCCAATGACCACATCGCACCACTCGCTC
>Ga0129312_1000622_pt1 | contig 27452 bp, 29 predicted proteins | sample O827metagenome_FD_94434 | JGI IMG/M metagenome (GOLD analysis project Ga0129312, IMG submission 94434) | Orangutan group fecal microbial communities from Wisconsin, USA - O827 metagenome | ecosystem: Host-associated > Mammals > Digestive system > Large intestine > Fecal | place: USA: Wisconsin... | reverse complement strand
GGCAAAAGACATTCTGCAAGGAGTCTATACTTTTCCATATTTATCCGTTCTTTGACTTTATAAACGGACAATATAGTGTTTTTATTGTACTACGATATCCACACACTTTTTCCAGTGGTCCCTTCATTGCTGTTATAGTTTTTGTCGTTGTAGTAGCCAAGATTGGTGTATATTTTAAAATTCAGTATATCATCGTGTAGCGGCTTGGCTATTTGTTCTGCTTTTTTTTCAAGAATAATGGCTTCTTTTATTCTGCCAAACTCATAGAGGATACCGCTTTTATAGTGCAATGAGAGTGCTAGTTTGCGGGCATCATGGTTCTTGGTATAGTAATCAATGCAGTAGGTAATGGCAGAATCGCTATTTATTTTCTTTTGTTTTTGCCAGTCAATTTCTGTTTTAAGCAGGAGATAGTAGGCAGAATCCTTTGACGTCTTGATTTCGCTTGTTTTGATGTTTTGTAAAAGTGATGCTGCAACTTGAAGTGAATCGTGGTCAAGAAGCTTGTCAACAGTTTCAAGCTTGTGATTGATTTCACTGCTGCAATTGACAAGTAGCGTGCATATGGATAGTAGTAAGATAGATTTTACTTTTGTTTGAAGTCTCATGTTTATTATCTATTTGGCGACAAAGTTACAAAAAAATCGGTAAAATTGAGGGTAAAACGTTGCATTTTTATATCAAGAATGTGAGCAAAAGAATGTCTAATATACTTAAATACAAGAGTTTAAGGTGATTTTGATTTTGTAACATCTGTAGTGTTAAAATGCGTTTACGACAGGGCGCTTGAAGATAAAACTTGTACTTTTGCATTGTGATTTAACCACTGGCTTCTTTGTTAAATGAAGTGTGCACACGGTGAAAATGTGAATTTTAAATAGCCTCGGAGTTGGATAAATCTTGTGCAGTTTTCATATGGAAGAGGCATAAAACAAAAAACAATGAAAAATCTTAAATTGTTATCAGTTTTTATTTTGTTTACTTTATTCTCGTGTAATGCGGAAGAGAATGCGTGTGAAACAACGTTGAATCAACAACAAAACGAACTGGCAATTTCGAACGAATTTGCAAAGGTTCAGAAGCAGATGATTTCTCTTAATGAAGAAATCACTGCAGAAAATCGTTCGCAAACACGGAGCGTGTGGGGATGGTTCAAAAGAATCGTCGGTGTTACTGTAGCTGACGCAGTAGGCGGAATCGTATGTTCGTGGTTTGGTCCTGCTGGAACTGCAGCAGGTGCAACTGCTACATCAGGTTTGGTTGCTGCATTTCTTGACGAGCCTGTTATAGAAATACATACTCGCTCAAAAGGTGATGATGAGTTGTTCCCTCCGATGAACCCAGAGGATAAATCTATGAATAACTTGTTCCCAGGTGATGTGTCGGATGAACTCTTGACCATAGGCGACAGCATTGGATATTTTCATAATAGGATATTGCTGGATATCAAGAATGAGAATCAGGGACAAAAACTCTCACGTGATTCTATCCTTGCATGTATTGCACAGAAGACAAGCGAGTTTTATCGGGTTGACAAAAACGAGATAAAACAGGATTTTGCGAACAACAAGGAACTCTTTGATTTTGTTGCAGGAGGCGATTATCAATCTGTTAATGGCGAGGATCTTCACGATATTATTGCAGCTTGGATTGCAAAATATCCAAATAAACAAGGAGAACTGACACTTCTGGAAACCTTTTTTTCCGGTCTCAACAACATTGATGTAGATGAGAATGATGGTGATTATCTCATGAAGGTTTTAGAGCTTGTGGATAATTCTGAGCTGAGCGAGGAAATAAAGAGGAATCTGCGAAATGCTTTCATTGTTGGCAATGCAAGCTACCAATTGTGGAACGTGCCTGATACGCGAGAATAACTTAATAAGTGTTACAAATGATGTACAGATGGTTAAATAATCATTACAAACGATATAAAAGAGTGATAGATGCAGATGATAGTCAGACATTCTGCATATATTTGCACCAGAAAATAATAACAAACAAAAGTAGATTATGAGAAAAGTATTGTTTATGGCTGTGATGCTCTGCATGACAGCAGTGGGCGCAAAAGCCCAAACAGAGAATGTGCCTTTGCATTTCGATGCATCGTTTACAATGGGTATGCCAGCCAAGGACCTTTCGCCCATGGGCGCATCGTTCGACCTCAATTTCTCACCCATCAACCGTCTGTCTATTCATGCGTTGGCACACACCGACTTCTTTATTCCGAAGAATGGCGCTACGAAAGATTATAACAATGCAACGAATATCGGAGGCGGATTGGGCTATCAGTTGATCAGCAACGAGAGCGGTCGCCTGGGTGCATTGGAGCTGCGCGGCACAGCATCTGTATCGGTGGGAAAGAGCGATTTTGCCAACTCTACCTATTCGCTGGGCCTGTATTTCTATAAGCATCCCACGGCACAACGCTTCCAACCTATTGTCGGCGTGGGCTTCTCGATGCGCAATTTCCATGGCAACCAGCCTACTTATTATGGTCCCTTCGTGTCGCTTGGATTCCGCTTCTGATGTTCCCTCGACACTGCACAAAAGCCTCGTAGCAATGTTGCTACGAGGCTTTTGTGCGTTATATATTATATATATAATTAGGTGTGCCTATTTTGTAGGCATGTCGGCATGTATTGTCTCCACAGAACCCGTAACGGGGTTAAGGGTCATGTGGGTGACATAGCGTTTGAAGAGTGAGCCGCTGCGCAGTTCTACAAAACCAAACTGTGCGGCATAGAGGTTGAACGATGCCAACTGATGGTCTTCGCGCAACAGGGTAAATTTGATTCTTCCGGGTACGTTGACAAAGAATCCACCGTCCTTTTTATTCTCAGGAATATCATATTTCTGCAACGTGGTATGGTGCTCATCTTCAATGTTCATGTAGTAGGGGATGCCCGACAGATCGTCTTTATCTACCAGACCGATCTTCTTGTTGAGGCGGAAAACAACTTCGCGCTTCACTTCTTTCTCCGGACAAATCGTGATAACCTGCTCTACCGTATCGCGTGTAGTGGTGCCAAGAAACATCGACATGAGTGCTTCGCGCTCTTTGTCGAGCTGGTCAATCATCAGTTGCAACTGATCTTTATCGGACGGCACGTCTTCCGCCTCACCGCTGATGAGCATTTGACGATGGTTTTGTATCTCAAGAATCTGCTGCACGGTCAGTTCAGCCATCTTTGCCACACTACCTGCCGACAATACTTCGGCACTGAGATACTGCTTGGGATCGACAGACGCCTTGCGTGGCGCAGGTTTGAAAGGCTCTTTCACTTTTACTTTAGCCGGTTCGGCATTGACCGCCTGAAGCACACCGTCGTCGCTCAACTTCACTTCTGCAGTAGCACTCTTGCCTTTCAGCATGACGGTATAACACTTTGATGTGTCGCGAACACCAACAGGTGTGAGTCCGTAACTGACGATGCTGTGTGTCACTTCCTCTTCCTGTGCAATGCCAGAGAGACGTAGAAATTTCTCAGCATACTTACAAAATTCGCCCGGCTTGTAGGTCTTTTTCTCAACCAGCAGATTGAGTTGAAACACCGTTTTGGGTAGAAAATATACCACCCCCTCAGGAGTTCTTCCAGGTTTCAAAGGTGTTGATACCGCCTGTGCCATGGTGATGATGCTCACGAAGAGCAAGGGCAGTGTGAGTATGTACTTCTTCATATTAGTCAATAGTTGTTATGTTTTTATTCTTTTAATCTTTTGAATGCTCGAGGCAGATAGTCGATGATGTCGCTTGCCGTGAGGCTCTCTTCTCCCAAGTCGCGTGCAGCGAGGTCGCCAGCCAGTCCGTGGAGATACACCCCCACAATACAAGCATGTTGAGGCTCATAGCCACGTGCCAATAGTGCGGTAATGATTCCGGTGAGCACATCGCCACTTCCAGCAGTTGCCATCCCCGCATTACCTGTCGAATTGAAACGTATATGTCCGTCGGGCATGCAGATGGCGGTATATCTTCCCTTTACGATGACATAGCCATGCAGTCGTTCTGCCAGTTGGTGAGCTTTGGTTAGTCGTTCAAAGCTATCCACCGATGCACCTTCCAGTCGGTCCAGTTCCTTGGCGTGTGGGGTGAGTATGATGCCTTTGGGCAGCTGTTGCTTCCATGCGCGATGACTTGCCAGGATATTGATGGCATCTGCGTCAGCCACAATGGGGCAGGTGGCGCGTCGCAACTGTGCGATGAATGGAATGGCAGTAGCTTCGTTTTGTCCTATACCAGGTCCAATGCCCAGTGCTTGGAAGTTTTCTGTATCTACCGCTTCAGTGATGATAGTTTCTTCATGGTCGAGCTGCAACACCGCTTCGGGCACTGCCACTTGCATGATCTGACAGTTCTTGCGTGGAGTATGAACCGTCACTTTTCCAGCGCCAGCACGCAGACATGCCTTGGTAGCGAGTATGGCAGCACCTGCCATGCCGTAACTTCCAGCCATAATCAGTGCGTGTCCCATCTGTCCCTTGTGGGCGAAAGGATTGCGATCTTTCAACAATGGTCTGACATCAGACTCTTCGATGACGGTGTAGTTGGCATCTATTTTATTGATACCCTCCTGACTCAGTCGAATGTCGAGTGTTCGCAATCGGCCGATAAACTGTTGGTTTTCAGGGAAGAGAAACGAGAGTTTGGGTTGTTGCAGCGTCAGTGTGACCGATGCTCTGATGATGTTAGAGCTGACATTGTATGTATTGTCTTCACTCATCAAGCCAGAAGGCATGTCGATAGCCACGACCTCAGCCGGCGAAGCATTGATGTATTTCACCAGTGAGGCAAATCCACCCGCCAGCGGTTTGTTGAGTCCCGACCCGAAAAGTCCGTCGATGACAAGCATTCCCTTCTCCAGTTGTGGCGGGTCAAACTCTTGTGTTACCTCTACAAATTTCTTGATGTGCTTACATTCCTGCACTCTCCGTTTGTTGATCAGACAGTCGGGCGATAGTCTGCCGCTGATATTGAAGAGGAAAACAGCCACTTGATAACCTTGCTCGCCGAGGAGTCGTGCCACGGCAAGCGCATCACCGCCGTTGTTGCCAGGGCCGGCAAAAACGACAACTTTCACTGAGCTGTCCCATGTATTGGCAATGGTTCTTGCCAATGTGGAAGCTGCTCTTTCCATCAGATCGATACTCTGAATGGGCTCATGCTCAATGGTATATCGGTCAAGCTCACGAATCTGAGCGCTTGTAAATATCTTCATTTCACTGCAAAATTAGCAAAAATATAGTAATATATAGTCATACTTTGCTGAAAATTTAGTAATTTTGCAAGAAATTTTATATTTCTTATATATGGGAGTCGTAAAGATCAAGGACAAAACATTCGAGACATCGATATCAGAATCGCAAATCAAACAACGCCTCAAGGAGCTCGGCAGCCAGATCAGTGCCGACCTGAAGGATGACAATCCGCTGTTTATGGCGGTGCTCAACGGATCGTTTATATTTGCCGCCGACCTATTGCGCGAGGTGACGATTCCCTGCGAAGTGACCTTTGTCAAGGTGGCAAGCTATGAAGGTACAGCCTCTACTGGTAAGGTGAAGCAGTTGATCGGCGTGAACCAAGACCTCACCGGACGCACAGTGGTTATTGTGGAAGACATCATCGAGAGCGGTCTGACCATGCGCAGCATCCTCAACGAACTGCACAACCGCCATGCCGAGCGTGTGTTGATATGTACGCTGACGATGAAACCCGACCGCTTGCAGGAGCAGCTCGACATTAACTATGTGGCATTCACCATCCCCAACGACTTCATTGTGGGCTATGGTTTGGATTATGACCAACAAGGTCGTCAGTTGAAGGAAATTTACAAAGTAAAGACAGATAACGAGTAAGGATAAACTTTTTAATTTTATTTGGAAAAGAAATGAAGAATATTGTAATCTTCGGAGCTCCCGGCTCCGGTAAAGGAACACAGAGCGATTTGCTCATCGAGAAGTATGGTTTGGGTCATATCTCTACTGGCGATGTGCTTCGCAACGAGATTAAAAACGGAACAGAGTTGGGCAAGACCGCTCAAAGCTATATTGAAAAGGGTGCGTTGATTCCCGACGAGCTGATGATTAGCATCCTTGCCAATGTGTATGATTCATTTGGCAAAGATCACGCCGGAGTAATCTTCGACGGTTTCCCCCGCACCATTCCACAAGCTGAAGCACTGAAGAAAATGCTCGATGAGCGTGGACACAAGGTAGCTGCCATGATTGAACTCGACGTGCCCGAAGAGGAGTTGATGACTCGACTCATCAAGCGCGGAAAGGAAAGTGGTCGTGCCGACGACAACGAGGAGACTATCAAGAAGCGCCTCGTAGTATATCATTCACAGACCATGCCCCTCGTAGAGTGGTATAAGAAGGAAGGCCTTCATCACCACATCGACGGACTTGGCACTCTGGATCGCATCTTCGGAGACATCCAGAAAGTAATCGATAATCTTTAATACGACTGATATGCCGGAAAGCAATTTCGTTGACTATGTGAAAATCTGTTGCCGTTCGGGTAAAGGCGGACGTGGGTCTATGCACCTGCGCCATGTGAAATACAACCCTAACGGCGGCCCCGACGGGGGCGACGGAGGCAAGGGCGGAAGCATCATTCTGCGTGGCAACCACAACTATTGGACGTTGTTACACCTGAGATACGAGCGCCATATCTTCGCCGAACACGGCGGTAATGGCGGTCGCGACAAGTGTCACGGCACCGACGGCAAGGATATCTACATCGACGTGCCCTGTGGCACGGTGGTCTATAATGCTGAAACCGGCAAATATGTCTGCGATGTAACCTACGACGGACAAGAGGTGATGCTCCTTAAAGGCGGTCGCGGCGGATTGGGCAACTATCAGTTCCGATCAGCCACCAACCAGGCTCCGCGCTATGCGCAGCCCGGTGAACCGATGCAGGAAATGACTGTGATCCTCGAACTGAAGTTGTTGGCAGATGTCGGCCTTGTCGGTTTTCCCAATGCCGGCAAATCCACACTGGTCTCAGCCTTGTCGAATGCCCGTCCGAAGATAGCCAATTATCCCTTCACCACGATGGAGCCCAGCCTCGGTATCGTGGGCTATCGCGACCACAAATCATTTGTGATGGCAGATATTCCCGGTATCATTGAGGGAGCCAGCGAAGGCAAAGGACTCGGTTTGCGATTCCTCCGCCACATTGAGCGCAACTCACTATTGCTCTTTATGGTGCCTGGCGATACCGACGATATCAAGCGCGAATACGAGATACTGCTCAATGAATTGCGGCAGTTTAATCCCGATTTGATCGATAAGCACCGTGTGCTGGCGGTCACCAAGTGTGATTTGCTCGACGAGGAACTGATCGACATGTTGCGCGAGACGCTGCCCGACGATCTCCCCGTGGTATTCATATCGGCTGTTGCCAACCAAGGTCTTGACGAGCTCAAAGATGTGCTTTGGGCAGAACTCAACGACGAAAGCAATAAGTTGGCTACTGCCATTGGTGAAGAGAATATCGTACACCGCGACAAGGATATGTCGATGTTTGCACAGGAAATGGCGGATGAGGGCGAAGATGAAGATATCATCTACCTCGACGACGACGACCTTGAGGATGTTGACGACCTTGAAGATTTTGAATACGAAGATGAAGAATAATCTGCCCCAGTGGCACGATTACGATATGGGAAACGGCGTGATTGCCTTCAGCACCACCAGAAAAGGTGGATGCAGCGAGGGCAATTACGCCGCTTTTAATATCAATAGATATTGTGGCGACGACCCTGCCCACATCGAAGCCAACCGCACAGCGCTCTGCCAACGCCTTGGCATCGGTATGGCGCAACTCGTAGTGCCCCACCAGGTGCATGCTGCCCAGGTCAAACAGATAGGCCGCGACTTCACCGAACAGCCTACTGTGGTGCGTGACGAACAGACAGACGGTTTCGATGCGGTGATGACCGATGTGCCTGGCATCTGTGTTGGCGTGTCAACAGCCGATTGCATTCCCGTGTTGCTCTATGATGCGTCACACCATGCCGTATGTGCTGTCCATGCCGGATGGCGTGGCACCGTACAGCGTATTGTGGTCAAAGCCATTGAACGCATGCGTGCTGCTTATGGTACACAACCTTCAGAGCTTACCGCAGCAATAGGTCCTGGCATCAGTATCGACCATTTTGAAGTGGGCGATGAGGTCTATCAGCAGTTTGTTGATGCTGGCTTTGAGATGGAACCAATTAGCCGGCGATACCAGAAATGGCATATTGATCTGCCCGAATGTAATCGCCGCCAGTTGATTCAACTTGGTGTTGCCCCTCAGCGCATCATCTCTTCAGGCATTTGCACTTATGCGCAGTCGGATATGTATTTCTCTGCGCGCCACCTTGGAATAGACAGTGGTAGGATATACAACGGCATCATGCTGACTCCCCATCGCGATTGACGGTGATGGGAGCATGCTGTCGTGATTGGTATAGTCGGTTTCTGCGTGTGTTTTTGAGTATCGTTGAAACCGCAAAGTATCAGGCATTTACACCATTTGAAACGGTCTGCTTGCTTGCAAATTCAATGAATTTGCTGAGTAAACTCAATGAATTTGGTCTGCAATTTCAATGAATTTGCTGAGGAAAATAAATTGAATTGCTGAGGAAAGTAAATTGATTTGCTGAGGAAAGTAAATTGAATTGCTGAGGAAAACAATTTGATTTGCAATGGCAGGTGATATTTGCAAGGGAGGAATGTGGTATCGGCTGGTGGTCAAATGGTGGTCAGAGAACGTCGTGTGTAACGTATCAGTCCGATGTTTCCACGCAGATCTATCCATGCATCACTATGTGGGAAATCGGTTTCGGATAGTGCTTTCATCTGGTGTGCCACCAAGAAACGCTTACCATCTTGCTTGCGCGGACCTGCGCCGTAGCTTTGTATGAACGAATAGATGCGACCTTTTTGAAATCTGCCCTTGTGGTCGATGGTCACCGTCACTATAGGTGCATAGCCAGAAACACCTTGCAGACTGATGCCGAAGGGTGTGCAGAAATTGCCCAGACTGTAGGCAATGAACCGTCCTTTATAGACTTCAATGCCCCTAACCACATGCGGACCGTGACCATAAACCACGTCGGCACCATGGTCAATGCAGTAGTGTGCCAGTTGGCGCAATGCTCCACGACGCTCTCCCAGAAAGCCCTCCATGCCGTTGGGTACATGACTCTGTGCCGCCCCCTCTGCTCCACCGTGGAACGAAACGATGATGACGTCGCACTGTTGGCGCAGGCGTTTCAGCAGCTTTTCCACTTTCTTCAGGTCGAGATGACTGACTGTATAGCTGTTGTGACCTAAGGCGCAGAGACCGATGCGCACACCTTGGCGCATGACAACGGCTGTTTCTGATCGTCCGGCAATGCCTGCAAAGGCGATGCCCTGCTGTCGCAAAGCGTGTTCGGTGGATATGACTCCCTCTATGCCGAAGTCGAAACTATGGTTGTTTGCCATGCTCACAAAGTCGTAGCCGGCATCCTTCAGCCACCAGGCGTAGCTTGTTGGTGTGCGAAACGCATAGTTGTTGGCTTTGCCCTCCTTGCGTGTTTCACCCTTGTCGCATAGCGTTCCTTCAAGATTGCCCACTGCCAAGTCGGCTTGTCTGAGGATGTCGCGTGTGTCGCGAAACAGGTATTTGCCATCCCCCCGCGGTAGTCGTGGCGTGGGATAGGTGGTGCCCATCATGATATCTCCCGTGAGTGCGATGGTCAGAGAAGCAGAAAGGCAGGTCAAAGTATGACCTGCCCATATAGTAAGAGTGAGTAATAATCGGATCATGAAGATGCTGTTACTTCGCCACGCGGCGTGCGCCTACATAGCGGCGATTATAGTAGCCTTCGGTAGAACTGCTGATTTTCACACCTTCATTGGTGCTGGCGTGGATAAAGGTGAAGGTGTTGTTGATGGGATCATAGTCCATCACAATACCTACGTGACCTACACCGCGTCCAGAGCGAGGACTGGTGAAGAACACCAAGTCGCCACGTTGCATCTCCCAGCGCTTGATGGGGATGTTGCGTGCATACTGGTCGCGCGATGAACAGCCGATGTTGATATCGTGTTGTCCAAACACATAGCTGGTGAAACCAGAGCAGTCGAAGGCGTAAGGGCCTTTGCTTCCGCTGCGATAGCGTGCGCCGATGAGTGCTGTGGCTTGATCCATGATGCTGTTTGAAGTGGCAAATGTTGCCGTACCGTCATAGTCATCGGTATATAAGAAGTCGAAATTCTCTATCTCTTCATAGACAGTTTCGGTGCGTTGGGTCTTTCTTGTCTTCTTTCTCTTGCCTTTTGCCCATGTCATATCCACAGAGGACAGCAACACAAGCATGATGCATAGTAGAAGTTTCTGTTTCATTTTCTTTAGTTTAGGTTTATTGGTTGGTTTAGTTATATTTCAGGATTTGACCTGGTCTGAGTCTGGTGCTCTTGCTGATGTGATTCAGTTTGCAGATGGCGTCAACAGATGTACCGCGCTTGCGTGCGATAGAATAGAGTGATTCACCCTTTGACACCTTGTGGAAACGAGCTGATGCAGAGCGGCTGCTGGTAGCCTTCTGGCGTGCAGCAGGAGTACTGTTGTCAGCAAAATCGAGGTCGTCGCCATATGATCTGCCACCGGCTACACCACGCAGACGGGTAGCTTCTGCCGACTCGCGATTGTAGGTAGATTTGCGGAATACATAGTAGTCGTCAACCACGTCTTGGTTTCTGAAGTCGAACATCAGGGCAGGGTTGAGTGCTATGCCACACAGACGCGTCTCGAAGTGGAGGTGTGAACCCGTGCTACGTCCGGTGTTTCCGCCCAGTCCGATGGGATCTCCGGCACGCACCTCTTGGTTTTCAGCCACCAATTGTGCTGACATGTGACCGTAGATGGTCTCCAGTCCGTTGTTGTGTCTGATGACTACGTATTTTCCGTAGCCACGTCCTTCGTAGCGCACGATGCGCACCTTGCCACTGAAGGCAGCGCGGATGGTATCGCCGATATATACTTTGATGTCCAGTCCCTTATGTTGGCGTCCCCAACGCGAACCGAAGTTGCTGGTGATAACGCGGTTGGTGGTGGGCATGCAGAAGTTGCGCAGGTTGATGCGGAAAGTGTCGGGGAGGTTGGTTGCCTTATGGGCATATCTGTTATCCCAGTCGTTATAGAGGTCGGCTGCTGGTGATTCATAGCTTTCTGCCTGAATAAGGCGACGGAGAGCCATGCTATCTACTGCTTTCATCTTTCTGTCTATAGGGGCCTGACGTGCTAACAGATCCTGTCCCATCGTCGGGAGAGTACATACGGTTGCAACGGTCAGGAATGCTATTTTCTTTAGATTTTTAAAAAACATAATTATTCTTTTCGGTTCGTATTCTCGTTCGGTTTCAATTAAAACAGAACGATGCAAAGTTACGAAATTATTTCTAAAATAGGTAAAGTGTTAACACTATTTGTGTGTAATTTAACACTTTACGTATTGGATTTTGCCTTTTTTTTGATTTGTCGCAGGTAGTCTTTTGCCTGTTTTTGCCCTCGTTTTTATGGGACGATCGTGCATTTTCTATGGGAAAAATAGATTTTCCCAGTTCGTTTTCCCCACTTTTTACGAGATGGCAGACCAGTTGATATTGGTCTTGCGAAGTTGGCGCAGACGGTCCCAAAGCATGTGGTAGCGCTCCGACTGACAGGTGGGGTCGGCGTCGATGATGCGTTGTGCCTCGTCGCGTGCCATCTGTACAATCTGTCCGTCGCGTGCGATATCGGCAATCTTGAGGTCGAAAGCCATGCCGCTCTGCTGTGTTCCCTCCAGATCGCCCGGTCCACGCAGTTTCAAGTCGGCTTCGGCAATGCGGAAACCATCGTTGGTCTCACACATGATGTCTATGCGCTTGCGCGTCTCTTCAGCCAGTTTGGGTGTGGTCACAAGGATGCAGTAGCTCTGTTCGGCACCTCTGCCCACACGTCCGCGCAGTTGGTGGAGCTGGCTGAGTCCGAAGCGTTGCGCCTCCATGATGACCATCACCGAGGCATTGGGCACGTTGACGCCCACCTCAATCACGGTCGTTGCCACAAGCATCTGTGTCTCACCGCGTGCAAAGCGCTGCATCTCTTCGTCTTTCTCCTTGGCTTTCATCTTGCCGTGTACCTTGCTCAGTCGGTATTCCGGAAACACCTGACACAGCGTGGCATAGCCATCTTCCAGGCTTTTCAAGTCGATGCGCTCGCTCTCTTCAATAAGTGGAAAGACCACATAGACCTGTCGTCCCTGTTGCATCTGCTTGCGCAGTCCATCGTAGAGCGATGGTATTCGGCTGTCGAAGGCATGGGTGGTGACCACGGGCTTTCGTCCTGGCGGCAGTTCATCGATGATGCTGACATCGAGATCGCCGTAGAGTGTCATAGCCAGGGTGCGGGGAATGGGTGTGGCTGTCATTACGAGGATATGTGGCGGATTGTCGCTTTTGCTCCATAGTTTGGCGCGTTGTGCCACACCGAAACGGTGTTGTTCATCGACCACCACCATGCCCAGTCGTGCAAACTGTACCGTGTCTTCTATCACGGCATGAGTGCCCACGAGAATCTGCAGCGTCCCCTCAGCCAGATCGTTGAGCACTTGTTCTCGCCGTTTGCCTTTCACCATACCCGTCAGCAGTCCGACGCTGATGTCCATGCCCTCAAGAAAGCTGCTGATGGTGCGCAGGTGTTGTTCGGCAAGTATCTCGGTTGGCGCCATGATACAGGCTTGATAGCCATTGTCGAGAGCCATCAGCATGGTCATGAGTGCCACCAATGTCTTGCCCGAACCCACGTCGCCTTGTAGCAACCGATTCATCTGTCTGCCCGAAGCAGTGTCTTTGCGTATCTCACGGAGCACTCGTTTCTGTGCTTCGGTCAGTTGGAAGGGCAGGTGGTTGTGGTAGAAACCGTTGAAGCACTCGCCGATATGCGAGAAAACATAACCGCGGTATTTGCGCCGATGATCGCTCGCGTACCTTAATATATTAAGCTGAACGTAGAAAAGTTCTTCAAATTTGAGTCGCAGCCGTGCGCGTTCCAGTTCTTTGGCATTGTGCGGATAGTGAATCTGTCGCAACGCCTCGTCTCGGCTGATGAGGTGGTTGGGGCGCGTGATGAAGTCGGGTAGTGTCTCGGCAATAGGCTGTTTGAGCAAATCGAGTAGTGTTTTGGTCATCTTGTCGAGCGCCCGTGAGTTCAACCCACGTTTCTTCATCTTCTCTGTCGTATTGTAGTAGGGTTGCATCCCCATATCCGAGAGTTGGATGTTTTCGGCAGGTTCAAGGTCAGGATGCACCACCTGTACCCTGCCGTTATATACGGTGGGTCGCCCGAAAACGATGTATGGAATGCCCGTTTTGTAGCGTTTGGGCACATCCTTGGCATAGTTGAACCAGGTGAGGTCCATCACGCCCGTGCCATCTGATAGGTGAGCCACTACGCGCGTCTTGCGGTGTCCCATGTCAAACGACTCGAAACTGAGTATTCTGCCGCATACTTGGACAAACGGCATATCGCCCGTCAGTTCGTGGATGGTATAGATTCTACTTCTGTCGATATGTTTGTAGGGGTAATATTGCAACAGGTCGCCAAGGGTATTGATGCCCAGTTCTTCGCTAAGCACCTTTTTGCGGTTGGGTCCGACCCCCGCCATATACTGGATATCCTGTTGCAGTATGTCGGTCATCGGCAGAGCGTTTCGGCAATAGCCAGGTCAAAGGGAGTGGTAATCTTGATATTTTCGCGGTTGCCCTCTACCATTGTGATGGCATGTCCATAGGACTCTACCACCGACGCATCGTCGGTAAACGCCTCGGAGAAAGGTTGGCGGTTGGCAGCCTTCAGTAGTTGGATGTCGAAAGTTTGTGGAGTTTGCACCAATCGGTAGTCGCCTCTGGGCTTTGTGCCCTCAGTGATGTGGCGTAAAGTCTCAACCACAGGAGTCACCGGAATCACCGCTTTTGCCGTGCGTGCCGTGTCGTAGCAGCGGCGAATGACGTCAATAGCAGGGAATGGGCGCACACCGTCGTGCACACCGACCACCCCCTGTGCATCGTCAGGAATGAGTGCCAGTCCGTGTTGCACACTATGGAAACGAGTCTCGCCGCCGTCAGCCAACAGGTAGGGCACGTCAAACTGATACTGCTCACACAACTCATGCCAGTAGGTCTGTTGGGCTTTAGGCAACACAAGGATAATCTGGAGCGCTTCCGAGAAATGGTGGAAGCGCTCGATGGTGCGCATCAGCACGGGTTTTCCGCCGATGGGGAGAAACTGTTTGGGAATGTCGCTGCCCATGCGCAGTCCTTTGCCACCGGCTACGATGATGATATAGTCGGTCATCCCATGAGGTGTTTATAGCGCATACCTTCTGCAATGGCATCTGCCACATCCACACCTTTGAGCTGTGCCAGCAGTTCGTAGGCAAATGGGAATGCTGCCGCAGGCCCTTCACCGGTGGTGATATTGCCGTCGATGGTCACCAGGTCAGCCGTGTAATGCGTGTTGGTCATACTGCCTTCAAATCCCGGATAGCATGTGGCTTTCTTGCCGTCGAGCAGTCCGATAGCTGCCAATACTACTGCAGGCGATGCGCAGATGGCTGCCACGAGTCGTCCCTCTTCCGCCTGCTTGCACAGTGCTTTGCAGAGCGGCTTGCATTGATAGAGGTTGGTAGCACCAGGCATACCACCCGGCAGAAACAGCAGGTCGGCATCAGTCAAGTCGCACTGTTCGAAACAAGTATCAGTCTCGATGTTCACACCGTGTGCTGATGTCACAACGTTCTGACCGGTAACGCTGACGGTAGTGACTTCGATACCGCCACGACGCCAGATGTCAACAGGGATAAGCGCTTCGATGTCTTCAAATCCCGTAGCAAGGAATACGTATGCTTTTGCCATAGTTATATCATGTGTTGGTTAGTTTTCTGAATATGATGCCATAATGGCCGTATGCTTATTTCAGTGCGATGAGATATTTCTCGACGGTGGGTTTCAGTCCCATGTAGAGTGCATCGCAGATGAGTGCATGTCCGATGCTCACCTCATCGGTCCAAGGAATGCGAGAATGGAAATAGTGGAGGTTTTCGAGCGAAAGGTCATGACCAGCGTTGAGGCCTAACCCTATGCGCTGTGCCTCCTCTGCCGCAGCCACAAAAGGAGCAATGGCAGCCTCTCTGTCGCTGTTGTATCCTGAAGCGTAAGGCTCGGTGTAGAGTTCTACGCGGTCTGCTCCGCATGCCTTTGCCCCTTCCACCATCTTCGGATCAGCATCCACAAAGATGCTGGTGCGTATGCCAGCCTGTGAGAAGGTGTGGCAGATGTCGGTCAGGAAATTGCGGTTTTCCAGTGTATCCCAACCGTGGTTGGAGGTGATTTGGTCGTGACCGTCGGGCACAAGTGTCACCTGTGTGGGTACAACCTCCAGAACCAATTTGACAAACGAGTCGATGGGATTGCCCTCGATGTTAAACTCTGTGGTGATGATGGGGCGCAGGTCGCGCACGTCCTGATAGCGTATGTGACGCTCGTCGGGGCGTGGGTGTACGGTAATACCTTGTCCACCAAACGATTCGATGTTGCGTGCAGCCTCGATGACATCGGGGTTGTTGCCTCCTCGTGCATTGCGCAGAGTAGCCACTTTATTGATGTTTACGCTTAGTTTTGTCATCTTCTTCAAAAATTTGTCTTAACAGATAGTGATGTTTCGCCAAAAAATACTAATTTTGTGGCGTATATTCAGCGCAAAGGTACTAAAACTTTGTGAATTAACGCCTAATAAATTAGATTTTTTATATGACTTCAAGAAAACTGCGATTTGCCATTGTCGGCAACACCTACCAAGCTAAAAAGTCGGCATCTGTACAAAAGATACTGAATTGTTTAGCTATGCATGAGGCTGAAGTATGTATGGAGCGCGAGTTCCATCGATTCCTCGTTCATGGTCAGCATCTGTCACTTGATGGGGTAGAGGTGTTTGACGGCAATGACTTTGAAGCAGACTTTACGGTGTCGATGGGTGGTGATGGTACTTTTCTGAAAACCGCTTCTATGGTGGGAGAAAAGCAAATTCCCATCATCGGTGTCAACACTGGAAGGCTTGGATTCCTTGCAGATATCAATCCACCGGAGATAGATCCCATGGTGCAAGCCATCTATGAGGGCGACTATGCTATCGATACCCGTACGGTGCTACAGGTAGAGACCGACGGACAGCCGTTGTCAGGATGTCCTTTTGCGCTGAATGATGTGGCCATTCTCAAGCGTGATGTGGCAGCGATGATTACTGTGCGCACCACGATCAATGGCGACTACGTGACAACCTATCAGGCTGACGGACTGGTCATCAGTACGCCAACCGGCAGTACGGCGTATTCCCTTTCAGTGGGCGGTCCGATCATCGTGCCCGGCACCCATGTGTTTTCCATCACGGCGGTAGCCCCCCATTCGCTCAATGTGCGTCCTTTGGTACTTTCCGAAGATTCAGAAATCACCCTCACCGTAGAGAGCCGTTCCCACAATTTCCTGGTGGCACTTGACGGTCGTTCGGAGAAATTGCCCGATTCCACCCGACTGACGCTTCGCAAAGCTCCATACCGGGTGAAGGTAGTGAAGCGCGCAGGTCAGAAATACTTCCATACCCTGCGCGACAAAATGATGTGGGGAGCCGATCAACGCGGTTGATGCATGGATGGCGGGAAAGATTTGTCAGCCTCGCAAAAGTCTGTTGTCCGCCTTGTCAGCGTCAGTTGTCAGCCTCTCCAGAGTCCGTGCAGGTTGCAGTATTCACGTGCCGTAACCATTTTCGCATCGGTTATGAATTCAGCCACGGGAGCCTCTCCGGGCTTCAACTCGTGGCGCATCACGTCACGGTCGGTTAGCAGTTCAATCCATTCGATGTGGTGTTCAGGTGTCATGGGGTGTTCCACACTCCCCACGCTGACGCGGTAGCCGCCTTCAATGCGCTCTACTACGGGCACATGTTTCTCTACAGCACCATCGATACCTTTCTCGTTCATGCGCTGCATGATTTTTCCGCAGCATGACATTTCAGCACCTTCGTGCAACACCTCTACGATATTTCCGCAGGTGGTGCATCTGTAAATTTCTCTTTTCTTTGTTGCCATAGCTCTGAATAATTTAGTTTATAATAATATGGTTATCACCACAAAGTTACGGTTTAATCCGTTACCTTGTGTCGTTTGATAGGTTTTCTTGTGTTTTTTTAACCATCATCCCACCGTTCCAATCCATAGATTGAAAAGGTGGGACGATGTGATGTAGGTATGATAGGCTATGTGTTACTGCTTCAGTTGGCTTGCTCCTTGTGCTTGTCATACTTCAGGTAAAGCCCGGCAAGGATGGTTCCTGAAATGCTGTGCCACGCACAACTGATGGCGCATGGCAATACGGCGAGCGGTTGTGCTGCAAAGAAATTGCTTGCCAATACCGTGGCAAGACCGGCATTCTGCATACCCACCTCGATACTGATGGTGCGCTTCTTGGCAGTATTGAAACCGGCTGCGCGTCCGGCAAGCCATCCTAACAGATAGCCCAATGAATTGTGGCAGAACACCACGGCAAAAGTCCAGAAGAAGAGCATCACGCCGCCTTCCAACAGGTCGTCATGGACTGTAGAGATGACGCCACCCACGATGATGGCGAGACAAGTGACGCTAATGCCCGGCATGAGACTCTGTATGGTGGGAAAACATGCCTTTCGGCTGTAGATCTTGTTGAGTGCACAACCTATTGCCACAGGTATGATGGTCACAATCAGAATATTGATGAACATGCCGACGGCATCGATGTGGATGATTTCGCCTGCTGTAATCTGCATCAGCAGTGGTGTCATTACCGGTGCAAGGAGTGTTGAGGCACATGTCATGCCTACCGAGAAAGCCACATCGCCATGGCAGAGATAACTCATGATGTTGCTTGACACACCACCTGGACAGCATCCTACCAAGAGAATGCCCAAGGCTAACGGGGCATCGAGGTGCCACACATGTACCAACAGCCATGCTACGGCAGGCATGATGAAAAATTGCGCACAGGTACCAATCAACACGTCAAACGGCCGTTGTGCCAGGATGCGGAAATCATCAGTGGTGAGTGTCAGCCCCATGGTGAGCATGATGATGCCGAGAATGACGGTTTGGGTTGTGCCACGCACCCAGTCGAAGAGATGTGGGAAAAAGAAGGTGACGAGTGCCACGCCTATGACAAATACTGAAGCGTGGGCAGCCAACAGGCGACTGACAGCCTGCATGTGTTTTATTGTGTTCATGTCTTTCTTTGTTGTTGAAACGGTTTGCAAAAGTACTCCATTTCTTGCAAACAAGCAAACAAAAAGCAGTTTTCTTGTCGAGCAAGCGATTCCCGAAGAGCGTCAGACCATGGATTGCGCTGCGCATCGACTGCTGTGTAAGGCGTTGCCGCATTTTCCCACCTCATCGCCCAATGCCCTTAATATAATAAGGTGTAAATGTTAAATGTTGTGTGTAGCGCAAAAAAAATAGCAGAAAAAGTTGGATGGTATTCAAATAATGCATACTTTTGCGGTGTACTATTATAGTAGTACACTAAAAATACAAGTATATGATACAAGTTGAAAACTTAAGTTTCAATTATCTTGGAACGAAACGTGAGGTCTTTTCCGACTTCAGTCTGCAACTGACAGACAACAAAATCTATGGTCTTCTTGGCAAGAACGGCACAGGTAAGAGCACGCTGCTCTATCTGCTTAGTGGCTTGTTGCGCCCCAAGAAGGGTGGGGTATTCATCGATGGGGCATCCGCCAGCGACCGTCAATCCTCCATGTTGGAAGACATTTTCATGGTGCCCGAAGAGTTTACGCTACCTCAAGTGACCCTCGATACCTACGTGAAGATGAACAAGGGATTCTATCCGCATTTCAGCGAAGAGGTGCTTGAACGCTGTCTGGCAGACTTTGAATTGTCCCGCCAAATCAAGCTTCATCAACTCTCGATGGGTCAGAAGAAGAAAGCCTTCATGAGTTTTGCACTTGCCACAGGCACTCGCTTGCTCCTGATGGACGAGCCTACCAACGGTCTCGACATCCCCTCGAAGAGTCAGTTTCGCAAGGTCATAGCCAACAATATGACCGACGACCGCATCCTGATTATCTCCACCCATCAGGTGCACGACATAGAGTCGTTGCTCGACCACGTGCTGATCCTCAGTCAGAGCAATCTCTTGCTTCATGCTTCTGTAAGCGATATCAGCAATGACTACAAGTTTGAATACCGCGCTCCGGCAGAGATGGACGATAGCGTGCTCTATGCAGAACCCAGTTTGCAGGGTAATGCCGTGATAGTCCGCCGACAGCCCGCCGACCCTGAAACACCGTTAAACCTCGAACTGCTGTTTAATGCAGTAATCGCTGGAAAACTGAGATAAACAAACCAATAAACAATGAAGACGATGAACAATAATTTTCAATTCAGCCGATTGCTGATGTTGATGCGTTGGGATGTGTTTACCAACTTGAAGACCTATCTGAACATGACACTTGGCATGACCTTCGCCCTGTTGCCCATCTTGATTATGCAGTTGTATCAGTTGAGCAAGCAGGATCAGCTTTCTCCCGATACCATCGACCTCAGCTATTGGGGAATGTCACAATATATTTTATTTATTTCCAGCATAGCCATGTATATGATGGCGACACAGATATTCATGGTGATGAAGACCAACGGACAGCGCGAACAGTTTCTGATGCTGCCAGCCAGCAATCTTGAAAAGTATATCAGCAGATTCCTTTTCTCTACGCTTGGTGCAGCCATCGCAATGCTCACCGCCATCGTAGTATCCGACTTGGTGCAACTGATGTTCAGTTTCCTACTCCTGCCCGGTCACCATCAGAGCGTATGCCTCTCTACCGTGGCATTGCTATGGAAGATATGGGCTACTTTTATAGAAAACATCGATTCTACCAGTGTCCTGTTGCTATCTCTGTTGGTCGTGACCAGTGGAGTGCTCGTCCATAGCTTCTTCATCCTTTGTGGAACACTCTTCCGCAAACACACCATCGTGGTGACAACCATCCTTTTCATCGCGATGACCTATCTGGTGATCTATGTGATTGAGAGTGTACCAGGCACTATAACGACCTGCCTGAATCATGGTGACAGCAGCAGGCTCTTTACCCTCATCATAGCCGAACTGCTGCTTGGAGGTTTTCAGTATTGGCTATCCTATAAGGTGTTCACCCGTATGCAGGTCATCTGCAACAAATGGATCAATTTATAACCAACGTAACATGAAACTGCTATGAATTTCAGTAATGATAAAGCCATCTATGTACAGATAGCTGACCGACTTTGTGACGAGATTCTGGCACAAATGTATGAGGAAGACAGTCGCATTCCCAGTGTCAGAGAATATGCTGTGCTATTGGAGGTCAATGCCAATACCACGGTGAAAGCCTACGACCTGTTGGCTGCCGAAGGTGTCATCTATAACAAGCGCGGACTGGGCTATTTTGTGGCAAAAGGTGCAAAAGACCAGATACAAACGGTGAGAAAGAGCGAGTTTATGAAACAACACCTCCCTGAATTGGCACGACAGATGAAGTTGCTCGGCATCAGTATAGGCGAAGTGGATGAGGCATTGCGCCAAGCACTCGACGCACAGCCTTAATGCAGCACAGAACAGGCTGCCATAGAAAAAATATGGCTCATGGTGCAACTTTTTTGCGCTATGATGCGTCAAACAGACAATTTTAAGCGCAAACCCACTATCGGTTTGAAACAATGAAACAAAAACAAACAACAAGATGATTCACCTCAGTGACCTCAACAAGACCTATCAGGGCGCACAACCGCTCCACGTGCTCAAGGGCATCAACCTCGACATAGCCCGCGGCGAGTTTGTGTCCATCATGGGTGCATCAGGATCAGGCAAATCGACCCTGCTCAATATTCTCGGCATCCTCGATAACTATGATTCGGGCGAATATCTGCTCAACAACGTATTGATACGCGACCTCAGCGAGACCCGTGCCGCAGAATACCGCAACAAGATGATAGGCTTCATCTTCCAGTCGTTCAACCTCATCTCGTTCAAGACTGCCGTGGAGAATGTCGAACTGCCACTCTTCTATCAGGGCGTGGGCAGACGCAAGCGCCACCAGATGGCGATGGAATATCTCGACCGCCTCGGTTTGGCACCCTGGGCAGACCACTACCCCAACGAGATGTCGGGCGGACAGAAACAACGCGTGGCAATAGCCCGTGCCCTCATCACCAAACCGCAGATCATCCTTGCCGACGAACCGACGGGTGCGCTCGACTCTAAGACGAGTGTCGAGGTGATGGATCTACTCAAGGAACTCCATCAGAAAGACGGCATGACCATCGTCGTGGTGACCCATGAGAGTGGTGTTGCCAACGAGACCGATAAGGTCATCCATATCAAAGACGGACTGATAGGAAGTATAGAAAACAATTCCGACCACCACCTTGTGTCGAAAGACTATGTGAAATAATACACTATGCGAGAACTCATCAAAGAAATATGGAGCACGTCGAAGCGCAACAAACTGCGCACCTCGCTCACCGGTTTCGCCGTGGCATGGGGCATCTTCATGCTCATCTTCCTGTTGGGCGCAGGCAACGGACTCATCAATGCACAGTTGCAACAGTCTGACAGACGACTCTCCACCTCGATGCAGGTGTATGGAGGCTATGCCTCTAAAGCCTATCGCGGACTGAAAGAAGGTCGCGACATACAGTTGCGCACCCAAGATCTCGACATTACCGAGCGTGCTTTCTCCGACAATACCCAGGATGTGGGCGCCATGTTGTCGCAGTATGGGGTCAATATCACCTATGGTGACAACTACCTCTCTTCCCAAGACCTATCGGGCGTATATCCCAGTCAGCAACGTATTAATAAGGTGGAACTGCTGGCAGGCCGCTTCATCAACGATATTGATATGAAGGAGCGCCGCAAGGTCATCGTGCTCTGCGAAGAACAAGCCAAAGAGTTGACCAAAGACCCTCGTGCCTTGATAGGCAGGCAGGTCAACGTCGGCAACATCTCGTTTCAAGTGGTGGGCATCACCAAGGACGACAAGCAGAGCAGAAACCAGAGCGCCTGCATACCCTACCACACCCTCAATGCCATCTATATGGGCAATGCCGGCAAGGTAGGCGTCATCCAGTTTGAAATCAAGAATCTAATCACCGAAGATCAGAACGACGCTTTTGAGAAACGCTATCGCGCCACCATCAACACCCAGCACGATGCCGATCCTGCCGACGAGTCAGCCATCTACATCTGGAATCGCTATATGGATAATATCCAGATGGCAAAAGGCATCCGTATGATACGCGTCGCCCTGTGGGTGATAGGCATCTTCACGCTCTTGAGCGGAATAGTGGGTGTGTCCAATATCATGCTCATCACCGTCAAGGAGCGCACACGTGAATTTGGCATCCGCAAAGCCATTGGCGCCAAACCCTGGTCCATCCTCAAACTCATCATCACCGAGAGCGTCATCATCACCTCCTTCTTCGGCTATATAGGTATGGTGCTTGGCGTAGCCGCCAACGAGTATATGGATGCCACCATCGGCCACGAGGTGATAGACACCGGACTCTTTCAAGCCACCATGTTTGTAGATCCCACCGTAGGTCTCGACGTCTGCTTCCAAGCCACCATGCTCATCGTACTGGCAGGAACCGTTGCCGGACTCATCCCTGCCGTCAAGGCAGCCCGCGTGCGACCGATAGAAGCCTTGCGGGCAGACTGACCTAACGCATCATTCAGATAAAATACATATTCATTCCCTATGAAATTTGATATAGATTCCTATCGCGAGATACTCGACACTATCACCCGCAACAAGAGCCGCAGCTTCCTCACAGGCTTCGGTGTGTTCTGGGGTGTGTTCATGCTCATCGTCCTTATAGGCGGCGGACAGGGACTGAAGGAGATGTTGCAGTCTAACTTCGCAGGCTTTGCCACCAATACCGCCATGATATGGACGCAGAACACCACCAAGCCCTACAGGGGATTCCGCAAGGGCCGCTATGTGTCGATGGTGGAGAATGACATGACGCGCTTGCGCCAGCAGGTGCCCGAACTCGATATCATCACGCCCTATATGTTTGGCGGCAACAAGAAAGCCGTGGCGGGGGAGTACTCCTTCGATGCCACCGTCGCCGGTGTGAACCACGACTATGCCAGGGTGGCACCGCCCATGATGTACTACGGGCGCTACATCAACGAGATGGACGTCAGACAGGCACGCAAGGTGTGTGTCATCGGCAAGGAGGTGTATAAGAAACTCTTCCCCGGAGGTGGCGACCCTTGTGGCAGGCGCATCCGTGTCGATGCCGCCTACTATACCGTGGTGGGTGTTGACTACAAGGTCAACGGCATCAATATCAGCGGACGACCCGACCAACTCGTCACCATCCCTTACACCCTTTTCCGTAAGACCTACAACACCGGCGACCGAATCCATAGTCTGGCGGTGACGGGCAAGTCCGGAGTGGTGATGAGCACGCTGACCGACCGCATCCGCACCGTCATAGCACGTGCCCATACGATCGCCCCGACCGACGAGAAGGCCATCACCACCTTCAATACCGAGGTGCTCTTTGCCATGCTCGACAATCTCTTCAATGGTGTCAACTTCCTGATATGGCTCGTGGGCATAGGTACGCTGTTGGCAGGTGCTATCGGTGTGTCCAACATCATGATGGTGACGGTCAAGGAGCGCACCACAGAGATAGGCATCCGCCGTGCCATCGGCGCCACACCGAAGATGATTCTCTCGCAGATCATGTCGGAGAGCATCGTCCTGACTGCCGTGGCGGGCATGAGCGGCATCCTCTTCGGCGTGGGCATACTCCAACTCATCGAACTGGCAAATACCGAAGATGGCATCCTCGCTGCCCATTTCCAAGTGAACTTCTGGACGGCTATCATCGCCACCCTGTTGCTCAGTCTGCTGGGCGGACTGGCAGGACTCGCTCCCGCATGGCGTGCCATGAGCATCAAACCCGTTGATGCCATGCGCGACGAATAAGCACGGCAAACCATACAAGAAACAAAACATATAAATGATATGAAGAAATACTCAAAACTCATCATCGCAGCCATTGTTGCCTTGGTATTCATCGGAACCTTCGTGTTCCTCTATCAGAAATCGCTGCCCAAGGAGGTGCAGTATAGTGAATATACTCCGAAGGTGGAGGATATCCTCAAAACGACCGTCATCACGGGCAAGATAGAACCGCGCAACGAGGTGAACATCAAACCGCAGATCAGCGGCATCATCACCGAGTTATGCAAGGAGGCTGGCGACTATGTCCAGGCTGGCGAAGTCATTGCCAAGGTGAAGGTCATTCCCGACATGGGACAACTCAGTTCGGCTGAGAGCCGAGTGCGCCTGGCTACTATCAATATGCGACAGGCTGAGGTCGATTACAATCGCGAGAAAAACCTCTACGACCAGAAACTCGTCTCGGCTGACGAATACGATAAGGTGCGACAGCAGATGAAGCAGGCTGCCGAAGAGGCGAAGGCTGCACAGGATGCACTTGAGGTGGTGCGCGATGGCGTGTCGAAGTCTAATGCCAATGCTTCATCTACGCTTATCCGTTCTACCATCAGCGGCATCATCCTCGACATCCCTGTCAAGGTGGGCAACTCCGTCATCCTCAGCAACACCTTCAACGACGGTACTACTATTGCTTCGGTGGCTAATATGAACGACCTCATCTTCCGTGGCAATATCGACGAGACCGAGGTGGGACGCCTTGTGGCGGGCATGCCCATGAAGATCACCATCGGCGCCATGCAAGACTTGAAGTTTGATGCCAGTCTGGAGTATATCTCTCCGAAAGCTATAGAAAACAACGGTGCCAACCAGTTTGAGGTGAAGGCTGCCGTCCATGTTGTTGATGGTGGTAAGGTGCGGTCGGGCTATAGCGCCAATGCCGAGATTGTGTTGGCAAAGGCGTCAAAGGTCATCGTCGTGCCTGAGAGTGCCATCGAGTTTAGTGGCGACTCCACCTTCGTCTATCTCGTCCGCGGTACTGCCGACAAGAAGACCTATACCCGCCAGGCTGTCGTCACTGGACTGAGCGATGGCGTGAATATCGAGATTAAGAAGGGACTCTCCCTCAAAGACAGGGTGCGCGGTCCGCAGATCATTGCCGATGATAACAAGGAGGAATAAGCGTATGACACATCAGATCTTCTCTCGCACAGCACTCCTGGCAGTAGCCCTGCTGACTGCTGCCGCCATGCAGGCGCAAACTGCGTCACAGCGCCAGTGGACGCTCCGCGAATGTGCCGACTATGCCGTGGCACACAATATCACCATCCGCCAACAGCGCAACCAGTGTAGCCAACAGGAGATACAGCTCCATACGGCGAAACACCGCCGACTGCCTGACCTCTATGCCTCGGCAAGCGAATCGTTCTCTTTCGGTCGCGGACTGACCATGGAGAATACCTATGCCGACCGCAACACCAGCAGCACCTCGCTGGCGATCTCCACCTCTGTGCCGCTCTTTACGGGCTTCGAAATCCCCAACACCATCAAACTCCGACAACTCAATCTCGAAGCTGCCACACAGGACTTGGAGAAAGCCCGCAACGACATCCGCATGCAGGTGGCACAGGCCTACGTGCAGATTCTCTACAACATGGAGATTGCCGATGTGGCTCACCGACAGGTGGCTATCGACTCCATGCAGGTGGCGCGCCTCCAGTCGTTTGTCGATAATGGCAAGGCGAGTGTCGCACAACTCTCCCAACAGCAGGCGACCCTCGGACAGGCGCTTTCTACGGCTACCCAGGCTGACAACAACGTCCACCTGGCGCTGCTCGACCTCTCCCAACTGCTCGAACTCCCTTCGCCTGATGGGTTCCAGATTGTGCGCCCTGCCGCAACGGCGATGGCTGCCGTTCCCGTCAGCCCAGAGGTGGTGTTTGCCGAGGCTGTTGCCCTCAAGCCAGAGGTACAGGCTGAACAGCTGCGCCTCCATGCCTCCGACCGCAACATCCGTATTGCGCAGGCGGGCTATTACCCCACGCTGTCGCTCAACGGCGGACTGCAGAGCAACTACTACAAGACGAGTGGACTGGCTGCCGATGGATTTGGTAAACAGTTGAAAAACAATTTTGCGCAGTATATCGGTCTCAGTCTCAACATCCCCATCTTCAACCGCTTCTCCACGCGCAACAGCGTGAGACTGGCGAAGCTCGACCGCGACAACCAAGCCCTCCAACTCGACCTCGTGAAGAAGCGCCTCTATAAAGAGATCCAACAGGTGTATTACAATGCCGTGGCAGCACAGGCTAAATACGAGAGCAGTCAACTGGCATGCCAGTCGAGCAGCGATGCCTTCACCCTCACCCAAGCCAAATACGAGAATGGCAAAGCCACCATCACCGAGTTCAACGAGACCAAGAGCCAACTCCTCAAGGCTGAGAGCGATCTAGTGCAGGCACGCTATGAGCACCTCTACCAAACCGCCCTCCTCGATTTCTATCGTGGCAAGCCCTTGCAGTTTTGAGGGTGCATCAGCCCCTCCGTCATCAACCCTTTTTATTATCTATTATGGAATACATGTCACAAGAAGGCTTCGACAAGATAGCCAACGAACTCCACAACCTTGAAACCACAGAACTCTCCCGTGTGCGCGACGCCATTGCAGAAGCGCGCGACAAGGGAGACCTCAGCGAGAACTTCGAGTACCATGCCGCCAAGCGCGAGCAGGGTCGCCTGTTGGGGCGCATCCGTTTCCTGCAGCGCGTGCTGGAGAATGCACGCGTCATCGACCCTGCCCTGCTCAAGACCGACAGCGTAGGACTGTTGAGCCGTGTTGCCCTCACCAATATCGGCAACAACCACTCCATGACCTACACCTTAGTGAGTCCTCACGAGGCCAATATGGCAGAGGGCAAAATCTCTATCAAGTCGCCCATCGCACAGGCGCTCCTCAACCATCGGGCTGGCGATGAGGTCACGGTGCGCGTGCCTGCCGGCACAGTGCGCCTCCGCATTGACAGTGTCGAGATGGGGTAGGGTGCGCGTGTGTCGTAAAAAAACAAAAGCAGGGGCGCATCGCGCGTCCCTGCTTTCCGAGAACGTGTAAGGTCAATAATTGTCAAGAAATATAGCAGTTCACTAAGAAATCTCAAACTAACTGTGCTTGCCCAACCGTTGGTCTATCACGCAATCCACTCCGATAAGGCTGCCGGAGAATATCAGACACTGTGCCACAAACCACAATACCGACTCACTGATCTCGCCCGTGGGCGGAGTGAAAAATCCCATGAAGGCAAACACGATGGCTGTGATGATGCAGATCAGCGATGCCATCTGCTTATAACGGATACTCTTCATGATAAGAATCTGCTGTTAG
>Ga0129312_1000621_pt1 | contig 27463 bp, 22 predicted proteins | sample O827metagenome_FD_94434 | JGI IMG/M metagenome (GOLD analysis project Ga0129312, IMG submission 94434) | Orangutan group fecal microbial communities from Wisconsin, USA - O827 metagenome | ecosystem: Host-associated > Mammals > Digestive system > Large intestine > Fecal | place: USA: Wisconsin... | reverse complement strand
GTCCCATTTCGGTGCGCCGACCTCCTTTAAGCACTCATCTGCCACTGCGGCGAGAGCATTATTCGGAATATATTCTGTAAATGCCATGGCAAGCTCACAGTTCATCTCGGTATCGGCCATGATAGAGGCGCCACGGGCAACATTTTTCACGCGCTCAAACAGCTCCTTTACCTGTGAAACTCTCGGGGAGCGCACTTCATAGCGGATAACGGCGTGATCCTGAACTACATTCGGGGCCGTACCGCCGGCATCGATATAAGCATAATGGATCCTTGCCTCGGGGATCATGTGCTCTCTTAAGTAGTTGCAGCCTACATTCATAAGCTCTACGGCATCCAGCGCACTTCTTCCAAGGTGCGGGCATCCGCCGGCGTGGGCGGAGACTCCCTTAAATTCAAAGTTAGCACCCATGATCGCATTATTGTGAGAGCAGTCAACAGCATTTTGGGTAGCCGGGTGCCATGTGTAGATAAAGTCAACATTATCGAACATACCGGCTCTTGCCATAAACTGTTTGGATCCGGCGCCTTCTTCGGCAGGACAGCCAAAGTAGATGATGGTTCCGTCTTTTTTGTTTGCAACGAGGTATTCCTTTACTGCGAGGGCAGCAGCAAGTGAACCTGTGCCGAGGGCACAATGTCCGCAGCCATGTCCCGGCGCACCCTCGATCAGCGGCTCCTTTGTTGTAGCAGCAGCCTTCTGGCTGAGAGAGGAGAGGGCATCATATTCTCCGAGGATTCCCATTACCGGCTTTCCGGAACCATAGGAAAAGGTTGCGGTAAAGCATGTCGGGATGCCGGCATCACCCGTCGTCAGGGTAAAGCCCTCCTTTTCAAGAATGTCGCAAAGAAGTGCAGCAGATTTTGTCTCGTGGAAAGCAAGCTCCGCGTATTCCCAGATCTTATCGTTGGCGTCTAGGATCATAGCGGCTTTTTCATTGATCACCTGCTCGAGAAATTCCAGATCTTTCATTTTTTTATCCGTCCTTTCAGGTTTATAGAGTCTTTGATGCTGCAGAGCGCAAAGCTGCCTTACAGCATAGCGTTCTGAATAAAGTTTACTACTAAATAGAAAAAAGCACAATGAATATTTAGATAGTCAAGCGGATATTCGGTTAAATCATTTGAGGCAATTCTGCGGCAGGCTATTTACCACAGGTTTCCAAGATGATATAGTTAAGGCAGATCGGAGGTGGGAGAATGCCAAAACTGATATATGTGGCGGATGATGAAAAAAATATTTGCTTTCTGATCCAGAACTTCCTTGAAAAAGAAGGGTTTCAGGTCAGATGCTTTGAAGATGGGGAATCGATCCTTGCGGCCTGCGAGGAAAAAATGCCGGATCTTTGTATCCTTGATGTGATGATGCCGGGAATCGACGGGCTCACGGTCTGTACGAAGATCCGGAAAAAAAGCCATGTCCCGATCATTATCGTTTCGGCAAAGGATTCACCGCTGGACCGCATCACCGGGATCACCCTCGGCAGCGACGATTATCTTGTAAAACCGTTTCTGCCGCTGGAGCTTGTTACCCGGGTGAAGGCATTGTTTCGGCGCGTGGAGGCCTTTTCCGCGCAGGAGGAAGAAGACAGCAATAAGGATGAGTGTGTGTTCGGAGATGTCACGCTGTATCAGAAACGCCGGATCGCATTTCTGAAGGGAAACGAATTTGCATTAACTCCGCTGGAGTTTGATTTTTTACAGCACATGATCGGATATCCGGAGCATGTGGCGAGCCGGGAAGACCTCTTAAAAGCACTCTGGAAGGTCGAGAGCCGGGATGTGGACACAAGGGCTGTGGATGATATGGTAAAACGCCTCAGAAAGAAGCTGAAGGAGCAGGGAAGCGGTATAAAGATCGAAACGGTCTGGGGCTACGGCTTCCGCCTTGTAGACGGAGGAAACGGATGAAGCTGAGTATCCGAATGAAAATATTCCTTCCGATGATGACGATCCTTATCATATTTACACTGGCAGTTCTGGGAGTGTTCCGCTACTCTCTGGAGGGTCATATGGTATATAATGCCAGACGGGATCTGGAACATACGATGCGGGTGGCAGAGGACATTCTGGCGGATGCAGAAGCTCTAAACGCGGTCGGATCGGATACAGATAAGATGAATGCTGCCGTTGCGGAATCCCCAGAGGAGATAGAAGAAGCCGGATCGTTGGAACAAAGACTGGAAAGTGCGGTGCAGGCTGAAACCGGAAATACCAGAATGATGATACTCAGTGAAAGATACCGGGTGATTTATCCGAAAAACTATGACAACCAGCAGGAGACGGATCAGCTCTATACCTTTTTTCTCACCACTAAGACCCAGGAGGAAGACGGCTGGGAGGAAAATAAGGTATTGGAAGAAAATATCGAGGAGGATCAGTATCTGATCTGCTATAAGCTCATCCCGCAGGGGCAGGAGGCGGAGGAAGAACAGGCAAGATATATACTTCTTTACTGTCCGATCCAGGATATGTCTTCGATCATGGAGGAATTATCAAAACTTCTTTTTATTACGATGAGTGTGATCGCAATGTTTGCCATCGTTGTTTTGTGGTTTGTGTGCGGCAGTATTTCCGGCCCGGTCACAAGGCTGAGCGCAGCGGCGCGGGGGATCGGTGAAAAAAAATTCAGGAAGGTCGAGACCGGGGCAACCGTCACGGAGCTTTGTGAGCTGGAGGATGAGATCAATCGGATGCAGGAGAAGCTGTTTCAGGCAGATCAGGCGGAGCGTACATTTTTCCAGAATGCCTCCCATGAGCTTCGGACACCGCTTATGTCGATAAGCGGATATGCTCAGGGGATCCAGTGCGGTGTATTCGAGGATATCTCCCAGGCGGCAGGCGTGATCTTAGACGAGAGTACGAGACTGACAGAGGTAGTGGACGGGATCCTGACGCTTACGCGGATGGATCAGTCCAGATATCAGATCGTGCCGGTGGAGATCGTGATCGAGCATTTTCTGGAGGAACGTCTGGAGCGTCTGGAGGGATTTGCATACTCCAAAAATAAAAAGCTGGTCTTTTTGCCCGGAAAGGAGCATACAATAGTCACGGATGTCATGCTGCTGGAGCGCGCCTTCTCCAATGTGGCATCCAACTGTATCCGCTATGCCTCTAAGGAGGTCACGGTGACAACAGGATCAGAAGATGAAAAAGTAATCGTGACAGTCCGAGATGACGGGCCGGGGCTTAAGGAAAGTGATATAGAGCATATTTTCGACCGGTTTTATAAGGGAAAGGGCGGAAACCATGGTCTGGGTCTTGCGATCGCCAGATGCTCTCTGGAATACATGGGAGCTTCTGTGGAGGCGTCCGCTTCTCCCGAGGGAGCGGTATTTCGGATCATTCTGCCTCAGGATTGCCGCAGCTTTGCCGCAGACGAGGCAAAGGAATTGTGGTAATATGTAGATAGATAACATGGAGATAGATAAAGGAGGAAAACAGGATGAAAAAACTATTGTTTATTTTAAGCCTGGCGATATGCCTTCTTTCTGTTCCACTGACCGGAATGGCGGCTCAAACAGAAGAACAGCAGGAATATGAGGAGGCAATTGCCGACAACCTGAAGGAGATGCTGAAGGGAAGTATCGCTCTCGACAAGATAAGCGCGGAGAATAAAAGCTATCAGCTAAAATGGCTGGAGGCGGAGCAGAAGCCGGAGGATGCGAGAACCATCGCAGAAAAGATCAAGGCTCTGGAAAGCGAACAGAAAAAAGATCAGGAGAGTATGGATCCGTACAATAAAGCGATCAAGTCCTGTGAGAAAAAGCTCAATGCCGACGGAGCAAACGCAGCGCTGGAGAACGTAATACGGATACAGAAGGATCGGATCGAGGATCAGGAGGAGCTGTTAAAGCTCTGGAAAAAGATAGACCGCTTACTGAAATGATAAAATGGCTGTGAAGCAAAGGCTGCTTCGCAGCTGTTTTCGTTTTCTGTCGGCTTCTTTTTACGAAAAGTGTGGAAAAAATATATAAAATATGGTTAAATAGTAAAAGAATATACAGTACAGAAAGAAGGTAATGATATGGAAACAATGGACGATTTCAAGGCGGAGTTAGAGGCTTCCCTTAAAAAGATACGTGTTGGTGATGTTGTTACAGGTACAGTGCTTGATGTTACTGAGGATGCGGTGATCGTGGATCTGAAATCCTATGCAGACGGAGTGATCCGCAAAGAGGAGCTGAGTGAGGATCCCGACTTTAATATGAAGGAAGCGATCCATCCCGGCGATGAGATCACAGCTACGGTTATGGCAACGAACGACGGAGAGGGAAATATGGTCCTGTCCCAAAAGGAAGCGAACGCGGTTCTGGCATGGGATAAGCTTAAAAAGCTGATGGATGACCGCACCGTCGTAAAGGTCAAGATAAACGAAGTCGTAAACGGCGGAGCAGTCGCATATCTGGAGGGCGTCCGCGGCTTTATTCCGGCTTCCCGTTTGTCCGATGAATACGTAGAGGATCTGAAGGAATGGGACGGAAAGACCATCGAGGTCACCGTTATCAACGTCGATGAGGAGGGACACCGCCTTGTGCTTTCCGGTCGTGAGGTAGCCCGCGAAAAGAAGCAGGAGGAGAAAAACCGCCAGATCGAAAAGTGTGAGGTGGGGGCTGTTATGAACGGTACCGTAGAATCCTTAATGCCCTATGGTGCGTTTGTGGAGCTTGAAAACGGTCTGACCGGACTTCTCCATATCTCCCAAATCAGCACCCAGAGGATCAAGCATCCGGGAGCAGTCTTAAAGGAAGGACAGGAGGTAAAGGTAAAGATCATCGCCGTAGGAGACGGAAAGATCAGCCTCAGCATGAAGGTCCTTGCCGAGGAAGCGGCAGAAGCAGAATCCCATGATACCTTTGACTACAAGGAGGATGGGCAGGCAAGCACAGGTCTGGCTGCGCTCTTAAAGGGGATCAAACTGAATTAGACAGACCGGGCAGACAGTAAAGGAAACACTTTAGGAAGCAGCTGGGAGGAAATGCTGCTTCCGCCCTGGGCAGAGAGGGGGCAGAAACGATGACAAAAGAGCCAAAATCCTTTGAACAGGTGGATCAATGGAAATCAACAATGTTTTTATACAGTTCAGCATTAAAATCGATCAACACCAAGATCGAGATCCTGAACAATGAATTTATTCAGCTATACAACTATAATCCCATTGAACATATTACCTCCAGATTAAAGACCCCGCCGAGTATCGTGAAGAAGCTTAAGAATGACGGGAAGGAAGTTACCATAGAGAATATGGTGGAGTATCTCAATGATATTGCGGGGATCCGCATCATTTGTTCGTTCATGTCGGATATTTATCCGATTGCGGATATGATCGCGAGACAGGCCGATATCACCGTGCTCCATGTTAAGGATTACATCAAATATCCGAAGGCAAACGGTTATAAGAGCTACCACATGGTGGTTACGATCCCTGTATACCTGACAGACGGCAAGGTTGATACAAAGGTGGAGATCCAGATCCGGACGATCGCCATGGACTTCTGGGCGTCGTTAGAGCACAAGATCGCATACAAATTTGAGGGGAATCCGCCGGATTATCTGGAAACAGAATTAAAGGCCTGTGCAGATATGGTGGATATGCTGGATGCCAAGATGTTTTCCCTGAATCAGGAGATCATGAAGATTGAAAAGGGAAAAGAAGAAGAACGGGCCCGGAAAAAAGAAGAAGACGGGCGGGCTGCGTCAGGAAGTCCCTGCCCATAAGCAGGGCACAGAATAGAACAGAGCGGGGAGGAAGAAAATGAAAGCGGTACTTCAGAGAGTGACTGAGGCATCGGTGCGCGTAGATGGAGAAGTTATCGGCTCCATCGGAAAGGGATTCTTTATCCTTTTGGGCGTGTCGGATGAGGATGATGAGACAGTGGCAGATAAATTGGCAGATAAGATCTGTAAGCTGAGAATTTTTGAGGATGAGAACGGAAAGACGAACCTGTCACTGCAGGATGTCGGGGGAGAGCTTCTGGTCGTAAGCCAGTTTACTCTGTATGCGGACTGCCGGAAAGGAAACAGACCGAGCTTTATCGGTGCCGGGGCTCCCGCAGAGGCAAACCGCCTGTATGAATATTTTATGGAGCGCTGCAAAACCCATGTGGAGAAGGTGGAGCACGGAAAATTCGGTGCAGACATGAAGGTCTCCCTGGTGAATGACGGCCCGTTTACCTTAATGCTGGATAGCAGGGAATTATTTACGAAATAGGGATAATAGAAAGGAAGATCGACCAATGAACGGAAAAGAACTGGAAAAGGAGCTTTTATGGGAGGCGCCTCACATCGCAAAGGAGGCTCCGGCAGAGAGAGAAGCTGCTGCAGAGTTTTGTGAGGGCTATAAGGCATTCTTAGATGCCGGAAAGACAGAGCGCGAGTGCGTAAAGACTGCGGTAGAGATGCTGGAGGCAGCAGGCTACCGGGAATTTGCCCCGAATACCGCTTACAAGGCAGGAGATAAGATCTACTGGAACAACAGAAAGAAAGCCATCGTGGCGGCTACGGTCGGTACCGCTGCTCTTACAGAGGGTATCCGTATGAACGGTGCCCATATCGATTCCCCGAGACTGGATCTGAAGCCGAACCCGCTGTTTGAAAAGCAGGATATCGCATACCTTAAGCCTCACTACTACGGAGGAATCCGTAAATACCAGTGGGCTGCCATTCCGCTGTCCATGCACGGCGTAGTGGGAACCAAGGACGGAAAGATGATCGAGATCAACATCGGTGAAAAGGAAGGCGATCCCCGCTTCTGCATTACCGACCTCCTTCCGCACCTTGCTGCTGAGCAGAACCAGAGAAAGCTGGCAGAGGGCATCAAGGGTGAGGAGTTAAATATCATCGTGGGCTCTATCCCGTTTTACGAGGAAGACGGAGAGGCGATCAAGACTCCGGTAAAGCTTATGGCAATGAAGCTCTTTAATGAAATGTACGGAATTACGGAAAAGGACTTCACAAGAGCAGAGATCGAAGTAGTTCCGGCGTATAACGCAGTGGATATCGGACTGGATCGAAGCCTTGTCGGAGCTTATGGTCAGGATGACCGTGTCTGCGCCTATACTGCACTGAAGGCAGAAATCGAGACAGCAGCCCCGACCCATACGACTCTTACGATCCTTGCCGATAAGGAGGAGATCGGATCTGTCGGAACAACAGGCTTAAATTCCGATTTTGTCCTTCACGTTGTAGAGGATCTGTGTCAGTCGGCAGATGCAGACTTAAAGACGGTTTTAAGAAGCTCCTTATGTCTGTCCTCAGATGTAAATGCTGCCTACGATCCGACATTTTCCTTCGCTTTTGAGGAGCACAACTCCAGCCATATCAATAAGGGCTGTGTTCTGACAAAATATACCGGAGCAAGAGGAAAGTCCGGAAGCAGTGACGCCAGTGCCGAGACCATGACAAAAGTAATTAAGATCATGGACGAAAACGGTGTTCACTGGCAGACCGGCGAGTTAGGAGCCGTTGATGTCGGTGGCGGCGGAACGATCGCCCAGTTTGTGGCACGTATGGATGTGGATGTTGTGGATCTGGGTGTGCCGATCCTTTCCATGCACGCTCCTTTCGAGCTGGCTTCCAAGCTGGATATCTACAATACATACAAAGCTTTCAAGGCATTCTATAAATAAGTATCTTGCGGGACGGTGCGGCTTTGGCTGTGCCGTCCTGTTAAATTTCTATAAAGTACCTTTTCTTTGTCGGGAGATTATGGTAGAATCAACCGGACGAGGTCTGAATGGAAATAAAAAAACGAAAGGGAACAATTCATGAAAAAAAATCTTATAAAAGCAGGACTTGCAGTAATGACAGCAGTAATGGTAATGACAGGCTGCAAGAGCAGCGGCAGCAATACAGAAAACGCTAAAACGGAAACAGACAAAACAGAAGCAGGAAAAACAGAGGCCAGCATCGAGCTGGGAAATTATAAGGGCCTGACCCTGACTGCAACAAAGCAGGAGGTAACGGATCTTATGGTGGAGGATGAGCTTAAGCGCCTTAAGGCCCAGTATCCGGCCGTCGTTTCGGGACGTCCGGCTCAGGAGGGAGATACCGCCAATATCGATTATGTCGGCACAAAGGACGGAGTGGCATTTCAGGGAGGCACCGCAGAGGGCTATGATCTCGTCCTCGGAAGCCATACCTTTATCGATGGCTTTGAAGACGGTGTGATCGGCATGAACGCAGGAGAGGAAAAGGATCTGAACCTGAGATTCCCGGATAATTACGGGAGTGCAGAGCTGGCCGGTAAAGATGTCGTCTTCCATGTGACATTAAATGCGATCAAAAACGGAGAAGAAACGAAAATTGATGACGCACTTGCCCAGAGAGTGACCGGAAACGCGGATGCAACTCTTGAGGATCTGAAGGAAGAAGTATATAACGGCCTTGTGAGCATGGAGCTTGGAAACTATATGTCCGAGGCTGAAAATGAGCTGCTGGAGCAGATCATTGCGGATTCCGACATTGTCTGCGATTCCGAAAAGGTGGATGCCATGTTTGAGCAGTTAAAGAATTACTACACCCAGAGCTTCTCCCAGTACGGAGCCGATCTGGAGACCGGGCTTAAATATATGCAGAGCAGTGTTGAGGATCTTAAGACAATTGCGGAGAATCAGGTAAAGAAGCAGATGGTGTTAGATGAGATCATTAAGCGTGAGAACATTTCCGCAACGGATGAGCAGAAAGAGGAAACTGCGCAGAGATATTACTATTCCAGCGCAGAGGACATGATCAATAAGAATGGTGAGGACGTGGCAAAGCAGCTGTATCAGAACGAGGCTGCCGTACAGTATCTGATCCAGAATGCCGTTTTTAACGCAGCGGAAGAAACAACGGAAGCCGGAGCTGCGGAGACGGAAACCACCGATAGTACAAAAGAGGCAAAATAACGGAAATTGTCGAAAATTGCGTCTGATTTTCCTTCCTTTTTACGAAAGAATGTATTAAAATAGTACAATACCATAGGATTCGGGAATGAAGGGGGCAAGACGATGGGAAGCAGAGAACGAGTTGCCGCTCTGGAACAGGAGAATCGAAGACTTCGTGCGGAGAATGAAACGCTTCTGGAGGTAATCACCCAGCTGCGGATGACGTTAAATCGCCTGATTGACCATTATATTGTCGAAAAGTAAAAAATGACAAAGGATCCGAGCCGGATTCCGTAAAAGGGAATCGGGCATCCGGATCCTTTGTTTATCTCAGTGGGAGTCCATTCTCCGACTGAGATAAACGCTCCGCGAGGATGCGCAGTGATTCTGATAGGAATATGTCAGCTTCGCTTACCAGAATCACGCGCCAAGTCTCACGGACGTTCGACTTGAACTGATCGAAGCCCAGACGGGATCGCTTATCTTACGATCCCGTTTGTGTCAACGACCCAGATTTTTCCATTGGCATCCTTAAAATCCTTAAAGCCGCGGCCAAGCTCCGGCTTTTCGGAAGACGTAGAGGAGGAGGCAGCCTTCTGAACCATGCCGGTGGTATTTACAAGGTAGGTCGTACCGTTAAGCTCTGCCGGTGCATAGCGGAGTCCGGAGGAAGCTTCGCTTCGTTTTCCGTATACATAGAGTACGTTATCGCGGATCCCGTGGAAGCCCTGTCCCTTCCGCTCACCGTCGGAATAGAAATACCAGTTTTCGGTTTCTCCGGTATCTTCATTAAAGAGAGCCTGCTTTCCTGTTTTCATGGCGCCGTCCTCGCCGAAACAGAAGTTGGCGATCTCGCCGTTTTCCAGATGGATCACCGTGCGTCCGGTCTGCATTTCTCCCAGCTCATTGAAGGCATATTTTTTTGAATTGATGGTAAACAGTGAATTTCCCTTTACTGCGGAATGGATTGCCCTTCCGCCGCGGAAGTAGAAGGTTGCAGCCTCATCCGTATCATGGATGGAGGGGATTCCTTCTATGATGCGCCAGCCCTCAGCCCGCTTTCCATCCTTTGCATCTCCGTAATACTGATAATCGGAAACGGAAGGAGAAGCGGCCGCCATGTCGGAGGCATTGCTTCCTGTGGCAGCGGGAATCGCTTCCTCACGGTAAAGCTCAGGCATTTTGACCCATCCGGTCTGCATTTTTCCGTCGATAAAGGTATAGTAATTGCCGTCGATCTTTTTGTCATACTGGGTCTCCACCATTTTTCCGTCCGGATTGAAATAGTACCAGCTCTCCGATGCACCCGGGTCGGAGGCATTGTCCTCCAGCCGGAGCCAGCCCGTTTTCATGGCGCCGTCTGTCTCCTCACCGAGATAATAGGTGGATCCGTCGATTACGGTCTTTCCGGTCAGCATGTGCCCGGATCCGTCAAAATAGTACCACTTTTCATTTAAGCGCATCCATTTGGATACAGAGGCCTTGCCGTCTTTTCCGAAATAATACCAGTGAGCCGCAGGAGCCTCCGGGGAATCCAGCTCCTCCTCATTTCTCAGCCGGATCCATTCATTCTTAACCATTTTTCCGTCAGAGCCTACATAATAATCATCGATCTTTTCATTCTTTGTGATCTGTCCGTCTTCTCCGAGGTAATACCAGTCCTCCCCGTCCTTTCGCCATGAATCCGTAGTCAGATAGCCGTCTTCATCATAATAAACGCGCAGGCCGTCCTCCTCGGTCCAGCCAAACTCACTTCCGTAAACGACCGGGATGGCGGACAGGGCTGCCGCGTTAGGCAAAATCGTCATAAATGCTGCCGCCGTCAGAACAGATAAGAAACGTGTCTGTTTTTTCATTATTTTTTCTCTCCTTTTTTAAATACCTGTGTTATGACAGGTGTGTGTCTTAAATTTACAGGCTGATTATAGCAGTCTGTCCTCTCAGAAATCCAGTGCAGGTTGCTGGAAGAAATGTAAGGGCCTGACAAAAGGGATATGGCTGTCCCCTTCAGACATAAAAACCTCGTCAATCCTGAAATTAAAATGTATGTCTGGACTGAAAGGACGTGATGTGGTAAAATATCTACTATATGTACTTGAGATTGGGGAAGGCGCTATGCGTCAGAGAGGAGTTAATTCAATATGAGAATGAAAGTTTCGGACTACATTGCCAAGAAGCTTGTAGAGGAAGGAATTTCCGATGTATTTATGGTTACCGGCGGTGGGGCTATGCATTTAGATGACGGTCTTGGCCATGAACCGAACCTTCACTGTACGTTCAATCATCATGAGCAGGCATGTGCCATTGCTGCCGAATGCTATGCAAGGATCCATAATAAAATTGCTGCCGTATGTGTAACGACAGGCCCCGGAGGAACAAATGCGATCACAGGAGTTGTAGGCGGATGGCTGGATTCGATCCCGATGCTGATCCTTTCCGGGCAGGTTCGTTATGATACAACGGCAAGAAGCACCGGACTTGGGATCCGTGCAATGGGAGATCAGGAGTTTGATATCGTAAAATCCATCAGCTGTATGACGAAGTACAGTGAGATGGTGCTCGACCCGATGCGTATCCGCTATTGTCTGGAAAAAGCTTTATATCTGGCACAGTCCGGAAGACCGGGCCCGAGCTGGCTGGATATCCCGTTAAACGTGCAGGGCGCTTATGTGGAAACAGAAAAGCTGCTGGGCTTTGATGCAGAGGATTATAAGAACGGCGGAACCGGATGGACGCAGCATGAAGCCGGCTGCGACGGCTGCGGGCTGTGTGCCGGAAAGACAGTGGACGGCGAAGCTGCTATGATACCGGAGGATGAGGCCGGAAAGGGTGAGCCGCGTGAATTTCTTCCGGAGCCGGTTTCTCTCGACACAGCAAGAGAGATCCTGAAAAAGGTGAGAGAGGCAAAGCGTCCGGTGATCAATGCCGGAAACGGCATCCGGATCGGTAAAGCTTATGACGTATTTGCAAGAGTTGTGGATATGCTCGGCATCCCGGTGGTAACAGGCTGGAACAGCATCGACTGTATGTATGATACACATCCGCTTTATGTGGGACGTGCAGGACACATGGGAGATCGTCCCGGAAACTTTGCCGTACAGAACAGCGATCTTGTGCTTTCCCTCGGAAGCCGTCTTTCCATCCGTCAGGTGGGTTATAATTATCCGACTTGGGCGCGGGAGGCCTATGTGATCTACAGCGATATCGATGCAGAGGAGCTTAAGAAGCCAACACTTCATGTTGATATGCCGGTTCATGCCGATGTCAAGGATCTTCTTGAAAAGCTGGAGATGGTTCTGGAAACAGAATCTGTATCCTCCGAAGGCGGCCCGAAGGATAAAGAGGCAGTAGAGCAGTGGGTCGCACGCTGCCAGAAGTGGAAAGAAAAATATCCGGTGGTCCTTCCGAAGCACTACGAGGCGGGAGATGACAAGCCGGCAAACGTATACGCTGCGATCAAGGAGATCAGCCGCCGCGCAGAGGAAGATCAGATCACGGTAGTAGGAAACGGCTCTGCCTGCGTAGTTGGCGGACATGCCTACGAGATGAAAAAGGGACAGCGTTTTATCAGCAACTCCGCGATCGCCTCTATGGGCTATGACCTGCCGGCTGCGATCGGCGCCTGCATGGCAGATCATACAAAGGATATCATCTTAGTGACAGGTGACGGAAGCATTCAGATGAACCTGCAGGAGCTGCAGACGATCATCCACAACAATATGCCGATCAAGATCTTCCTGATCAACAACGGCGGATACCACTCCATCCGCCAGACCCAGAAGACCCATTTCCATGATCCGCTTGTGGGTATCGGTGTGGACAGCGGAGATCTGAGCTTCCCATCTATGGAAAAGCTGGCGTGGGCCTATGGCTATCCTTATGTAGCGGCACACCACAATTCCGAGCTGGCGGGAGCGGTAGAGCAGACACTGGCAACAGACGGCCCGGTGATCTGTGAGATCTTTGTGGATATGGAACAGAACTTTGAGCCGAAGGCAGCGGCAAAGATGCTGGCGGATGGCACAATGGTATCCGTTCCGTTAGAGGATCTGGCACCCTTCCTTCCGGAGGAGGAGCTTGCCGAAAATATGATCATTCCCATGGTAGAGCCGAAATAAGGATTGGAGAGATCAATGAAGGCGGTACTTACAGGCGCCACAAGCTTTGTCGGCGCAGCTACTTTATATGAAATGTTGAATGAGGGCCACGAGGTTTACGCCATCGTGCGCCCTCACTCTGAAAAAGCCGGGCTGCTTGCAAAGCAGAACGAAGCAGCTCTTAAAGAGGGCAGACTCCATATTATTGAAAATGATCTGTCGGCTCCGGAAGAACTGCCGGAGAAGATACCGGCTCCCTGCGATGTATTTTTTCACTTTGGCTGGGGCGGCTCCGGAAGCGGGGCGAGGACAGACCGGGGACTGCAGGAAAAGAATCTTACCGATTCCCTGAATACGATCCTTGCGGCAAAGGCCCTCGGCTGCGACCGGTTTATTTTTTCCGGATCTCAGGCAGAATACGGGATGCACGGTGAGCTTATGACAGAGGAGACCTCCTGTGAGCCCCGCTCACTTTACGGCGAGGCCAAGCTGTCCATGAGAGAACAGGGGGAGAAGCTCTGCCGAAAGCTTGACATGTCCTATATCCATGTACGGATCTTCAGCGCCTACGGGCCGGGAGATCACCCGTGGACTCTGGTGGAGTCCTGCCTGCGGACATTTTGTGCGGGCGGAGAAATGTCCCTTGGGGCATGCACCCAGAAATGGAATTTTATCTATATCACGGATCTTGCAAGGGCAATGTGTGCCTTGGCAGAAGCTCCGAAGGAGCGCCTTCTTGCAGAAAAGAATCCGGTTTACAATCTGGCCGGAGCTGATACGAGGCCCCTCAGGGAGTTTGTGGAAAAGATCCATGAGGTCTGCGGCGGTAGAGGAAGCATGGCCTATGCCACACGGCAGGAAAATGCTGAGGGCGCGGTCAATCTGATTCCCGACATCTCAAAAATATGCCGTGTGACGGGCTGGAGGCCCGAAATTTCCTTTTCGGAGGGAATAAAACGGACATTGGAATACGATAAGGATTGACAAATCGGAATTTCTGGCTACAATTGAAAAAGTTAAGGTTAAGATAAAGAAAAGAGACAAACACGAAATGAAGAAAATCAGCGTATTGATCCCATGTTACAACGAGGAAGACAATGTGGTCCCGATCAGTGAGGCCGTTATCGACATCATTACCCGCGAGCTTCCCATGTATGATTATGAGCTTGTTTTTATTGATAATGATTCCAGAGATAACACGAGAACACTTTTAAGACAGCTCTGTGCAGGAAATCCGAAGATCAAGGCAATTTTTAATGCCCGCAATTTCGGACAGTTCAACTCACCGTATTACGGTATCCTTCAGGTTACGGGGGACTGCGTGATCTCCATGGTCGCAGATTTCCAGGATCCGGTGGAGCTGATCCCCAAATATGTTCATGAGTGGGAAAACGGATATAAGATCGTGATCGGGATCAAGACCAGCAGCAAGGAAAATCCGCTGATGTACTGGCTCAGAAGCTGTTATTACAAGCTGATCCGCAAACTTTCCGATGTAGAACAGATCGAACACTTTACCGGCTCCGGGCTGTATGACAGAAAATTTATCGAAGTCCTCAGAAATCTGGACGATCCGACGCCGTTTTTACGGGGGATCGTTGCGGAGCTGGGCTTTAAGAGAAAGGAAATCCCATACGAGCAGCCAAAGCGCCGTGCGGGAAAAACTCACAACAACTTTTACCGTCTCTATGATGCAGCCATGTTAAGCTTTACGTCCTACACAAAAGCGGGACTGCGGCTGGCTACGTTTTTCGGAGGCTTCTGCAGTGCCATCAGCTTTGTGGTGGGGATCGCCTATCTTATCATGAAGCTTTTGTACTGGAACCGCTTTGCCGCCGGTATGGCCCCGCTCCTGATCGGAGTATGCTTCTTAGGGTCGGTGCAGATCTTCTTTATCGGACTGGTAGGAGAATACATCATGAGCATCAATACCCGTGTAATGCATCGCCCTCTTGTGATCGAGGAGGAGCGGATTAATTTTGATTCAGGGGAAGCCGGGAAGCCGGATTCCGGGGAGTAGACATGAAATATAGCGTAGATGTGGTCCGAATCCGTGAGAATACGATCCAGTTAAACGGGTGGGCCATCGGAAAGACACCGGAGACGGAAATTTCCTATCGGATCGAGGACGGAGAAAAAAAGCCGCTTCAGGCCAAGATCGTTGCTACAAGACGTGACGATGTAAGCCAGATCTATTTTAAAAAGACGGTGGAAAAGGATCTGGGCTTCGATATCCAGTTCCCGTATGAGAGGGGAAAGGATTATTATCTTGTCATCTCCGGAGACGGCAGAAGGATCCGTGTCAAATATAATGAAGAACTGATCGCAAAGCGCACCAGTGTCGCCCATAAAAGAAAACAGAAGATAAAAGACCTCATGACAATGGAAACCGTCCGTGTCGCCTGGGATTTCTTCCGGGAAAACGGGCTGAAGGCGCTGATCGTTAAATCGAAGCATAAACTGCAGGGAATTGACAATGATTATGATTATGGAGAATGGTGGAAGCTCACAAGCGTGATCGATGAGGAGCTTGCGGCGCAGCGGGAGCATAAATTTTCCCTTATGCCCAGATTCTCTATCGTGATCCCGGTCTATAAGACACCGGAAAAATATCTCTGTGAAATGCTGGACTCTATCGAAGAACAGACCTATACCAACTGGGAGCTCTGTATCGCAGACGGAAGCCCTGCCGGACAGAGCGTGGAAAAAACGCTGAGAAAATATGCCGCTAGGGATCCGAGAGTCCGTTACAAGGTCTTAGGCGAAAATCTGGGGATTTCAGGAAATACGAACGCTGCTATGGAGATGGCCCGGGGAGAGTTCATTGTCCTTGCTGACCATGATGATAAGCTGACGCCGGATGCACTGTATGAATTTGCCAAGGCGATCAATGAGGCACCCGAGACGGATGTGCTTTACTCCGACGAGGACAAGCTGGATATGGACGGCGGAGCTCTGTTCGATCCGCATTTTAAACCGGACTTTAATCCGGATCTTTTAACAAGTGTAAACTATATCTGCCATTTGTTTGCGGCTAAGAAGGAGCTGGTGGAGCGGGTAGGCGGATTTAAAGAAGAATTTGACGGAGCACAGGATTACGATTTTATCTTCCGCTGTACCGAACAGGCAGAAAAGATCGTCCATGTTCCGAAGGTGCTTTATCACTGGCGCTGCCATCAGGATTCCACCGCCAGCAATCCGGAAAGCAAGCTCTATGCCTTTGAGGCGGGCTCCAGAGCGATCATGGCCCACTATAAGCGTATGGGGATACCGGCTGTGAAGGTGGAAAAGGGCGTGGACTACGGGATCTACCACACGATATTTGAGATCCCGGACACTCCGTTAGTTTCCGTGATCATCCCGAATAAAGATCATACCTCCGATCTGGACACCTGTATCCGCCCGATCCTTACACGCGGAACATACAAAAATCTGGAATTTATCGTAGTCGAAAATAACAGTACAGATCCGGAAACCTTCCGCTATTACGAAAGGATCCAGAAGGAATTTCCTTCTGTACGCGTCGTTCGGTGGGAGAGAGAGTTTAATTATTCGGCGATCAACAATTTCGGTGTTTCCTTTGCAAAAGGAGAATATCTCCTGTTTATGAACAATGATATCGAGATGGTCGCAGAGAATTTTGTTGAGGAGATGCTGGGCTTCTGCCAAAGAGACGATGTGGGAGCCGTAGGCGCCCGTCTTCTTTATGAAGATGATACAATCCAGCATGCCGGTGTGGTTATCGGCTTTGGAGGGATCGCCGGCCATACCTTTATCGGACTCCACAAATCAGAAAACAGCTATTTCCACAGAGCAGTCTGCGCTCAGGATTACAGCGCCGTAACTGCCGCCTGTATGATGAGCAAGAAATCTATTTTCGAGAAGGTGGGCGGTTTCACCGAGGAGCTGGCGGTGGCGTTTAACGATATCGACTACTGTATGAAGGTGCGCTCTCTCGGAAAGCTGGTGGTCTATGCCCCCTATGCACTGCTCCATCACTATGAATCCAAATCAAGAGGCCTTGAGGACACGCCGGAAAAGGTAGCCCGTTTTAACAGGGAAGTCGCTGTATTTGCAAAGCGGTGGCCGGATATCCTGAAAAACGGAGATCCCTACTATAACCCGAATCTGACGCTGAGAAAATCAAATTTTGCATTGCGGGATCTGAAAAAGGAAAAAATCGGAGAACCGTATAAGCTGGAGGTGCCGCTTGACTAGCGGCGCCTCATGAAAGGATACCATGCAGATACAGACAACGATCGTTATTCCAAATTATAATGGACTGAAATTTATGGAGCCCTGCTTCGCAGCATTGGAAAAGCAGACGGTCAGGGATTTTAAGATCCTTGTGGTCGATAACGGATCCGGTGACGGAAGTGTGGAATGGCTGAAGGAGCATCAGATCCCATCGATCTTTCTGGAGGAGAATACCGGCTTTACCGGTGCAGTAAATGTGGGGATCCGCGCTTCGGATACTCCGTATGTCCTCCTGCTCAACAATGATACCGAGGTGGAGCCGAATTATGTGGAGGTCATGGAGCGGGAGATAAAAAGATCAGACCGGATATTCTCTGTCAGCGGAAAGATGATCCAGATGTATCATCCTGAGCTGATGGATGACGCCGGAGATATGTATAGCATTCTCGGCTGGGCCTACCAGCGGGGAGTCGGACAGCCGGTGGAACGGTATAACAGGACCCGCAGAGTATTCTCTGCCTGTGCCGCGGCTGCGATCTACCGCAGATCGGTATTTGATGAGATCGGTCTGTTTGATCCCATGCATTTTGCCTATCTGGAGGATATCGACGTGGGATACCGTGCAAGACTCTACGGCTATGAAAACCTGTACTGCCCGGATGCTGTCGTATACCATGTCGGCAGCGGGACGAGCGGATCGAAATATAATTCCTTTAAGGTGCGTTTGGCGGCAAGAAACAACATTTATCTCGCCTATAAAAACATGCCGCTCTGGCAGCTTATCTTAAACCTCCCGTTTCTTATTACCGGATATCTGGTCAAATATCTGTTTTTCCTGAAACAGGGATTTGGAAAGGACTATATTTCCGGAGCTCTGGAGGGGATCCGCACCTGCAGTAAATGCCAAAAGGTTCCGGGACTTGCCGGACGGCTTAAACAGACAGTCCGCATTCAGGCCGATATGATCTTCGGAACGGCGCTTTATGTATGGGAATGGACAAGACGCCGTCTCGGAAAGGCCGGACATTGAATATTTCCCGAAAATCTAATACTTTCTTAAGAAAACGTTTATAGGAATATGATTTTGTTTCATGTATACTAAAATAGTTATCAAAGCTGCATTGTAAAGATGGGGAAATGATATGATAAAAGATAATCAGTCGAGCCTGAACCGCTTTCATGTGGTGCTGGATGCGGTAGTGACAGCAGTTTCGTATCTGCTGGCATGGTATATCGTTATCGGAAGCGGATGGGCAAATCAGCTGGGAAAAAGAACGCTGGAAACGAAATTCTATTTTGGGGCACTGGTGATCATCATCCCGGCCTATCTGCTGCTGTACTCATTTTTTAATCTGTATACACCCAAGCGTGTTCTCGGCAGGAGAAACGAATTCGGAAAGATACTGAAGGCCAATACCATCGGTCTTCTGATCTTTGGCCTCGTCCTGTATTTCGGACGAAAAGAGCCGCACCTGTTTAACTTTTCCCAGAGGTTGGTCGTTTACTTTTATGCGATCAATGTTATACTCATAACTGCAGAGAGAAATGCGATCCGGATGGGTCTGCGCTCCATGCGCTCGAAGGGATATAATCAAAAGCATATTCTTCTTGTCGGCTATTCCAGTGCGGCAGAGGGCTTTGTGGATCGCGTAAAACAAAATCCGGAATGGGGATATACGATCCGCGGCATCCTCGACGATAATCTGGAGAGGGGAAGCGAATATAACGGTGTCCGCATCATCGGGACAACGGAAGATCTGGAATATATCTTAGAGCAGAATTCCCTCGATGAGATCGCGATCACCCTGAGCCTGAAGGAATATGAAAAGCTGCGCCGTCTTGTGGCGTTGTGTGAAAAATCAGGCGTACACACAAAATTCATTCCCGACTACGGGAACATCATCCCTACAGTTCCTTATATGGAGGATCTGCAGGGGCTTCCGGTCATCCATATCCGGCATGTGCCCTTAAACAGCCTGCCTAATGCGATGATGAAAAGAGCGGTCGACATTGTCGGTTCTCTTGTGGGGATCGTTCTGTTCTCCCCTGTTATGGTGATCGTGGCGATCGCCATCAAATTAACGTCCCCGGGCCCGATCATTTACTGTCAGGAGCGGGTCGGTCTTCATAACCGGCCGTTTAAGATGTATAAATTTCGCTCCATGACGGTTCAGGATCCCGGAAAGGAAAAAAGCCGCTGGACAACACCGGGAGATGCCCGGGTTACAAACATCGGAAAGATCATACGAAAAACAAGCATCGATGAAACACCACAGTTCTTTAATATCCTGTTTGGCGATATGAGTCTTGTGGGGCCGAGGCCGGAGAGGCCCTTCTTTGTAGAGAAATTCAAGGAGGAGATCCCCAGATACATGATAAAGCATCAGGTTCGGCCGGGACTTACCGGCTGGGCGCAGGTGAACGGATATCGTGGGGATACCTCAATTATAAAGAGGATCGAGCACGATCTCTATTATATTGAAAACTGGACACTCGGATTTGATTTTAAGATTATGTTCCTGACTGTTTTTAAGGGATTTATTAATAAAAATGCATATTAGATGAGGATTAGGAAATGAATTATGAGGACGAATTAGAGCGTTCCCGCGCAAGAAAGAGCCGGAGACGTGAAGGTACGGAAAACAACAGAAGCTCAAGGATGGCGTTTGAAGAAAAGTGGGATACCCATGCAGAGCCGGGAAGCAGGGCCAGCAGAAACAGAAATGCATCGTCAAACCCGCATAACCGGAGACGCAGAAATTCCAACCGAAAGAAGAAGCTGGTCATCGGGATCATGGCAGCGGTGCTTGGTCTTTTAGTGCTTCTTGTAGGCGGTGCTTATGCCTATCTGAACCACCACATGGGGATCGCAAACCAGCAGAACGATTTCGATAAATCAGATGTTATAAATCTGGATCTTTCGGAGGAAACCCGTGAGAAGATGGAAAAGGGCTACTGGACGATCGCCGTATTTGGACTGGATTCCAGAGATTCCTCTACCGGAAAGGGAAACCAGTCTGATGTTATCATGATCGTCAATCTGAACAGAGAGACCGGAGAGATCAAGCTTGTTTCCGTGTTCCGTGACACATACCTGAATGTCAATGACAAGAACACCTATAATAAGGTCAATGCGGCGTATGCAGAGGGCGGCCCGGTACAGGCGGTAAAGGTGCTTAACAAGAACTTAGATCTCAACATTACCCACTATGTCTCCTTTAACTGGAAGGCAGTTGCGACAGCCATCAATATTCTTGACGGCGTAGATATCGATATCAGCAAATCAGAGTTCTACTATATTAATGCATTTATTACAGAGACGGTTCAGGGAACCGGCATCGGTTCTCACCAGTTAAAGAGCGCCGGTATGAATCATCTGGACGGCGTTCAGGCCGTTGCCTACGGCCGTCTTCGTCTGATGGACAGTGACTATGCGCGTACAGAGCGTCAGAGGATCGTTATCCAGAAGGCGTTTGAGAAGGCAAAGAAGGCGGATCTGGCTACGCTTAACAGTTTGGTCGGAAATATGGCGGCCATGTGTGCGACAAACCTTGACACGAATGAGATCCTTTCAATGGCAACAAATATGACCAAATATCATCTTGGTGATTCGATGGGCTTCCCGGCAGCACGCGGAGAGCAGAGAATCAAGATCGGAGGCGCTAAACGCTCCTGCGTTGTTCCCCAGACATTGGTAAGCAACGTTGAGAGCCTTCATAACTTCTTATTTAGTGATGAAAACTACACCCCGTCCAGCACAGTTCAGACGATCAGCAAGAAGATCTCTGATCTGACCGGACTTTACAACGCCGGAAAAGAGATCGGCCACGTGGCTACGGATAAGGGCTATGTTCCGAAGCCGACAGCAGCCTCTAACGGAGATACAAAGGAATCTGAGGCGGAAAGCAGTACAGAGGAGACCGAATCCGGTTCCGGAGAGGAAACTCTTGAGGGCGAGACCTCTGAGGGCGAAACCATCGAAACCTCCGAAGGCGAAACCATCGAGACCTCCGAGGGCGAAAGTGAATCCGGTATGCATGCCGGCGGATGGGAAACAACGGCAACAGACAGCGAGGGAAATACAAAGGGCCCCGCAGGCGTTACAGAGCCGGGACATGCAGGCCCATCGGCCACCGAGGAGTGGAGGCCAAAGAGCCCGCAGGATGTGCCGCCTGAAACAACAGAAGCCTATGGACCCGGATTTGAATCCGAGGCTGTGCCGGAGGCAACGAAGGCTTCAGAAAGCCCGGCCCATTCCGGTAAAAGCCAAAATTCAGACAACTCATCCTCGGTGATCGTCGTATCACCGACAAAGGAATCACAGGCCACCTCCGAGGTTCGTAGGGAGAGTCTCCCGGGCCCGGCCTCCGGAGTATAAAAAACAAAAATAAATGCACGCTGTCAAATTGAAAAAAGCTATTTGACAGCGTGCATTTCCAGTGCTAGTCTTTACGTTGGACGTAGTTTTTTATGCGAAGGATTCGGAGGAACGGACATGCTGATAGATATGCACATTCATGAGTCGACCTGTTCGGCTGACAGTCAGATGACATTAGAGGAGATCGTTGCTACGGCAAAAGAGCGCGGACTGGATGCGATCTGTATTACAGATCATGACAGTATGGGCTTAAAGGAACGTGCGGAGGCATATTCCAGAGAGGTAGGCTTTCCTATTTTTGTAGGAGTGGAGTATTATTCTCTCTGGGGCGATATCACCGCATTCGGGATCGATGGCTTTCCGCAGGAAAGGATCCCGGCGCAGGATTTCATCGATCAGGTCAATGAGGCAGGAGGCTTCTGTGTTGCCTGTCATCCCTTCCGAAATAACAAGAGAGGCCTTGAGGAGCATTTAAAGGACGTCCATGGACTTCATGGGATCGAAGTGCTGAACGGCAGTACAGATATGGAGTCCAACAGAAGGGCATTGGAATATTGCAGGGAATTAAACCTGCAGACAGTCGGCGCCAGTGATGCACACTGGACAAGCCAGCTTGGAAAATATGTGACAATGGTTCCGGGGAACCCAAAAACACTAGAGGAGTTCGTGCAGGCATTACATAAGGGTGGTTTAAAGCCTGCGATCCTCGAAGAAAACGGATATCGCATCGTAGATTCCTTTTAGTGCGTAAGCTTTTTGCGCGCATAAGCCTATATCGTATATAAGCCTATGGGATCTGCGTAATGATATATCCCGGGTATTTGCTCAATACCTGTGGAAAAGAATAACTATTTATTTAAGAGGAGAGAATGTTATGAAAAAAAGAGCGATTGCAGCATTTATGGCTGCAGCAGTAGCGGCTTCTGCTTTAACAGGCTGCCAGAGTTCAAAGCCGGCAGAGACAACCGCAGCGGAGACAACAGCAGCTGAAACAACTGTAGCAGAGACAACAGCGGCAGAGACAACAGAAGCAGAAAAAGAGGCAGACAAGCCGTTTGAGGGTACGACCTTAAACGTAATGCTTGCTTACGGCGGTGCAGACGCATCCTTCGATGCATTTACCGAGAAGACCGGCATCAAGGTCGAGTATGTGGAGATCTCCACAGGTAAGGCTCTGGCTCAGTTACAGGCTGAGAATGGCAACACAACCGCAGATGTATGGTTCGGCGGCGGCGTAGACAGCTATATTTCCGCTAAGGAGCTGGGATATCTGGAGCAGTATGAGTCTCCGGAGGCAGAGGCAATCAATCCGGCATACCGTGACAAAGACGGCTACTGGACAGGCCTTGCTCTTGTACCGGCAGGCTTCCTTGTAAACAATGACGTATTAAAGGAAAAGAATCTGGAAGTGCCGAAGACATGGGAGGATCTCACAAAGCCGGAATATAAGGGCGAGATCATTATGGCTTCTCCGGCAATTTCCGGAACACAGTATGCGATCTTAAACGGAACCCTTCAGGCTTACGGCGAAGAAAAAGGCTGGGAAGTATGGAAGGGCATCAATGAGAACGTAGATTTCTATGCACAGGGCGGCGGTGAGCCGGGCCCGAAGTGCGCAGCAGGCGAATTTGGTATCGCAGTTCTTGCTATGACAGGCGGTACATTTGCAATGGAGGATGAGTATCCGGTAACAGCTGTTTATCCGGAGGATATGATCCCGTGGACACCGGCTCCGATCGCTATCTTCAAGAGCTCTGAGAACAAGGATGCTGCAAAGGTGTTTGTTGATTACTACCTTTCCAAGGAAGGTCAGGAGGCACTTCGTGAGGCAGATGCCCGTGTTATGGCACGTGGTGATGTAGATGTTCCGGCAGAGATCGGAAATGTGGATTCCTCCAAGCTGATCGACCAGGACGTTGCTCTGTTCGGAAGCCAGAGAGAAGAACTTCTTGAAAAGTGGGAAGCTTTAGCTGGTGACAAGGACAGCAAATGATAAATGATGCGGCGGGCTGCAGACTGCAGCCCGCTTTTTTCAATAACAGGAAAAAGGTATGAATACGTTTATGACAACAAACAGGAAAAGCAGATATCTGGCGGCAGAGCTGGCAGACCGCCTGATACTGGCCGCCCTTCTTGCGGGAATCGGGATGTTTATCATATACCCGATCTGCTCGGTGGTTGTGACCAGCTTTTTTAAAGACGGACATTTTACGCTGGAATACTATCAAGCTCTATTTACGGCAAAGAGCATCAAGCTCATCAAAAACAGCCTGAAGGTGGCAGTCCTTTCTTCAGTCCTTACGACAGGGTTTGCATTCTTTCTTTCCCTGGCCGTATTTGCGGCGAAGGGCAAAAGAAAACAGTTTATCCGAAACAGTCTGGTATTTACCATGATCTCTCCGCCCTTTGTATCCTCTCTGGCCTATATCATGCTGTTTGGGCGCAGGGGCCTCGTGACGTATCAGCTTCTCGGCTTAAGCGTGAATCCTTACGGCTGGCACGGTGTCGTGATCCTTCAGGTCATCGGCAGTATTTCCTTTGCGACCCTTATGCTGTCGACCTCCTTTGACCATCTGGATCGAAGGCTTATCTTAGCCTCCAGAGATCTGGGAGCCACCACAACGGAAACGCTGTGGAACGTGATCCTTCCGATGGTTCGCCCCGGCATTTTATCGGTATTATTTATGCTGTTTACGATGAATCTGGCAGATTTCGGAACACCGGTGGTCATCGGCGGAAGCTTTAAGACACTGGCAACAGAGGCATATCTGCAGGTGATTTCCTCCTCAAAGCTGGGGAAGGCATCTGCCATAAGCGTATTTATGGTTCCCGCCGCGGTTCTTGCCTTTTTCTTTTACTACCGTGCCATGAAGGCCAATGAGAAAAGCACCGGAAGCGACCGGGCCGATGCAGAGGATTCGGATGCATTTACATTGAACGGGCCTGCCGGCGTCATGACATGGACGATAACGATCGTCTTTTATGTGATCATGTTGCTGAAATACGGAAATATCTTCCTATCCGCCGTTTCCAATTCAGCCAGCGGCAGCTTAAAATTTACACTGGAATACTTTGGAAAGCTCCCGCGTTCTCAGTGGAGCTCGTTTCAGCACAGCCTGATCTACTCCTGTATTGCCGCATTGGCGGCCTCCCTTATGGGGATCCTTCTTTCCTATTACACCCACAGAAGAAAGCTTAAGGGCATGAGGAGTGCAGAGTTTCTGGCTTCGCTTCCCTATATTATACCCGGTACCTTCTATGGACTGGGATATGTGGCGGCCTTCAGCCATAAGCCCTTTTACATTCGCGGGACGGCGGCGATCATAATCTTAAATCTTGCATTCCGCCAGATATCACTTACCAATAAATCGGCGAATGCCATGTTTTCCGGGATCAATAGAAAGATCGAGGAGGCGGCAAGGGATCTGGGAGCCAGCAGGCTAAATATTCTGTTCGGCATCATCCTTCCCCTCATGAAGCCGGCCTTTATAACCGGGTTTATATCGATCTTTACCTCATGCATGACATCAGTAGGTGCCATCATTTTTCTTATATCGCCCGGAAAAAATGTGGCCAGTGCAGAGCTGTTCCAGTCCATCGAGAACGGACGCTACGGCGTAGCCTCTGTGCAGGCGGTTGTCATCATTCTTGCTACACTGGGGATCAATCTGGCATTTATGTCAATGCTTAAGCTTTCAAAACGGGGAGGAAAATAATGTTTTTACAGATGCTTGGACTAAAAAAGCTCTATGATCAGGAAAAGGGCTTAAAATACCTCGATCTGGAGATAGAAGAAGGCTCCTTTGTCACACTTTTGGGCCCCTCCGGCTGCGGAAAGACCACGACGTTAAATCTTCTGGGAGGCTTTTTAAAGGCAGATGAGGGAAAGATCCTTCTGGAGGGAGAAGATATCACTTCACTTCCTCCGGAACGGCGTCCCGTTTCTACTGTTTTCCAGAGCTATGCCCTGTTTCCGCACCTGAATGTGCTGGAAAACGTATGCTATGGACTTCGTTTCTTTCGGGGAATGAAAAAGAAGGAGGCGATCCCGGTCGCTATGGAGCAGCTGGCCTCAGTCGGGCTTTCCGGGTACGAAAAGGCAGCCATCAGCGAAATATCCGGCGGTCAGCAGCAGAGAGTGGCTCTGGCGCGGGCAATGGCAACAAACCCGAAGATCCTTTTACTGGATGAACCCCTTTCAAACCTTGATGCCGGGCTTCGCATCCAGCTGAGAGAGGAGCTCAAGGAGCTGCAGAAAAAGCTTAAGATCACCATGGTCTTCGTAACGCATGATCAGGAGGAGGCCTTAAGTCTTTCAGACCGGATCGTCGTTATGGAAAAAGGGACTGCCGTGCAGGTCGGGACGCCCAGAGAGATCTATTTCCATCCGGCAAGCTCCTATGTGGCGTCCTTTGTGGGAAAGGTAAACTATCTCGAAACAGAAAAAGGGACGCGCATCGTCCGTCCGGAGGATGTATGGATGAAGGAGGACCCGGATGGAGCTTACCGGGTCGAGACCGTAAGCTTTATGGGCTCACACACGCTATATGAGATATCAGACGGAAAAACGGTGTTGAAGGCGGATCTGTTTGGAATCGACGGCAGCCGCTTCCGGCCGGGAGACCGTGTAAAGGCAGGCTGGGACGATGTATCCGCCCGGCTGATAACGGAAAGATAATGGATAGAGAATAGAATAATATGTAAAAACAGGTAGGACTGCTGCAAATAGATGGGTGCTCATCTATGGTGCGGCAGTCCTATTTTACATTTTACATAAGTCTTACAAACAAGTTACCGTTTTATGGTATTTGCAAAAGTAAAATCGTGGTAAAAACATAATGTACTCAAAAAGAAATAGAAAAATTCAGCCGGAAAGAAGACGGCGGTGAAACAACAGGAGGATTTAATTATGAAAAAGAAAACGATGATGATCGCAGGTATGACAATGGCAGCAATTGGTGTTATGACAGGCTGTTCAGGAAGTACAAAAACTACAGATACAAAAGCGGAGACCACCGCAGAGACGAAAGCAGAGACGACTGAGGCAGCAAAGGCAGAGACAACTGAGGCAGCAAAGGCAGAGACAACTAAAGCGGCAGAAAAGCTCAGTGGAAGCATTTCCATGTCCGGCTCTACATCCATGGAGAAGTTTGCCAACGCTCTTTGTGAGAGCTTTATGGAAAAATATCCGGATGTAAATGTGACGGTTGAGTTTACAGGCTCCTCTGCCGGTGTGGAATCCGTTCTCTCCGGAAAGTGCGATATCGGCAATTCATCCAGAAACCTGAAGGATGAGGAAAAGGAAAAGGGAGCCGTTGAAAACATTGTTGCGATCGACGGAATCGCAGTTGCAGTTGACCCGAAAAATACAGTAAATGATCTTACAAAGGATCAGCTGGTATCGATCTACACCGGAAAGGTTAAAAACTGGAGCGAGGTAGGCGGCTCCAATATGCCGATCGTTGTAGTAGGCCGGGAGGCAGGCTCCGGTACAAGAGGTGCCTTTGAGGAGATCTTAAAGGTAGAAGACCAGTGTGTATACGCAAATGAGTTAGACAGCACAGGCGCTGTTATGGCAAAGGTAGCTTCTACTCCGGGTGCGATCGGATATGTTTCCCTTGATGCAGTGGATGACAGTGTGATCGCCGTTAAGCTGGATGGTGTAGAAGCAAATGCGGAGAACATCAAGGCCGGAACCTATTTCCTGAACCGTCCGTTTGTAATGGCTACCAAGGGAGAGATCTCTGAGCAGAACGAGCTTGTAAAGACACTGTTTGATTACATCTACTCCGAAGAAGGACAGAGCGTAGCAGCCGGTGTCGGCCTCATCACAGTACAGTAAAGAAGCAGAGGGAGCAATATGGAGGAGAAACAGACCTTTTCGATTCATGGGAGCAATGCGAGCAGGGAAATTGCAGAAATAGC
>Ga0129312_1000619_pt1 | contig 27545 bp, 24 predicted proteins | sample O827metagenome_FD_94434 | JGI IMG/M metagenome (GOLD analysis project Ga0129312, IMG submission 94434) | Orangutan group fecal microbial communities from Wisconsin, USA - O827 metagenome | ecosystem: Host-associated > Mammals > Digestive system > Large intestine > Fecal | place: USA: Wisconsin... | reverse complement strand
TATCTGCGATCATATCCTCCACTGCCATTCTGGATGCATCCGCATAATTTTCCGGTGTGATACCCTGATCCTTGTACTTATCCTGCTTGTAAGCAGCGATGATACCTCGTGATGAATTGACGATCGCGCCAAGTCCGTCCTCATTAAAGAAGTGTACCAGATCCTTGCCCTGTCCGCCCTGTGCGCCGTAACCGGGCACGAGAATGAATGACTTCGGCATCAGCTTACGCAAGATCTTACCCTGTTCGGGATAGGTTGCTCCTACTACCGCACCGACGGCACTGTAACCGCAGGTTCCCACGCAATCGGCTCCCCACTCAGCTACCTTTTCACCGACATATTCATATAATGCACGTCCGTCGATCAGACGATCCTGAAACTCTCCGCTGGACGGATTGGATGTCTTGACAAGAATGAAGATACCCTTGTTCTCTTCCTTACATACATCTACAAAAGGCTTGATCCCGTCTGTTCCGAGATACGGGTTGACTGTCGCAAAATCCTCATCAAACGTCGCATAAGATTTGCTGCCGATCTGCACCTTTCCCAGATGTCCTGTCGCATAAGCTGCCGAAGTGGATCCGATATCACCCCTCTTGACATCTCCGATGACTACGAGATCCTTCTCATGGCAATAATCCACAGTCTTCTGGAATGCCTTCAGGCCCTCAATACCGAACTGCTCATACATCGCGATCTGCGGCTTGACTGCAGGGATCAGATCGCAGACTGCATCCACGATTCCTTTATTATACTGCCAGATCGCTTCTGCCGCGCCCGCCGGTGTCTCACCGTACTGTGCAAATGCTGCCTGCTGGATATGTTCCGGCACATAGGACAGCATCGGGTCGAGCCCGACCACAATCGGTGCATTGGTCTTTTGAATCTTCTGGATCAATTTGTCAATCATCTTTCTTATTCCTCACTCTCATATTGATATACAACATCACCGCCGATGATCGTCATTTCCACGCGTCCGGTGACTTTTCTTCCGTCAAACGGTGTATTTTTACTCTTTGAGACAAACGTCTCTTTATCGATCACATAGGATGCCTTCGGATCAAAGATCACCAGGTCTGCATCTTTACCTACAGTGATCTCTCCTGCGCCTCCTTCCAGTCTCAGGATCTTTGCCGGATTGTAACTCATCTTCTCTGCCATCTGCAACGGCGTCAGGATGCCCTTATCCACCAGTTCCGAATAGGTCAGTGCAGCTGCTGTCTCCAGACCTACGATACCAAACGGTGCATCCAGCATGCCTTTATTCTTGTCCTGTGTGCTGTGCGGTGCATGATCTGTCGCGATACAGTCGATGGAACCGTCACGCAGACCCTCGATCAGCGCAGCGCGATCCGCTGCGGTACGAAGCGGCGGATTCATCTTATAGTTGACCATCTCATAGCCCTCTTTATTGGAAGGGATCGCAGACAAGGTCGGCGTATCATCATTTTCACTGCGCGGAGCAGGTGCATCCGGTATATCGTCCGAAGTCAGCGTAAAATGATGCGGGCATACTTCTGCTGTCAGCATACGGAATCCGCGTGCCTTGGCCGAGCGCACCATCTCCACGACTTCCTTGGTCGAGCAATGGCACAGATGCAGCCTGGCACCGGTCTCGGAAGCCAGCAGGAAATCACGGGATGCGATCACGTTTTCCACTGCGTTCATGATACCGGGCAGTCCCAGGCGCTCACAGTTGGCATCCGCATTGATCACTCCACCGTTCAGCAGTGTCTTTTCCTCGCAGTGATCTAAAAAAGGCAGATCCAGCCTGGCCAGTTCTTTCATTGCTTCCCAGCACAGTTTGGTGCTCATCACGGATTTACCGTCCTCACTGAATGCGATTGCACCGTGTGCAGCCATATCCTCCATATCGGTCAGTTCTTCGCCATTCATGCCGACTGTGATCGATCCGGCCTGATAGATATGCACCGGAGTCACACTTTTTCCCTTATTTAATACATAGCTGAGCACATCGGAATTATCTACGACCGGTCTGGTATTCGGCATCGCCATGATCGTTGTATAGCCGCCTTTGGCAGCTGCCGCTGCTCCTGTCTCAACCGTTTCCTTTTGTGTCTGTCCGGGGTCTCTTAAATGCACATGCAGATCCACAAAGCCCGGCATGACGTATTTACCTGCCGCATCGATCGTCTCATCTGCCTGATCCTTTAACTTGGTTCCGATCTTTCTGACCTGTCCGTCTTCAATATAGACATCTGCGATCTTGTCCGTATTAGTCGCCGGGTCCAGGACACGACCACCTTTGATCATTAGTGACATTTCTTCTCCTCCTCATGGTAAAATGAATGATAACGAAACACTTTCAACATACGTTCTAATCTGCGCCTATTGTAGCACACCGGCTCTGAATCCGCAATGCAGATCCTGCCGTCTGTACGTTATGTCTCGCCAAATGCAGCCAGTGTGTACAGTTCACGCGGAACATATGCCTGTATATAGACACCATCAGCACGGTAATCCTCGGATACCAGTTCCCCTGCGCTCCGGATCCTGGCCAGTATCGCTGTCTGCGTATACGGCACCAGCCGTTCCATATAGATCTTGTTTTCCCGCAGCATCTGTTCGAGTGCCTCTCTGACCTGATCCAGTCCTTCTCCAGTCCGTGCTGATATGTGCAGGATCCGGTCTGCCCTCGCATCATGCAGCGCCTCGGTATCTGTGCGCTGATCCTGCTTGTTAAACAGTGTCAGCACCGGCTTGCCCTCGACACCCAGCTTCTGCAGTGTCTCGTATACGATATACATCTGTTTTTCCATCTGCGGATTGGATGCGTCTACGACATGTATGATATAGTCCGCATACTTTGCCTCCTCCAGCGTGGAACGGAATGCATCGATCAGATGATGCGGCAGTTTCCGGATAAATCCTACCGTATCTGTTAAAAGTATCTCCTGCTTACCGGATAGCGTGAGCAGTCTTGTCGTCGGATCCAGTGTTGCAAACAGCGCATCCATCTCCAATACCTGCGCATTGGTCAGCGCATTTAATAACGTCGATTTACCTGCATTCGTATATCCCACGATCGCTGCGACCGGCTGATTCTGCCTCGTGCGCCGGCTGCGTGTCACCTCACGGTGCTGTCTGACTTCTTCAAGTTCGCGCTTGAGCTGTGAGATACGGTTCGTGATCAGACGCCTGTCCATCTCCAGCTTTTTCTCTCCCGGTCCTCTCGTTCCGATACCGCCTCCCAGACGCGACATGGATCGTCCGTAACCGGTCAGGCGCGTCATCTCGTAACGCAGCTGTGCCAGCTCTACCTGTATCTTTCCCTCACTGGTGCTGGCTCTCGCAGCAAAGATATCCAGTATGATGAGCGTGCGGTCCATGACCTTGGTATCCAGCAGATCTGCGAGATTACGCATCTGTGCCGGAGTCAGTTCATCATCACATACGATACCCGTCGCATCGTGCATGATCACGAGTTCTTTGATCTCCTGCACCTTTCCGGTACCGACATAAGTGCCGGGATGACGCCTGTCCACTTTCTGGATGACCGTATCACAGACAATGGCACCGGCCGTGTGCACGAGCTCTGCCAGCTCAGTCAGCGAATCTTCCGTATCATCGCCATCCTGCTCCTGGACACCTACCAGGATCACTCGCTCTTCGATCTCTTTATTTTCATGCATTCGTTTCACCCTCTGCGGAATCTTCCCCCGTGCTTTCCTCCGTGCTTCCTTCTGAGTTTTCTATTTCTACCGTTCCCTGCGTCTGTGCCTGCTGTTCTTCCTCAATCTGGTCAGCTACAGCAGTACGTGTCTTTAAAAACAGATACTCTCTCGCAGCCTCCTCGTCATCCGGATAATCCAGTACATACAGGGACATCTTCTCCTTCGCCTGTTCAAATTCATACATCTGCTCTAACGCAGCGATCTCTCCGCGGCGCAGCTTCTGTTCATTGACCGGTGACTTGGTGGCAAGTCCGTTCTGATAATAGGTCAACGCCTGCGTATAATCCTGCTGCTCCATTGCCATATTTCCGAGTTCCTCGAGTACGATCGCATCATCGGCGTGATCCTTGGCATAGAGTTCATAATATTTTTCAGCTTCCTGTCTGTCTCCGAGCTGATCATAGGTCTGTGCCAGATACAGTTCTGCCTTATCATCATCGCCTTCTTTTTTCTCGATCGCGACTGCCTGCGTCAGCTCATCTTTTGCACTTGCATAATCTCCCAACAGGAAATAGATATATCCCCGGCTTGCCAGATAATTTCTGCCCTTACCTTTGAGTTCCAGTGCCTGGTTCAGATACTTGAGACCGTCATCCTTTCTGCCTGCCCGGTTCAGATTCTCAAACAACTGGATGTAGATCTCATAATCAGCATCTGCATGCTTCGCTGCCTGCTCATAATTGCTCAGTGCCTGCTCGACATCTCCCTGCTGTAAGTATATATTCCCGCGCAGATAATATGCATCTGCATATCCATTGTCATAATCGAGCACCGCATCGCAGACTGCGATGGCATCCTCCGGCTGTTCATTCAGATACAGCGCCTCTGCCTTATTCATACAGATATCCAGTTCCAGGTTGCGGATCTTGCCCTTCGACTGATCCAGCGCACGCTGAAAGCTGTCCACTGCATCCTTATAATTGCCCTGTTCCATCGACCGGATACCGATCTTGCGGTATGCCAGTTCATCATTCGTGCGGTCCTTACTGCATCCGGTCACGCTCAAGCCGGCACAGATCAGCAGCACGAGCGCCAGCCCTCTCTTTTTATTTATCATGATATACTCCATCCTATACGTGTGTCTGTTTATGTTTATTTATAATAGCATACCAAAAAACGCATTGCATTTCCATAGGAAATCCTCTAGAATAATTATGATATATCACTTTTTTAGGAGGAAATCTATGAGCTACGAAATTCGCGATATAAATCTCGCCGAATCCGGCGAGCACAAGATCGACTGGGTGCGCAAGAACTGTCCGCTTCTGCGTTCTCTGGAAGATGATTTTTCAAAGGAGCTGCCGTTTAAAGGCATCCGCATTGCACTCTCCATCCATCTGGAAGCAAAGACTGCCTATCTGTGCAAGGTTCTGGCTGCCGGCGGTGCCCAGATGTACATCACCGGAAGCAATCCGCTCTCCACACAGGATGATGTCGCAGCAGCACTCGTCAAAGCCGGGCTGAATGTCTTCGCCTGGTATAATTCCACTGACGAAGAATACAACCGCCACATCACAAAAGTATTGGAAAATAATTGCAATATCATCATCGACGATGGCGGTGATCTCGTAAACATGCTCCATACATCGATGCGTGACCGTCTGCAGTACGTGATCGGTGGCTGCGAGGAAACGACCACCGGTATCATCCGTCTGATGGCAATGGCCAAGGAAGACAAGCTGGAGTTCCCGATGGTCATGGTCAACAATGCAGACTGCAAGCATCTGTTTGACAACCGTTACGGTACCGGTCAGTCTGTCTGGGATGGCATCAACCGTACCACCAACCTGATCGTGGCCGGCAAGACGGTCGTTGTCGCCGGATACGGCTGGTGCGGCAAAGGTGTCTCCATGCGTGCCAAGGCACTCGGTGCACGTGTGATCATCACTGAGATCGATCCGATCAAAGCGATCGAAGCGGTCATGGATGGTTTTGATGTCATGCCGATGCACGAAGCAGCCAAAGTCGGTGATTTCTTCGTCACCGTCACCGGATGTGCCGGTGTCATCACGTGTGAGGATATGAAGGTCATGAAAGATGGCGCGATCCTCTGCAATGCAGGTCATTTTGATGTAGAGATCGACATGGCAGGATTACGTCAGATGTGTACCACTTCCTATGAACAGCGTCACAATATCATGGGATATACCCTGGAAAACGGCAGAAACATCTATGTACTCGGAGAAGGACGTCTGGTTAACCTCGCATGCGGAGACGGACATCCCGCAGAGATCATGGATATGAGTTTTGCGATCCAGGCACTGTCTGCACGTTATCTCGTACAGCATGCGAAGGAACTGACCGAAAAACTGATCGTCGTACCCAAAGAGGTCGATAACGAGGTTGCTGTCCGCAAGCTCAATTTCCTTGGAAAACAGATCGACACTCTGACTCCTGAGCAGGAGCGCTATCTGTACTCATCTGCGATCTAAACCTCGTATTTGATATAAAAAAGAATCACACAAAAATGGCGTATGCATCATCTGCATACGCCATTTTGTTTTTCGTTCTATTATTTTTCATTCTGATTCCAAAAACAGTAACTGTTCTTACCGGTCTTTTTGGCTTCTTCCATTGCACGCTCCGCACTGCGGTACATCTCATCGAATGTCCTGCCACAATCCGGAAACTTGCTGACACCGCTCGAACATGTCACATTCACATCCTTCAGTGAAAATGCCAGTTCACTCTGCAGATGGGTCATACGGACGAGCAATTCATCGCTGTCTACCGCCTCATTCATAAATACGCCGAAACGGTCACCCGTGATACGTCCGACCGCATCGCGGTCGCTAAAACAGCCCAACAGCCGGTCTGCCACTTCATGCAGCACCTTATCACCCGCAGCATAACCGTGTCTGTTGACCAGATCCTTATAATTATCAATATCTATACTGATCACATAGAACTCACTGTCCGGAGAATGCAGGATATGTTCTTCGATCCTGCGCTCCAGTTCCACGCGGTTCCACAGGCCGGTCAGATAATCCTTCGTAGAGAGCATCTCCATCACACGGATCTTATCTAAGATCTGCTCCTCTTCCTGTTTAAATCGTTCACCCTGTACAGACATTACACGGTTCAGGCATTTATACATCTGTTCCTTTGTATACGGCTTGGTCACATACGCATCCGCACCTGCCGTGAGTACCTTATCGACGGTCTCATCGCTGCCGTGTGTAGTAACGATGATCGGAATACGATCCATCAGCGGATCCTTCTTCATCTCACGGATCAACTCATTGGCTTCCATATCAGGCAGATGTGCATCCATCAGCACGATGTCTGCACGCTTGACATGCTTGAGATACTGTAATGCCGCTTTGCCGCCAGATGTCTCCACGATAGAATAAGCATCCTTAAAATATTCTGTAATGATCGCACGATTGACCGCCAACCCGTCTACGATAAGCATCGTCTGATACTCACCCTCATGTGAGGTTGACAGGCGGATCGTCTGATCACTGACATTTTCCAGATTTTTGCCGAACTTCTGCAGTACCTTCTCAAATTTCTCTGCCGGCAAAGGCTTTGAAAAATAATAGCCCTGTGCCAGATTGCAATCCATTCCCCGCAGCAGTTCCAGCTGTTCCTTCGTCTCTACACCTTCTGCTACGACGTATAGATTCATCCATTTTGCCAGTCCGATGACAAAACTCATGATACCTCTCGAATTATTCTCTTCCGAATAATTCTTGACAAAATTCATGTCCAGCTTGAGCATATCGATCGGCATCGAAGCGAGCATATTCAACGAAGAATAACCGCTGCCGAAATCATCCATCTCTATCTTGAATCCGAGCTTTTTCAATTCCTCCACTACCTGGAGCAGCTGGTCTGGATTCTCTACATAAGCACTCTCTGTGATCTCCAGATGCAGATGCTTCGGCTCTAAGCCGTGCCGGTGCACGGTGTCGAGCAGTATCTGCGGCAGATTCGGCTTATAGATATCTTTTCGCGATACATTGACCGAGATCGGCACATAACAGTTGTACTTATCCAGCCATTCACGGATCTTTCTGCATGTCTCATCCCATACAAACATGTCCACTTCCGTGATAAATCCGTTACTCTCAAATACAGGGATGAATTCTGCCGGAGACATAAAACCGTTCTGCGGGTGGATCCACCGCACCAGTGCCTCCGCACCTGATAGTGTCTCTGAAAAGATATCGTATTTCGGCTGGAAATATACGTGGAACTGACGCTCCCTGAGTGCCTGCTCCATGTCGTCTGTGATCCGCTGTTCCCGCAACAGCTGCTTGCGCAGCGAGTCATCATAGAACGAGATCTCCTTCACATACTGTCCCTTGACCTGATTGACCGCGATCTGTGCGCGGTCGCACATACTGTCGATCTCCATTTTTCGATCACGGATCTGATAGACACCCAGTTTCAGCGCCACCTTCATATCCAGCGGAAAATTGTCCAGATGTCTGATCATCTGATCGTAACGGTTCTTGATATAATTATAATCGCGACGCTCTACCAGCAGGAAAAAATGATCCGCATAAGAGCGTGCGCAGATGCAATTCTGTGTCTCTGAATAGTGTTTTAACAGCTGGGCGAGATATGCCAGTAATTCATCTCCCACCTGCTGTCCATAGGACTCATTGACCAGTTTGAAGCGGTCGATATCAAGTGCGATCATATTCCACTCTGTATCCGTCTGCTCTTGTAAGATACGGGCCGCATGATCCGCGAAAGCCACCTTGGTATAGAGTCCGGTCACCTCGTCTCGCTGCAGGACATCGATCTTTTTACCCGCCTCATGCATCTGGATCGCCCGCATCAGACGATGCTTGAGCACACTCGTATGATAAGGCTTCGTGATAAAATCGCTGGCACCCATCGTGAACGCCCGAAGTTCTGACTCCTCACTGTTCTCCTGGCTCATCACCAGAACCGGTATGTCATTGCCTTCTTCCGCATGCAGCTGCTGCAGAACCTGATATCCATCCATGACAGGCATGATAATATCCAGTAAAATAGCCGCTATGATATTTCCTTTTCTGTCGACAATATCCAGCGCCTGTTTCCCGTTTTTCGCTGTCAGAACATTATAATCTGACGCCAGAATGTTGGATAATATGTCCCTGTCTATCTCCTGATCATCCACTACCAGCAGCGTCCGTTTGGGTTGAACCTGATTCACGTCAGCACCTCCTGCATCCGCGCGGCATACCGCATATAAATAACTGTGGTATCCGTATCCATGTATCCTAGTTAGTGACCTGTAAGCCATAAGATTATACCACAAAATGTCTGAAAATTCAAGTTAATTTCTTACGCTTCAAATACATCGCGGTATTAGAGTTCGCAGTTATTGACTGTACGAGGGAACGGAATCACATCCCTGATATTGCTCATACCTGTCAGATACATCACGCAGCGCTCAAATCCCAGTCCGAAGCCTGCATGTCTGGCACTTCCGTACTTGCGCAGATCCAGATAGAAGCCATAGTCCTCTTCCTTTAATCCCAGTTCATGGATGCGCTCGAGCAGTTTGTCATAGTCGTCCTCTCTCTGGGAACCACCGATGATCTCACCGATACCCGGTACGAGACAGTCTACGGCTGCCACTGTCTTGCCATCATCATTCATCTTCATGTAGAATGCCTTGATCTCCTTCGGATAATCTGTCACAAATACCGGACGCTTATAGATCTCCTCCGTCAGATAACGCTCGTGCTCTGTCTGCAGATCTACGCCCCAGGATACCTTGTATTCAAACTTATCATTGTGCTTTTCAAGGATCTCGATCGCCTCTGTGTAGGTCACGCGTGCAAAGTCGGACTCTGCCACATGATGCAGGCGATCCAGCAGCCCCTTATCAATAAAGCTATTAAAGAAGTTCATCTCTTCCGGTGCATGCTCGAGCACATAGTTGATAATATATTTCAACATGGACTCAGCGAGATCCATATCATCCTGCAGATCCGCGAATGCCATCTCGGGCTCGATCATCCAGAACTCTGCCGCATGGCGGGTCGTATTGGAATTCTCCGCACGGAAAGTCGGTCCGAACGTATAGATATTCTTAAAAGCCATCGCATAGGTCTCTCCGTTAAGCTGTCCGCTGACGGTCAGATTCGTCGGCTTTCCGAAGAAATCCTGACGATAATCCACACTGCCATCCTCATTTTTCGGGATGTCATTCAGATCCATCGTGGTCACCTGGAACATCTCTCCGGCTCCCTCACAGTCACTGCCAGTGATCAGGGGTGTATGCACATACACGAAATCCTGCTCCTGGAAAAATTTGTGGATCGCATATGCGATCAGCGAGCGCACACGGAACACTGCCTCAAACGTATTCGTTCTCGGACGCAGATGCGAGATCGTGCGCAGATACTCAAAGCTGTGTTTCTTCTTCTGGAGCGGATAGTTCGGATCAGATGCTCCCTCAACCTCTACACGTGCTGCCTGGATCTCGAACGGCTGCTTGGCCTGCGGTGTCTCGACGAGTTCACCGGTGACGATGATCGCTGCACCTACGTTCAGCTTGCTGATCGTCTCAAAGTTGTCCAGTCCGTCTCCGTATACGACCTGTACCGGCTCAAAAAAGGTACCGTCATTGACTACAATAAATCCGAAATTCTTGGAATTACGGTTGCTGCGCACCCAGCCGCCGATCGTGACTTCCTTTCCCAGATAGTTGTCCCTGTTTTTGAACAGTTCTCTCACATTTGTTAAATCCATTGTTTTAATCCCCTTCTATAAATATTTATAATCTCTTTTTATTCTGCGCTTTCTGTATTTTCTGTCGTTCCCTCGCTGCCTGCATCCACACCGGTATAGGTGATATTACATTTATCGATCAGGTTAGTCAGTGCACTTGTCAGCAGATAGCGATGCTCCAGATAACTTCTGCCATCCTCATAATCGCTGTCATAAGCCGCGTAGAGATCATCCTCTGTCTTGTAATTACCGCTCTGCATCGCTGATGCGATATATTCTGAAAATCCTTTTTCATCCAGTGTCTCTCCCTCAGCCTTTACAAGCGCCTCGAGCACGAGTTCATCATCCAGATTGGATTCCATCTCGTTCGTGATCGTTGTCTTGAAATCGTCCTCTGTCATATTGTAATTGGCTGACAGATAATCCGACAGTGTCTTGCCATCTGAACAGTTCTGTGTCGTAAACTGCTGGATATACTGGTCGACCTTCTGCTCGAGCAGCCCGTCCGGGACTGCGATCTTGCTGTTCTCGATGAGTTTGTCCAGAACCGCTGTGCGCTCTGCCACGGTACGGTTCTCCTCATTAGACTGTTCCAGATCAGACTTGGTTCCGTTATACAGCGCATCGACCGTATCATAATTCAGATTGTCCGCTACAAAAGTATCCGTCAGATCATTATAAGTCGTATCCAGTTTTTTCACGATCTTATTGACCTTGACTGTAAATACAACTGCCGCCCCGGCCAGCTCCTCTGACTGGTAATTCTCCGGAAAAGTCAGATCCAGATCCACCGTATCACCGACATTGGCACCGATCAGTCCGTCCTCAAATCCATCGATAAATGTATGGGAGCCGATCTCAAGCACATATCCCTGTGCGGTACCGCCATCGAATGCGACACCATCCTTTTTGCCTTCATAATCGATATTGACACAATCGCCATTCTCTACGGTCTGTTTATCCGTATCCTCATAGGTCGGATAGTAGGTGAGCATGTCATCAATATAGTTTTTCACATCCTCGTCTGTGACGTCGAATTTGCCCTCTACAGTGACATCCATGCCATCGTAAGCACCGAGCGTCACATATTTTTCCACATCATAGGTGCGGACATCTGTGGTCTTTCCATCGTCTGTATGATCAGCGTTTCCCGAACTGCAGCCTGCCACTGTCATCACCATTATGCCTGCCAGTACTGCTGCCGTCATCCGCTGTCTCATTGTTCTTTTCATCATTTACTTCCTTTCCACCTTACTCCCCGAAATTAAATGTTACCATAGAAACCACGAAATGAAAAGGTTTTATTGATTTTTGTCCAAGGGAATGATACAATATACTTCGGATTTGAAAGCAAGGAGGATAAATTATGTCAACACCTATGATCGTTTTTCTGGTCATCCTGGCAGTACTGATCGTCGTGATGGTCGTCCTGTACTTCCTGGGTAAGAAAATGCAGAAAAAGAAGGAGGAGCAGGATGCACAGATGGCGGCAGTCGCCCAGACCATTCCTCTGCTCGTCATAGATAAGAAAAAGATGAAACTCGTTGATGCCGGTCTGCCGCAGGCAGTTCTTGACCAGACACCGAAGATGATGCGCCGTTCCAAAATGCCGGTCGTAAAAGCCAAGGTTGGCCCGAAGGTCATGACTTTCCTGTGTGACGCTGAGATCTTTGAACAGATCCCCATCAAGCAGCAGATCAAAGCCACTGTCAGCGGTCTCTATATCACCGGTATCAAAGGCATGCGTGGTCCGTTAGAGACAGTTCCCCACAAGAAGGGATTCATGGCAAAGCTCAGAGAAAAAGCCGGAATGTAAGAATCATAAAAATACAAAAAGCCAAAAAAGAAGCTGCGAACGCAGCTTCTTTTTTATGCTCTATTCATACGTCAGCATGGCATCCATATAGCGGTTCAGTGTATCCAGATATTCTTTCATTTCTTTTTTCAACGAATCATCACGCAGTGCAAATTCGATATTTGCCTGAATGAAACCGATCTTGGTACCCACATCGTAGCGGTGTCCTTTAAAATCATAGGCATAGACCGGCTGCTCCTTGGCCAGCCTGCGAAGTGCATCCGTCAACTGGATCTCACCACCCTTTCCGGCATCCTGTGTCTCGAGCAGCGGAAAGATCTGCGGTGTGATGATATAGCGGCCGAGTACAGCCACGTCCGTCGGTGCTTCATCCAGATTCGGCTTTTCGATCATATCATCTACCTTGTATATACGTGTATCCACCATATGTCCGTCCACGATACCGTATTTATTGACCGCCTCATGCGCTACTGTCTGCACCCCGAGGATCGTCGTCTGATATTCATCGTACACTTCTAACATCTGTTTCAGGCACGGTTTCTTCGATACGACCACATCATCTCCGAGCAGAACGGCAAACGGCTCCTCGCCGATAAAATGGCTGGCTGCCAGGATCGCATGTCCGAGTCCGCGCGGCTCCTTCTGGCGGATGTAATGCAGATTCGCCATTTCCGAGATATCCCGCACCATCTGCAGCATCTCCGTCTTGCCGCTGCGCTCCAGTTCCAGTTCCAGTTCGATCGAACGGTCAAAATGATCTTCGATCGACCGCTTGTTACGGCCGGTCACGACGATGATATCCTCGATACCGGATGCTACCGCCTCCTCGATAATATACTGGATCGTCGGCTTGTCAACGATCGGCAGCATCTCCTTGGGCTGTGCTTTTGTCGCCGGCAGGAAACGGGTGCCCAGTCCCGCTGCCGGTATGATAGCTTTTCTTACCTTCATCTGTATCTCCCCCTTTTACCCTCTCTAGGCCAGTTGAAAATCACCGATCCCTTTGGACCGGATATCTATATTGATCTCACAGTCTGCCATTTTCTCATAATTCATCTCCAGTTCATAGCTGACACTGGCGTGAATGTGGTGTTCTGATTCCTCTACGACTACGCCCTTTGCATCAATGCCCATCATCAGACTGCCAAACGGCATGTTGTAGCAGGTTCTGTTTTTCTTATTTTTCTCAAATATCATATGCACATTGCTGACACCGCGCTTCACGATATCCAGGGAACCGGGCTGCAGCTTTAATGTATTTTTGGTCACACCGTCAAATCCCTCGATAATCTCATCATATATCACATAATGTTTGCCGTTCTTATTATAATATGTACCCGGGCATATCACCTCGACCGGCTCGGGTTTCTCTCCGTTATCTGCCGAGAACTGCAATCCGGAGATCGTCACTAATACATCCTTTGTCATGTATGCCTCCTTTATTTCCCATTCAGTATATCAGTTTTTATCCGTGATGAAAACCTTTATCATTGCATTGTGTCTATTTTTCCGTAATCTTTTCGAGAAATCGCAGTTTCAGTCGGTAGCGATGCTCCTTTAACAGCATCTGGTACTCCTTCGGACTGAGCACACGTGTGAGCTGTTCTTTGGCTCCGTCTCCCGTAACATCGTATCCTTCGGATGAAAAGCACAGATTGGGATACAGCACGCACCACCAGTTGTGTCCACTGCCCGCCCCGATAATGACCTGCAATGCACGATAGGTACCCGCCGGAAATGTATAATCACCGTACACTTTGTCCGGAAATTCTACATCTGCCATCTGTACGCGGACGTATTCCCATGCTCCGTCCTCCGCCAGCGTACGCTCAGCGATCTCACGGATCTGATCCATATTCTCACGGATGATCTGCTCGCAATCCGTCCGGTCTGATGCATTCTGCAGCTTCAGTTCCATCCATTCACCGACCGCATCGCGCACGAGCAGTTTGCGGCGCTGGTCGTCCTCGCTGTCACTCTCTGCAATGACATGGAACCGCAGCACCTTGTCCGACAGTGCTTCCACCTCACGCGCCTCTATGGCATTTGCAGCAAACGAATAGCACCCCGCCAGCAACAGCAGTGTGCTGACGACAAATAATATCCCATTAATGATCTGCTTTTGACCTCTTATTTTACGCAACATCTGTCTTCCTCCTCCGATGCACATCGGTGCATCCTATAGAAATTATAGACGGCTTACAGATCATTTAATCAATCACCTGCAGATCTAACACATATTCCGGACAGATCATCTGTCCGTCTGCATTCCTGACCGGAGCCCATTTGGTCAGTGGTGCAAGCCGTTTCTGAAGCAGCGAAACAGCCTCCTGTCTGATCATGAACCGTTCCTTGGCGGACAACTGCAGCCTGTTCAATGTCCCGGCTTCCATATGGAGTGTCACCTGCCACCGGCCAGTCTGCGCCATATATCGCCGCCCGGACCGGATACCTTCCAGTTTCAGGATCGTCCCATTCTCCAGTTCCATCTGCATTCGATCCAGTCTGCCCTGTAACAACTGGATGAGCCGTGCCTCGTCGCGATCAACCGATTCCCCCGCCTGTCCGCAGACCAGCAGACGATAATGATCTACATACGGCGGCATCTCCTCTCTCAATACCGGCAGCAGCAGAACCTTTTCTCGATTATGCTGTTCCATATACAGATCACCCAGAGTCGGCACACCTGCTGTTTTTTCCTGTTCGTCGCTCTGTGCCATATCCCGCAGATAGCTGCCCGGCCGCCCACCGGTATACTCTGCCAGCCCGGCATCAGCCGACGCATCCGCTGTCGTGAGATAGACCATCGTATTCCATGAAAAATGGTGTTCCTTCATGGCATAGCTGTAAAAGGAATCCAGAAATGCCTGATCATCCAGCAGCTGCTCTGATAACAGGATAACCTGCATGTGGCTGTCGTCCGGCTGTGCCGCCTGTGCACGTCCGAACGTCATATAAGCCTGTGCATAACCATCTGCTGTCACCCGGATGTTCTCCTTGTGGTACAGACTGCTGCCGGCACTCTCCATCTCCTCGAAGAAAAATGTAAATGCATAGTCCCCCTGCCCATCCGCAGGCGCGATCGCAAGTGCCAGCGGAAATGCACGTTCTTCGATCTCCAGTTGTCCACAGCCGCCCAGACACAGGCAGACAGCCAACAATCCCCCTACGATCCAACGTCTGTGTTTCATTGCCTCTTCCTTTCACTTCTTATTTGTACTTCCTTTTTTCTTATTCTTGTTTCTTATCGCAGATATCAGTGCCACCGATACGACAGTCAGCACGAGCAGCGGAACGCCAGCCGCCAGATATATGCGTCTCAACCCATCATTCCAGTCACGATAACGATACCATACCCATGCCGCCGCATACATCAGTATGCCACATATGATACGCTCCGCGTTATGCATTTGCATACCTTTCATCTTCTTCATGCTCCACACGGCAACATATAACGCGTTTTCTACAAATGCATACATTCCGACAAACCAGATCCCGCATAGCAGTGCATCCTGCCGTTCCAAAAATCCTCCCGGCAGTTTGACCATTGCTGTCATTTCCAGCACAGGATCATCCATCACCGCCACAGTCGGCACACCATAGATCCCCGTGAGGACGAGAAATATCACCAACTGCAGTATGACACTGCACACATAGCTGCGCGTCACTGCAGGCCGCAGCTGCTCCTGCGCATGGATCGTATCCGCATAGATAGGCAGACAGGCTGCTGCCATCGTGCATCCAAACACCTGATAGCTGTCCTGTAACAGCCGGCTGCCACTGATCTGTGCGACCGGCAGCCAGTGATCCGGCTCGATATTCCACGCTGCCAGCACCGTCATCACCAGCAGCGGCAGCACCACAAACCAGAACAACAGCTCATACCTTCTGCCTCTGCATTCCACACCGCTGCCCAGTCCGTAGATCATCAGTACAGTCAGCGTACCCATGATCAGCCACACCGGTGTATCACGGATCAGATAAATGCGTGCTGTATGGGTGAGCTGCCACAGGCCGTATGATGCACACGATATCCCGGTCAGCAGATACAGCAGCAATACGAGCCATGTGGCATATCGGCCCAGGCACCGCCGCAGCAGATCATCATAGGTTTCTTTCATACGCTCCATCAACGTCAGCACGGTCTGCAAAAACAGATAGCCCAGCACGCTCCCGATCACCAGCGCAAAAAAGCCGTCCATTCCGCTCGTCTGTGCTAGCATCTGTGGCAGCCGCAGGACTGTCAGTGAGAAAAAACTGTAAAAAAACAACCGTCCGGTCTGTCTGCAGGACATTTTTTCATTTCTGATATTCATGTAACTCTCTCCCTAGTTATTTTGTCCCGGTCTGTGTTCTGCATCGTCATCATCTTCTGCGTGCTCCTCCCGGTTATGCCGCCAGCGGAACCGTATACGGTTACTTTTTTTGGCATACACCGGCCTGCGGTTCAACATAAACAACGGATAACGCACAATGCTGTCTCTCCACTGCGCACCATCCTCGATACCGGACGCCGCAAACGGCATCAGATACGGTACTCCGAAGGAGTACAGGCCGGACAGATGGATGAGCAGTGCCAGCATTCCCAGCAGATACCCGAACAGCCCCAGCCATGCACTGAGCAGAATGAGCACAAATTTGAGCAGCCGGAATGCTGTCGCGAATGCCTCATTCGGCATTGCGAACGAACACAATGCCGTGAACGCTACAATAATCACCACAACAGGACTTGCAAGCCCTGCATCGACCGCTGCCGTTCCGATGATCAGCCCTCCTACGATACCGATCGTATTACCCATCGTCCCAGGTACACGCACACCGGCTTCCCGCAGCAGTTCAAAACCGAATTCCATCAGCAGCAGTTCTGCCAGCGATGAAAATGGCACCCCCACACGCGCCTGCGCAAACGTGAGCAGCATACTCGTCGGCAGCAATCCGGTATGAAAGTTGATCACCGCCAGATACAGCGCCGGCAATGACAGTGCAAAAAAAGCTGCCAGATACCGCACGATCCGCTCCAGCGTAACGATCTGCGGACGGTTGTAATAGTCATCACTCGTCTGCATAAACGCGTTGCAATCCGTCGGCAGGATCAGTGCCGCCGGTGAGTTATCGCATAACAGCACGATCCGCCCTTCGAGCAGGGCATGCACCGCGCGGTCCGGCCGTTCCGTCGTCTGGAACTGCGGAAACGGCGATGTCCAATGCCGCTCCGTCAGCTGTTCGAGCATGCCGCTGTCCAGAATCCCATCGATCTCAAAGCGGCTCAATCTCTGCCGGATCTCATCCAGCACTTCCATGCGCGCGATCCCCTGCATATACATCAGATTCACCAGTGTAGAAGTCCTGCGTCCGACCTTCTGCTCGACATTTTTCAATTCTGTCGCGCGCAGGCGCTTACGGATCAGAGCGGTATTTGTTTTCACAGAATCGGAAAAGCCCTCATTCGATCCCCGCGTGACCTTCTCGGATTCCGTCTCCTGCACACCCATGCCCGGATATCCCTGATCGGGTATCTTAAATACCCTGTCGACTCCGTCCACGAACAGGATCAGATCCCCTGTGAGCAGTCCTGCCGCCGCATCTTCCAGATCCGTATACATCTGCACATCGGTCATACCCCGGCTGTTCTCTGTTAAAAACCCACTGATATCCTCCCCATCATATCCGGCCAGCGTTCCTAACAGCTTGCCGATCTGTGAACTTCCATAGTCGGCTGCACTCGCGACAACCTCTATATAGGAGACCATGCATGACAGCTGTTCGTTCTGTCCCAGCTGCATTGGCACCATCTTGATGTCTGCACAATCCGAAAAAATATCGGAAAATATCTGTCTGTTATGTTCCAGATCTTTTGTCACGGTATATTGTCCCATTCGATTGATTCTCCTTTTTTACAACACAAAAAGGATGAGACATCGTCTCATCCTTTCTAGTATGCTGCTATATTTACGATATTATGTGTATCGCGTGCCCTATTTTTCCTGTTCACGGATAATATTCTTGACCACATCCACCTGATTGCTGATATGCTTGCGGATCATCTGCGTCACCGCATCCTTATCCTTTTCCATGATACCACGGTAGATCGCTTCATGCTCACGCAAAAGCTGCTCATGATTGCTCGGATTCTTCAGGTATTCTACGCGGTAACGGTACATCTGCTCCCGCAGATTATTTAACATATTGATCAGCTTCGGATTATCTGTCGCCTGATAGATCACATCATGGAATTCCACATCTGCCTCTGCCATCCGCTTGAGATCCCCGCTCTTTAACGAATCCTCAAAGTTCTCCATATTTTCACGAAGCTTGGCGATCTCCTCCCCGGTGATCTTGTCACAGGCTACCTGAACAGACAATTCTTCGAGTGCTTCTCGGATCTCCAGCACATCCTGCATGTCTTTCTCTGTCATTCCGGCTACGATCGCACCCTTTCTCGGAATCGTGATCGCCAGCCCTTCCTGCTCCAGCATCCGGATCGCTTCGCGGATCGGAGTACGGCTCACTCCCAGCTTAGCAGCCAGCTGCAGCTCCATCAGACGCTCGCCCGGCACCAGGTCTCCTCGCAGGATCGCCTCGCGTAACGTATTAAATACCACATCCCGAAGTGGCAGATATGCATCCATATTTAATTCTAACTGATCGTTCATCTGTTTTTCTCCTTATTAAACGGCCTTGTCACGTACACTTGTCTGGCAAGCCCGCTGTTTCGAACCGCTTCCTTCGCGGTATATGCCTGATCCTCGTCCCGGAATATGCCAAATACCGTCGGGCCGCTGCCACTCATCATCGCAGCGATCGCCCCATTGGCTGTCATCAGTTCCTTGATCTGAGTGATCTGCGGACACATCGGAACAGTCACATCCTCCAGCACATTTCCCATGTGTTGTGCCAGTGAGACCAGATCCTGTGCTTCCAGATCCTGTATCTGTGCATCGATCGGCGGATGGGGCGGCTGTACCATAGCATCGAGCGCCTGATATACCAGTCTGGTCGATACACTGACAGGCGGTTTGGCAATGAGGATATAGCACGGTGGCATCGGAGCCAGAGAAGTCAGTTTCTCTCCGATCCCCTCCGCAAGTGCGGTACCACGAAGCAGACAATACGGCACATCCGCGCCGATCTGCAGCCCGTATTCCATCAGCCGCTTCATCGGAATGTTCAGATTCCACAGCCTGTTCATGCCAAACAGCACTGCTGCAGCATCCGTGCTGCCACCTGCCATGCCGGCTGCCACCGGAATGCATTTGTGGATCTTCAGATCCACGCCCCCGATCTGCGGATAATCCTTTTTTAATAATTCTGCTGCCTCATAGGCTATATTATGATGATCTGTCGGCAAAAAATTGAGATTGGTCGCAAGCGTAATATCCGTATGTGATGCCTTGCGCACGGTCACCCAGTCATACAGATCAATTGTCTGCATGATCATGCGCACCAGATGATAACCATCCTCCCGCACACCGATCACATCCAGTCCCAGATTGATTTTTGCCAACGCCTTTAGATGAATTACATTTGCCATGTTCGCATCCTCGTCTTGTATGTTGTCCACTGTATTCTGTATACAATCTGTATATCTTATGTTACAGTTTTCTGAAAAAAATGTCAACCACGACTTATGTATTGCTTTACATCAGACGATATACATATAGAAGAGTCGGAACGGATTCCGATGTTTTCAAAAAATAACGGGCAATGCCCGCATACCACGGAGGGTGACATATGAGTGTAAATTCTATCGGTGTAACGGCTGCGGCTGCATATACACAGCAGGCAAGCGGAGCAGTTACCACAAAATCCACGAAACAGACCGGTAAGACTGACACTACAGCATCAGCTGCAAATGTCAAAGACACCGGCAAGTCAGAAAGCACATCAAAAAACGACCGAGATACTGCCGTCGTTTATGAAAAACATTCTTCCGGACAGACCAACAAAACGACTTCCCATGCCGCTGTCATCGCACAGCTGAAGGCAGATAGTGAAGCCCGTACCGCACAGCTGCAGAGTCTGGTCGAAAAGATGATGGCTAAACAGGGACAGACACTGGCCAGTGCAGACGATATGTGGTCGTTCCTTGCCAAAGGCAATCTGAAGGCAGATCCGGATACGATCGCACAGGCGAAAAAAGATGTCGCAGCAGATGGCTACTGGGGTGCCGAACAGACTTCTGACCGTATCCTGTCTTTTGCCAAAGCATTGGCTGGTGACGATCCGGACAAAGCAGATGAACTGCTCAATGCATTTAAAAAAGGCTACAGTCAGGCTACCAAAGCATGGGGTGGCAATCTTCCTTCCCTGTGTTCCGACACCTATGACCTTGTAAAGAAAAAGTTCAGTGAATGGAAGAATTCATCCCAGACATCCACATCCACTGCAGAAGAAAATGCCTAGTCCTAAGACCAGGCATTCATAGAAACACATTTTTTATCCAGTTAGAACCGGATTCCGAGCAGACTGATCAGCAGTCCCCAGATCACGGCTAATACATACAGCAGACAGACGATCATCAGATTCTGTCTGCTGTTTCTGTTTAATCGAAACAGCACGAGCAGACCGACACCGGCATTAGCTAAAAGTCCTGCCATCATCATTCCGGCTCCGATCATTCCGTCTACATACAGACTCGTGATCACAACGGACGATGCACAGTTCGGAATCAGACCCACCAGCGCAGCGATCATCTGTCCGAGCAGCGGCTGATTTGAAAATACTCCTGCCAATGTATCCTCTCCCACGAGATGGATCAGGGCATTGAGGATCAGCGATATGATGATAATATAGACAAAGATGCGCAGTGTGTGCTTGCATGCCGATAAAAAAACGCCGTCCTCACAGTGGCAGTGCTCCTCCTCACAGACCGTGTGAATATCCATATTGCCCTCATCACGATGCAGCAGCCTGTGCAGGCACAATTCTACAAGAAATCCACTGATCATGGCGATCAGCAGTTTGCATCCGAGCAGCTTCAATATCGTCGTCACCGGTACTGCCGACGATAACAGGATCGGCAGCATCTCATCTGAAGTCGACAGATAGATTGCGATCAGTGTGCCTACCGTGATCACCCGTCCCGCGAACAGGCTGGATGCCGCAGCGGAGAATCCGCACTGTGGTACGATCCCAAATATCGCACCAACCAGCGGTCCCGCCTTATCGACCGCCGCGATCTTATTCAACAGCCGCTCCCCTGCGCGATGCTCCAGCAGTTCCATACACAGATATGTCAGGAACAAAAACGGAAGCAGTTTCACACTGTCAAGCAGCGTATCCATTATAATCTCTAACATGTATACCTCTTTCCACTATTTTTCTATGTCTGAATCAGGCAAAGTGACGAGGACCGTCTCTATACGTTTCTTATCCATCGAAAGGATCTGGAAACGAACGCCCTCTTCTGTCTCATAGCACTCTCCCACCTCCGGAAAATGCTCCAGCAGTTCCAGTAAAAAACCACCCAGTGTATCAGAATCCTCGGATTCATAGCTTACACCGATCAGATCACAGAAATCCTCCAGATTCATGGATCCGCTCACACGGTACTCTTTGCCCTCACGGATCACCTCGTACTCTGCTTTCTCATCAACATCATATTCATCACGGATCTCGCCGACGATCTCCTCCAACAGATCCTCCATCGTGATCAATCCGGCCGTCACACCGTATTCGTCCAATACGATCGCCAGATTTACCGCATTATTTTTCATCTCCATAAACAGCTCATACGTGTTTTTATATTCATAGGTAAAAAACGGCTCACGCATCAGTCTGCGGATTGAAAAATTCTCCCTGCTGTCCTCATAGGCCAGCACATCCTTCATATTCAGGATACCGATCACATTGTCGGTCGTCTCCTCGTACACCGGAAGTCTGGAAAAATAGCTGTCACGATAGATCGTCAGCATCTCATCATAAGTGCTGTTTACATCAATAAAACACATATCGATACGAGGCACCATGACTTCCTTTGCACGGTCATCCCCGAAATCAAACAGATTGTGGATCATATCCCGCTCTTTATCCTCGATGACACCGCTTTCCTGTCCGACATCCACGATCGTACGCAGTTCTTCCTCGGTCATGGAGCGTGCCTTTTCATCCGGACGGATGCCTATCAGCCGCAGGAACAGCTGTGACAACAGGTTCACAACATAGATCACCGGTGTCAGTATGAACATCAGTGCCCATATCACATTGCAGAATCCAAGTGCCAGCTTATCCGCGCGATATGTCGCGATCGTCTTGGGCGATATCTCTCCGAATATCAATATCAGCAATGTCAATATTCCTGTCGCAATACCCGCCGCCACATTTCCGAACAACCGGATCGCCAGTGAAGTAGCCAGTGACGAAGCAGACAGATTCACAACATTGTTTCCGATCAGGATCGCACTGAGCATCTTACCGGAATTCTCCGTGATCTTCAGTACCTTGGCAGCGCGTGCATTATGATCCTGCGCCAATGTGCGCATATATATTTTATTGACTGTCGTAAATGCGGTCTCCGCCGATGAGAAAAACGCAGACAATGCCAATAACACGACTAAAATGATCAGTTGACCGATGTCTGATTGCTCCATATAGACCTCCCCAAAAAACTTTTCCAAATATTTTATCATACTTCTTAGTTTTCCACAACGGAATTTTTCAGCTTTACGATCCGGCTGCCGCTAAATACCACCCGGTCGATCACACAGTTACCCGGTTCTCTTGGGTCAAAGACAGTAAACAGTTGTGGTCCCTGTGGCATCTGATACCAGTCACCATATGCGATATACGGGAACTCCAGCTGCAGTCTCAACTGTTCCCCGCGGCTGCGTCTGGCATCATTGACCCGGTATTCGAGTGTATCTCTGAACCGTTCCAGATCCTCCGCGCTCCAGTTATAAGGATATTGTCCAAACTGCCAGAGCGTCACCGCCTCCCATACACGCAATGTCACATCTTCATCGGTCAGATCAAATTGCATCCGTAATAATTTTGCATACTGATCCTGTATCTGATCCATGCGTATGACCAACGAGCCGTCATCCTGCTGTGTCTCTGCGACATCCATCAACGCATCCTCCGCGATACGATCCATCTTCTTCCCATAGATGATCTGTGACGTATATTGTCCCTCCATCCGGGCGATTCGAAGATCTCTGCCCAGAAACAGACACACAAATAAAGCGGCAAACACGATGCAAAAATCAGTAAGCTTCATACTTCACTGTCCCTCCATAACGTATGCTCACCGTATGATCCGTCTGCCCCGGCAGCAATACAAAACCGGCCTGCTTTTCTGCAGTTACTGTCAGAAAATCCCCCCGATGAAAAAAATAATGTTCCCCCTGCTCCACGCAGTTCCAGATATCATCTTCGTCACGAAAGGTCTCGCATCGCACATATCTGCCGACTGTCTCATCATAGACATATTCCGGCTGCTCATGCGAGATCCGGATCTGATACACCGATGACTTTGCAGACAGTGACCGGTACAGTTCCCGGATCATCGATCCACTGATATATCCGGTATTACAGGCACTGTCCACAAAATGTGTCACCTCTGTCAGCAGATAAAGCTGTTCTGCCGTCTTAGCCCGCTCATTCATATAGACGAGCGGCATGCCAAACATAATGATCACTGCCAGAAACAGGCTCACGACCTTCCCCAAAATATCATTCATACTGCGTGGCCTCCCTGATCACATTTCCGGCAGTCTGCACATTCTGCACACCGTCAAACAGCCCATCCACCATGCGTCCTGTCAGCAGCATCAGGCTGACCGCCAGAACAAACATGCCTGCCGAAGCCGCCAGATACAATCCTTCTGTCACATGCTCCATAGACCGCTCCTACTGCTGGACAAACGCCAGCCCGGTGATCGTCCCATTCGCATCCCGCACGACCGCTCCCTGGAAACGACCGGTCGGATTGATATAATTCGCATTTGACGGTGTCTGTGCACGCTTGATATCACTGGTCGAGACAGAGCCGAGACTCCCATCACTCTCACTGAACTGATAGTTATAGAAGCTGGTATTCTTCTTGGTCTGCACTTTAATACCGATCATCTCATCACTGAATTTGCGGATCACATTGATCACCTCACTGCCGGAAACTTCCGTATTCTCATACATAGTCTTGGATGTATCCGCAAATTCGGCCTGCAATTCATTGATCTGACCGGTTCCACTACTGGCTGTATCCGATGCCTCCCTCGCAATATAAAATCCCAGACTGATGATAATACAGGTAATAATGATACCCGCTGCGAGCATCAGTCCCTTTAAACTATTCTCCATATATATTCATTCCTCCCTTTGCTATCTATCCTATATTTCCATGAACCCGGATCGTCCGGTCTGTCCGTGGCCTCTAATACTGATTCAGCTGCGTCAGCCCCTCCAGCACGAACGGCACGACGAGACGCAGAACGAGCACTGCCACGAACGGCAGGAACGCGATCACACGCGCAAATGCTGCCTTTTCACGCTGCAGATCGAGCGCGCTCTGCTTAAAACTCTCCATATTATATGCACGTTCTCCTTCCACATCATAAAATGCCTGTGCCACCGGGATGTCATCACAGGCGATCATCGCATCCACGAGTTTTCTGGCAGGCTCGTAGCCCAGATCCTCCTTCAGTCGTTCCATGCTATCCTTCCTGTGACATGAGAAATCATCCACTGCCCGCTGCAGCGCACGTGAAAATACCGTTGAAAACCGCTCCATCCAGCGCAGCAGCTCCTCTACCGTCATACGGCTGTAATGCATCACGATCAATATCAGTGTCTCAAACCGCAGCGTCTCCTCCATCTTCTGGTACTCAGCGCGCGCGCTCAGGATCACGACCCGCGCATCCGGCAGGAAAAAGCCGGTCAGCGCCACCGACAGAAAAACGATAGCCAGCATCCAGGCATCACCGCCCCGCCCCACTCCCGCCTGCGGTCTGCTGCTGCGCACGATCTGATAACCGGCCAGCAATATCGCAAGACCCATGACACCGCTCCATGCACAGAGCACTTTCCTGACCAGAAATTCTCTGATATTGCCATATCCCTGCAGATTTTTCAATTGTTCATTCTTTCTCAGATACCGGCTGTAATGCGCACTGATCCAGCGATCCACCAGCCCTGCCACCACAGGGATCTCCAGCAGCCGCTGTGCTATCGTGCGTGCTCCGGCATCCGGCATCACGGGATGCTGCAGTTCCTGCACAGCTGCTGCGCAGAGTACGGTCAGCAGAAAACAGGCCGTCAGCGTCACAAATCCATAAGTCCCGGCGAAAAAGCGGTCCAGCGATGCGCTGATCGAATGGCTCCACAGCTGGATCGGAATACATACGAAAAATGGCAGGATCGCCAGTGACGTCAGCCCCAGAAATGCATATCTGCCCTCCTGCCTGCGCAGCAGTTCGATCCGCACTTCTTCCTTAATGTAACGGATATTGTATATAAACAGCGAAACACCGTTGATCTGCAGATCTCCATACGCGCGTATCGTATGGCACAGCGAATACAGCAGCATAAAATAAGCATTTTTCGCTTTTACGGTGCAATAGGAATCCGGCTGGGACAGATCATCCTCCAGCGCGTCCATCAGTTCCAGCACTTCCCGCTGTAGTTCACCGCTGCATTTCTCACAGCTTTGTTCCAGCGCCTCTCTCATATCCGCACATCTCGCATATTGATCCGCCAGTTCCATCAGAAAATGCTCCAGCCCTTCCAATATCGTCTCCTGTGCACGGTCTGCACGCCTTCTCGCCGTGACGAACAGCCAGAAAATGCCCATTGCGGCGCACAGCACCCAGTTATATGTCAGCAATCCGAAACTCCTTTCTCTCCGTCTCGCTCATCCATCGTTCCATCCGTTGTCTGGTCGCCGGATCCAGCCGGCTGATCTGTCTGTAGCAGCCATTCTCATATATGATCAGGTCGACCAGCTCATACCCTTCCGGAAGATCAGGACGCTCGCGAATCTGTGTGATACGCTCCACGAATCGTCTGCCCTCGCGATCCAGGTGCAGATGAACATCAAAATTGACGACATTGACGACCTGCTGCGCTGCCACCTGCTCATTGGAAAAATTGCCTTCCTTCAACAGACTGTTACGCAGAGACAGAATGAGCGCGCGCGTCGTCTTTGCATGATGCGTAAACAGTGTAAACAGCGATCCGACCTGCCCGCTCTCCACCATCCATGCAGCTACACGCGCCGATGCGACTTCTCCGATGATACTGACTGCTCCGTCCGTCTTTTTCTGCAGCTCCAGTCCTGCCCAGCCATCGATCGTGGCGGTCTCCCGGAATGTCACAATATTACGCCCCGGATACCAGCGCCTCAGATGAAGTTCAAACGCCTGTTCCAGCACGCGCAGCGTATATTCCGGCGGGATGCACTCCACCAGCGCCATGAGCAGTGTCGTCTTGCCACAGCCCTGCATGCCTGTGATCCCGACGACCACGCACCCTTTCATCAGCCAGTCCAGCAATGTGACCACAAGATCCGCACCCGGCTGACCGAACAATTCACCAAGACTCCGCCGCCCTCCGGAATCCAGCTTTCGCACAAAAAACATCCAGTTTTCCGCAAAATCCGGACGCGCGACTACAACACGCGAATGATCAGCCATCTCATGTACGAGATAGCCCCTCGCCCTCGATAATTCGCCCGGCTGCTCATAACGGCAGATGTTGCGGCAGATCCGCTCTAATTCCCGGTCTGTCTTAAAATCGAGAAATGACAGATGGACACTGCGCCCCCGGTAGAAGATCCACACGCTGTGATGATCTCCCGGCGCGCCTGACACGCCACCTGATACACCGTCAATATACATATCCCGCAATTCATCTATGATCCCGAGTCCCTTGTATGCACTGTACACCTTCCAGGTCAGCAATTCGGTCTTTTCCACGAATGACAGCGGCCTGCCCCGTCTGCCATACACCGCCTGTATCTGTTCTTCTGTGATCTCATTCCGGGACTGTGGCAGCAGATCATTATCCTCGATCAGATGACTGACAGCCTCTGATCCGTATTCTTTTTTATACTGATAGAGCAGCCGGTCAAACAGATACTCCGGATTTGTACGCGCATTCCCCCTGAAATAAAAGACCCGGTCGATATTCTGTTCATCCAGATGAAACAGATTCAACAGGCTCTCCTGCATAAATTCCAGCACATAAGACTTCGCCAGTATATCTCCGACGCCACACCGGGTCAGATTATCCCGCAATTCCTTTTTCTGACGCTCCAGCCGGTGAAGCTGCCGCTCATTCAGGCGCAGTTCATACAGATTCTCCCGCAGGATCCGGTTCACATGCTCTCCCATACGCTGTACCATCTCTTCCAGCGTATA
>Ga0129312_1000618_pt1 | contig 27564 bp, 23 predicted proteins | sample O827metagenome_FD_94434 | JGI IMG/M metagenome (GOLD analysis project Ga0129312, IMG submission 94434) | Orangutan group fecal microbial communities from Wisconsin, USA - O827 metagenome | ecosystem: Host-associated > Mammals > Digestive system > Large intestine > Fecal | place: USA: Wisconsin... | reverse complement strand
GGGGTGCGGGGCTTGCTGGGTTTGCGGGGCGGCTCCGGGGCAGCGGGGGGCGGAACCGCCGGTTCCCGCTCCGGGAAGCGCTTCAGCTGGCGGTCCAGTTTGGCAAGCCCCTGCTCGGTTTCGCCCAATGCCACACGCACTGCGCCGGTGGATTGATGCAGAAGCTCGGTCACCTGGCGCACCTGCTCGTCCACCTGGGCCAGCTGCTGCTTCAGCAGGGCCACGCTGGCTGCCACATCCCGGGCACCGTCCGCCATGGCCGCCTGGGCCGTGCGCTGCTCTTTGGCCAGCGCCTCCCTCGTGCGGCGCTCCTGCTCCTGCAGGGCGGCGCGGCGGGCCAGGTCCTCCCGGCGAAGCTGCTCTTCCCGCCCGGCCGCCTGGGCCGTGCGCTGTTCCGCCTGGGTCTGTGCGTCTGCCAGCAGCTGTGCCGCCTCCCGGCGGGCCTGGGCCAGCTGCTCCCGAGCCTGAGCCTGGGCTTCGTCCAGGCGGCTCTGCGCCGCCTCGGAGGCCTGCCGGGTCTGGGCCTCCAGCTGGGCGCTGCGGCTTTTCCACTCGGCAAGCTGCGCCGCCAGCTCATCCAGCTGCCGCCGCATTTCACTGCTCTCGCCCCGCAGGCGCACCACTTCCTGCTCTTTGTCAAACAGGCGCACTTTATAAGACTGCGCCTCCGCCTCGGCCTTTTCCTGCCGGGCCTTGCAGTCCTCCAGCTGCTGCTGCATCTGCTGCACCTGGACCTTTGCATCGGCCAGCTGTGCATCCAGCGCCTGTTTTTCCTCCTGCAAAGCCGTCAGCTGCTGCTGCAGCTCTGCTTCGCGGGCTTTGGCCTCTTCCTGGCGTTTTTGTGCCTCGGCGGTCCGCTCATCGATCCAACTCAGCACATCCTGCTTTTGAAAGCCCATCAGTGCCGTGCGGAACCGGGCGGTCATTTCCTCCTGCGGCATGACGCCGCCCCCTTTCGGTCAATCGGCCGCCGGGTTCAGCGGCGCTTGTTCAGCATCTGAATGATGTCCTCAATGCCGTAATCGTCCTCAACCTCCGCAGGCGCCGCTGCCGGGGCAGCGGGGGTTGCGGGGGCTGCGGGGCTGCCGCCCTGCGCCGGAGCCGCGGCTGCCGCGCTCTGGGCATCCAGTACCGGCTTCGGAGTCGCAGCTGCCTGGCGGGCACTGTCCGGCGTGTTGTCAAAACCGGTGGCCACCACGGTGATCTGCATCTCGTCCGACAGGCCCTCATCAAAAGCAGTACCCCAGATGATGTTCGCATCGGGATGGGCCGACTGGGTGATCATGCCGGCGGCCTGCTCCACATCGTCCAGGCCGATGTCCGGCGAGGAGGTGATGTTGATGATCACGCCGCGGGCACCGGCAATGCTGGTCTCCAGCAGCGGGCTGGAAATGGCGGCCTTTGCGGCGTTCTCGGCCTTTCCTGCACCCTTGGCGCTGCCCACGCCCATGTGGGCGTAACCGGCATCCTTCATGATGCTGCGCACGTCGGCAAAGTCCAGGTTGATGAAGGCGGGCACGTTGATCAGCGCCGAGATGCTCTCCACGCCCTGACGCAGCACGTTGTCCGCCGCGGCAAAGGCGTTGGCCAGGGTGATCTTCTCCTGGCTGATGAGCTTCAGCCGCTCGTTGGGGATCACGATCAGGCTGTCCACATGCATCAGCAGATTGTCGATGCCCTGCTCGGCCATGTTCATCTTGCGCTTGCCCTCAAAGGAGAAGGGCTTGGTCACGATGCCCACAGTGAGAATGCCCAGGTCGTGGGCCACTTCCGCCACCACGGGGGCAGCGCCGGTGCCGGTGCCGCCGCCCATACCGGCGGTGATAAACACCATCTGGGCACCCTTCAGGGCGCTGGCGATCTCGTCCTTGCTCTCCTCCGCGGCACGCTGGCCCACCTCGGGGTCGGCGCCCGCGCCGCGGCCCTTGGTCAGCTTTGCGCCCAGCTGTACCTTCTGGGTGGCCTTGCTGGCCAGCAGCGCCTGCTGGTCGGTGTTCATGGCCACAAATTCCACGCCCTGCACGCCGTCCAGCAGCATACGGTTCACGGCGTTGCCGCCGCCGCCGCCCACGCCGATCACCTTGATGTTGGTTACATTCGCCATCTCCGTATCAAGCATAAAAGCCATCGTTCAAACATCCCCCGATCTGTTATCTTCACGCGCATTCAGCGCTGATTGTATCTCTTCATGCAGCCGTTTTGTCTGCAAGGATAAAAAAGGGCAGCCTGCCGACAGACATGGCTGCCTTTTTAAAGTTGCTCTTATTCCTAATAAGAGTAACAGATTTCCCTGTCAAATTCAAGGGCTAAGGCAGGGATATTCCGCCTGCTTCCGAAAAATATTTTTCGCCCTCTGCCCGCCGCTTCCCCTCGTTTTCCCGTTCGGTTTTTTCTTCCCAGCAGGTGTGTGCCCCCAGGCTGCGCAGCAGGGCCGCCAGGTCGCCGTAGCCGCGGCGGATGTACCCGGCCTGGGCAATGGTGCTCTCCCCCTGTGCCTGCAGGGCCGCCACGGCCAGCGCGGCCCCGCCCCGCAGGTCTGCCGCGCTCACCGCCGCCCCCCGCAGCTGCTCGGCCGGGGCAAGCTCCAGCAGCCGCCCGCGAACCTTCGCCCGGCCGCCCAGCGCCGTAAAGCCCGCCGCACAGCCGAAGCGGTGCTCAAACACCGTGTCCTCAAAATAGCTCGGCCCCGCCGCCGTGAGAAACGCCGCCGCCAGCACCGGCGCTGCATCGGTGGGGAACGCCGGGTACGCCCCCGCCGTGACCCACCCGGCCCCGGCCAGCCGGGCAGGGGCTTCCAGCGTCAGTGCCGCCGGGCCTTCCCGCCGGATGCGGCACCCGGCCCGCGCCAGCACCTCCAGCACAGGCTCCAGATGGTCCGGCACACAGCGCCGCAGGGTTACGCTTCCTCCGGTGGCGGCGGCCGCCGCCAGCACCGTGGCCGCCACGATCCGGTCCGCCACCGGGCGGAACGCCGCACCGCTCAGCCGCTCCCGCCCCTGAATCCAGATCGTCGAAGTGCCCGCCCCGCAGATGTGCGCCCCGGCCGCCATCAAAAAGCGGGCCAGGTCCACCACCTCCGGCTCCCGGGCCGCGCCGTGCAGCACCGTGATGCCCCGGGCCTTCACGGCGGCCATCATCAGGGTTTCGGTGGCCCCAACGCTGGGCAGCCGCAGGGCAAACTCGGCCCCATGCAGCCCATCGGGCGCTGAAAGGGTCAGCTGCTCGCCCTTCCACACGGCGGCCGCCCCCATGCAGGCCAGCCCCTCCAGATGAATGTCAATGGGCCGCGGGCCAAGGCGGCACCCGCCGGGCATGGTCATGCGCACCTCGCCCATGCGGTGCAGCATGGGGGCCAGATAGAACACCGAGCTTCGCATGGCCCGCACCGGCCCATCCGGCAGGGCGCTTTTCCCCGGCCGGCCCGGGGTCAGCAGCAGGTCCTCGCCCTCCCAGGCGGTGTACATCCCGGCCGCCCGCAGCAGGGCCAGGCTGTTTTCCACATCCGTCAGCCGCGGTGTCTGCCGCAGCCGAACTGGCCCATCGCACAAAAGGCTGGCGGCCAGAATGGGCAGCACGCTGTTTTTGGCCGGCGGCAGCCAGACCTCCCCTTCCAGCCGCGCGCCACCCCAAATTTTCAATACCTCTCCCACCCGGCACCGCTCCCTTCCCCGCGCCTTTGCGGCGGTTTGTGCCCCAATCTATGCCAAAGGCGGGAAAGCCGTGCCGGAAGCGGCGTTCGGGGCGGTTGTGGAATCCGTTCCGGGCAAAAAGCCCCCGACCCTGAATGCGGAACCGGGTGTGCGGCCTTGGATGTCGCGATCCGCGCACGCCTTATTAGCAAACCAGCCAACACTTCGCGTCCTTCCTCGTACATTCTGCACAAAGTTACGATCTTCCGTATGGTTCGAGTTGAAAGTCCGCTTTATAGGCTTTGCGGTGTGCTATAATTATTTACAATAAAATAAGACAACAAAACAAGTTCAAAAAGGCATCTCAAATAAAACAGGGCAACGCAGGTCAAAACCGACCGGGCCGCGCAAGCCGCGAAACTTTCCGTAAATCTTTTCTTTTTCATAACGCCAAGATCCGCCCGAGGCAAATCGCCTGCTTCCCCTTTGTTTTGTAATGTGAAAGGAGTTTTCCATGAAGGCTGCTGATCAAACCCCGCTTGCCCACATCAGCGAGGATGGCACCCGAAGCCAAACACTGGCCGACCATCTGAGCGGAACCGCCGCCCTGGCCGGGCAGTTTGCCGCCGCCTTCGGGGCCGGTGCCGAGGGCGAATTTGCCGGGCTTCTGCACGATTTGGGGAAGGACAGCCCCGGCTTTCAGCGCCGCCTGCACGGCGGCCCGCCGGTGGATCATTCCACGGCCGGGGCACAGGCGGCTTTGCGGCAAAACGACCCCTGCGCCGCCTTCGCCATTGCCGGGCACCACAGCGGTATTCCCGACGGCGGCCACCGCCAGGATGAGCCGGACGAACCCACCCTCTTTGGGCGCATCAAGCGGCAGGTTACGGTGGCGGGCAGCCTGCCGCCCGTCACGGCCCGCCCGGCGCTTCCCGCCTGGGTCAAGCAGAGCCAGGACAACCTCACCACCGCCTTTTTTACGCGGATGCTCTTCTCCTGCCTGGTGGACGCCGATTTCATCGACACCGAAACCTTTATGAACGGCCGCCCCGCGCCGCGGGGAACGGGGCAGCCCATTCCGGAGCTGCTGGAAACGGTGCGCGCCCAGGCGGCCCGCTATCAGGCCGGGGCTGCATCTTCTCCGGTGGCCGCCCAGCGCAACCGCGTGCTTCTGGCCTGTCAGGAGCAGGGCCGCACCGGCCCCCGCGGCGTTTACACCCTCACCGTGCCCACCGGCGGCGGCAAAACCTTTGCCTCGCTGGCCTTCGCGCTGGAGCACGCCGCCGCCCACAAGCTGAGCCGGGTGATCTACGTCATCCCCTATACCTCCATCATCGACCAGACCGCACAGACCTTCACCGACCTGCTGGGGGAAGAAAACGTACTGGCCCACTTTTCCACCGCGGACTACAAACTGGTGGAAAAGGACGATCTTACGCCCGCCCAGTACCGGAACCTGCTGGCCAGTGAAAACTGGGACGCGCCGGTCATCGTAACCACCGCCGTTCAATTTTTCGAGTCGCTGTACTCCAACCGTTCCGGCCGCTGCCGCAAGCTGCACAATCTGGCCAACAGCGTGCTGATTTTCGACGAGGCGCAAACGCTCCCCTGCGATTATCTGCGCCCCTGCGTTTCTGCCATTGCCCAGCTGGTGCAGCATTACGGGGTCACTGCCGTGCTCTGCACCGCCACGCAGCCGGATCTGGGCGGGCTGTTTCGGGAATTCGCCCCCGAGCAACCCCTTCGGGAGCTTAGCCCGGACCCGGAGCTGCTGTACCAGGTGCTTCGCCGGGTCACGCTGGGCGACCTGGGCACCATTTCCGCCGAGGCTCTGGTGGGGCGGCTGGAAAAACAGGAGCAGGTTCTCTGCGTGGTGAACCGCCGCAAAACGGCCCAAACCCTGTTTGCCGCCCTGCCCGAAGAGGGCAGTTATTGCCTGACCACCCTGCTGTGCGCGGCCGATCGCCGCCGCCAGCTGGCCGAGATCCGCGCCCGGTTGGAGAACGGGCAGCCCTGCCGGGTGGTCTCCACCTCGCTGATTGAGGCCGGTGTGGACGTGGATTTTCCCGCCGCTTACCGTGAGCAGGCCGGGCTGGATTCTCTGCTGCAAACTGCCGGCCGCTGCAACCGCAACGGCAAGCGCCCCGCCGGGGAAAGCCCGGTGTGGCTGTTCCGGCTGGAGGACTCCCCTGCGCCCCGGATGATCCGCGCCAACCTGGACGCCCTCGCCTACGTGCAGCGGCATTTTGAGCGGCTGGATACACCGGACGCCATCCGCGCCTACTTCAAGCAGCTGTACGCCAACAAGGCTTCGCTGGATCGGCACGGGATTCTTCCCGCCTTTGAGAAGGGCAACTCTCCCGGCCAGTTTTTCCCCTTTGCCTGGGCTGCCGAGCAGTTCCAGCTGATCGAAAGCCCGACCCGCACCGTGTACCTGCCCATTGGCGAGGGCAAGGCCCTGTGCGAGCAGCTGCGGCGGCAGGGGCCGAACCGTGTGCTTCTGCGTCAGCTTGGGCTGTACAGCGTGGACTGCTACGAAGGGCAACTGAAGTCGCTTCTTGCGGCCGGAGTGTTGGAGGAGCTGCCCGGCGGCGAGCTTCTGCTTGCAAACTCCAACCTTTACAACGACAAAACCGGGCTTGCCTTAGCCGTTGAAGGGGGGGCCTGCATCATTTGCTGAAGTTCCGGAACGAAAAAAGCAGCAGAGCGTTTCACTCCACTGCTTTTCCCTCGTTCTCTTTACAGATACTGCAAGTATTTCAATCCACATTTCTGCCTGTTGCGTTGAAACCGGCAAAATGACCAATTTTATTATAGTAGATTTTACAGGCAACCACTACTTCAAATGAAGTCAAATGTAAAAGGAGTGATGCTTATGTCAATGCTCATTGAAGTATGGGGCGATTACGCCCTTTTCTCGCGGCCTGAGATGAAGACCGAACGGGTCAGCTACGACGTCATGACCCCATCCGCCGCTCGGGGGTTGGTGGAGGCCATCTACTGGCACCCCGGCATGAAGTACCACATCGACCGTATCTACGTGCTGAACCCCATTCGGTTCACCACCATTCGCCGCAACGAGGTCAAATCCACACTGCTGGCCTCGGCGGCCAAGGGTGGGCCAGCGCCGGTGCTGTACACGCAGGAGGACATTCAGCAGCGAGCCGCCCTGCTTTTGCAGGACGTGCATTATGTGATCGAGTGCCACTTCACCATGACGGAGAAGGCCGCCCCAAGCGACAACCCCGGAAAATTCCAGGATACGCTCCGCCGCCGGCTGAAGCGCGGCCAATGCTACCACACGCCCTGCTTCGGCTGCCGGGAGTTTCCGGCCAATTTCCGTGAATGGCCCGGCGGCCCCATTCCCACCGAGCCGCTCAATCAGGATCTTGGCTTCATGCTGTACGATCTTGATTATTCCGACCCTGAAAATCTTCGCCCGCAGTTCTTCCGCGCCAAGCTGGAAAACGGCGTGCTGGACTGCCGGGATGTGGAGGTGTTCACATGATTCTGCAAGCGCTCACCGCGTATTACGAGCAGCTTCTGCAAAAGGGGGCCATCTCTGCCCCCGGCTGGGACCACGCCTTCAACGTGAGCTTTTATCTGGTGATCGACGATGCCGGCCGGCTGCTGCACACAGAGGACAAGCACATTTCCGTGCAAAAAGGCAAAAAGCAGGTGCTGGCTCCCATCCAATGTTCTGTCCCTGCCCATGTAAAGCGCTCCTCCGGCATTGCTGCAAATTTCCTGTGCGACAATTCCACTTATCTGCTGGGGGCCGATGAAAAAGGCAAACCGGAACGCGCGGTGCAATGCTTCGAGGCCTGTGCCGCCCTGCACCACAAACTTCTGGACGGCGTTGCTTCCCCCGCCGCCGCAGCCATCCTCGCCTTTTTTGACAACTGGCAGCTCGGTGAGGCCCCGTCCCATCCCGCCCTGGCCGATTATTGGAAGGACATTACCGGGAATGCCAATCTGCTGTTTCTATACGAGACCGCGGACGGCACCCGGACTCTTTCCACCGAGGACCCTGCCATCCGCGCCGCCTGGCAGGCGCACTACAATTCTGCCGACCCGAACGCCCCGGTTGCCCCGTGCCTTGTCACCGGCCAATCGTCACCACCCGCTCTGGTTCACCCGTCCATCAAGGGGGTTATGGGGGCACAAAGCTCCGGTGCATCGCTGGTATCCTTCAATGCGCCCGCCTTTTGCTCCTACGGGCACACCCAGGGTGAAAATGCCCCCGTCAGCGAATACGCCGCCTTTGCCTATACCACCGCCCTGAACGCGCTTTTGGCGGACCGGAACCACTGCCGTGTCATTGGCGACACCACCGTGGTTTGCTGGGCCGAGAACGCCTCGCCTGCCGCCGCCAGCCTGGGAATGTTCGCCATGTTCGGCATTCCGGAGGAGACCGGCCTTCAGGAGGGGGACCTGACCCAGGCGTTGGAACTTCTCGCCGCCGGGGAGCCATGCGACTGGCTGGACGAGACGCTGAACCACGAACAGCACTTTTACATTCTGGGCCTTTCCCCCAACGCCGCCCGCATTTCCGTGCGCTTCTTTATGCGGGACACACTTGGCGTGTTTGCGAAGCGTCTACATAAACACGCCGAATATCTGGAGATCGTGCGGCCCGCCTTTGACAAGCGGGAAAATCTCTCGATCTGGGCGCTCGCGCAGGAGACGGTCAACCGCAAAGAGCGCAACCCCGCCCCGGCCCCGCAGCTGCCCGGTGACCTGCTTCGGGCCGTTCTCACCGGCGGGCCGTACCCCGCCACCCTGCTGGACGGCGTGGCCCTGCGCATCCGCGCCGAACAGGACGTAACCCGCGGCCGTGCCGCCATTTTGAAAGCCTATTATTTGCGGAACCCGTCCCCGCTTTCCGCCCACAAGGAGGTTTTAACTGTGGAACTGAACGAAAACGCCACCTATCTGCCCTATGTGCTGGGCCGCCTGTTCGCGATGTTGGAGGCCATTCAGGATGCTGCCAACCCCGTCATCAACACCACCATCCGGGAGCGGTATTTCAACTCGGCCTGCGGCACTCCCGCCATGGTGTTCCCCACCCTCATCAATCTGGCCCAAAAACATCTGAACAAGCTGCCCAATAAACAGGAAGTGCATTTTCAAAAGCAGCTGGCCGATCTTCTGGGCCGCATTCACGAACCCTTCCCTCTGCGCCTCTCCCTGCCCGATCAGGGAGCCTTCCAGTTGGGCTATTATCACCAGATGCAGAAACGCTACGCAAAAAAGAGTGAGGAGGAATAAATTATGTCTACCCCTATTAAAAACCGCTACGACTTCGTGATCCTGTTCGACGTGGAAAACGGCAACCCCAACGGCAACCCGGACGCCGGCAATATGCCCCGAATCGACCCCGAAACCGGCTACGGCCTTGTGACGGACGTGTGCCTGAAGCGGAAGATCCGCAACTATGTGGAGGATTTGAAGGAGGAGGCACCCGGTTATCGCATTTATGTGAAGGAGGGCGTCCCCCTGAACCGGAGCGATGCCGAGGCTTTGGCCGCGGTCGGCGTATCCGGTGACCTGAAGGCCGCAAAGAAATCCGACCCGGGCATCGACCTGAAACTGCGGGATTTCATGTGCTCCAACTTTTACGACATCCGCACCTTCGGCGCCGTGATGACCACCTTTGTGAAAGGCGCATTGAACTGCGGCCAGGTGCGCGGCCCGGTGCAGCTGAACTTCGCCCGCTCCATTGACCCCATCGTTCCCCAGGAAGTCACCATCACCCGTGTGGCCATCGCCACGGAGGCCGACGCCGAAAAGAAGAGCACCGAAATGGGCCGCAAACACATCGTACCCTATGCCCTGTACCGCGCCGAGGGCTATGTTTCCGCCAATCTGGCCCGTAAAACCACTGGTTTTTCGGAGGACGACCTGCAGCTGCTCTGGCAGGCCATCCTGAATATGTTCGAGAACGACCACAGCGCCGCCCGTGGCAAAATGGCCGTGCGGGAGCTGATCGTCTTTAAGCATGATTCGGAGCTGGGCAACGCACCCGCCTACAAGCTGTTCGAGAAGGTTCAGGTTGAAAAGCGCGTTGAAGTCCCCCGCCAGTATGGGGACTATAATGTTTCGGTCTCGGACGATCTGCCCGAGGGCGTACACTGCGAGAGGCTCTCCTGATGGCCGCCGAGGATGAGTATCTTCTCATGTCCGGCCTGCAGCATTTCGTCTTTTGCCGCCGCCAGTGGGCCTTGATTCACCTGGAGCAGCAGTGGAGCGAGAATCTGCGCACCGCCGAAGGGTGGCTGGAACACGCCCGCTGCCACGATACCGCCCAGACTGAACACCGGGGCAGCCTGCTCATCACCCGCGGAATGCGGGTGGTCAGCCACCGGCTGCGCATGACCGGCGCCTGTGACGTGGTGGAGTTCCGGGCCGATCCGGAAGGGATTCCCCTGCAAAATACCGAGGGACGCTGGCAGCCCACGCCGGTGGAGTACAAGCACGGCCGCGAAAAAGAGACGGACGCTGACCGGGTCCAGCTGTGCGCCCAGGCCATGGCGCTGGAAGAAATGCTGGTGTGCGAAATTCCGGAAGGCGCACTCTTTTACGAAGAGACCCGCCGCCGCGAGCGTGTTGCGCTCACACCGGAGCTGAGGCAGACCACCCTGGCGCTGGCCGAGGAGATGAACCGTTACTTTGCGCGAGGCTATACCCCCAAAGTAAAGCCCGGCAAGCATTGCAACGCCTGCTCGCTGAAAGCGCTGTGCCTGCCCGTGCTCTGCCGGCGGGCTGACCCTAACGCCTATCTGCGGGAACATCTGGAGGAACCTTTGGGAGGCACCGTATGAGACAGTTGCTGAACACCCTGTACGTTTTGTCCGAGGATGCCTATCTCACGCTGGACGGCGAAACCGTGGTGGTAAACCACGCCCAGACGGAGCTGGCCCGCATTCCGCTGCACACACTGGAGGGCATCGTCTGCTTCAGCTATGCCGGGGCCAGCCCCGCCCTGATGGGCAAATGCGCCCGGCTGGGCGTTGACCTGAGCTTTTTCAGCCCGCGCGGCCAATTTCTGGCCCGCACTGTTGGGGAAGAGCGCGGCAATGTGCTGCTGCGCCAGACGCAGTACCGGGTTGCCGACAGCGAGTTCGCCAGCTGCCAATACGCCCGCTGCTTTATTCTGGGCAAGGTTTACAACGCCCGCTGGGTGTTGGAGCGCGCCACCCGGGATCATCCCCAGCGCGTACCGGTTGAGCAGCTGAAGCACACCAGCGCCCAGCTGGCCGCGGCGCTGCCGCTGATCGAACAATGCGAAACGCCGGATCAGCTGCTCGGGCTGGAGGGCGAAGCCGCCCAGCGGTATTTCGACTGCTTCGATTCGTTGATTTTGCAGCAGCATGAGGCGTTCCCTTTCCACGGCCGCAGCCGCAGGCCGCCGCTGGACAATGCAAATGCACTGCTCTCCTTCGCCTATACGCTGCTCGCCCGGGACTGCGCCGCCGCACTGCAAAGCGTGGGGCTGGACCCCTATGTGGGCTTTTTGCATCGTCCCCGGCCCGGGCGGCAGAGCCTGGCCCTGGACCTGATGGAGGAACTGCGTGCGGTATACGCCGACCGGTTTGTGCTTTCCTGCATCAATCAGAAAATCCTATCGCCGAAGCACCTGCAAACGCAGGAGAACGGCGCCGTTCTCCTGACGGACGACGGCCGAAAGGCTTTTCTGAGCGCCTGGCAGAACAAGAAAAAGGAACAGATCACCCATCCGTTCCTGAAGGAAAAGCTGCTATGGGGCCTCGTGCCCTATGTGCAGGCCCTGCTGCTCGCCCGCACACTTCGCGGTGACCTGGAGATCTACCCGCCATTTTTCTGGAAGTGAGGCCTGCCATGCTTGTGCTGATTACCTATGACGTGAGCACCGAAACCGCCGCCGGGCGCAAGCGCCTGCGCAAAGTTGCCAAACAGTGCGTAAACCACGGGCAGCGGGTGCAGAACTCCGTATTTGAATGCCTTCTGGATGCCGCACAGTACGCCATACTCAAGGCTGAACTGGCCAAATTGATCGACCCGGAAGTGGACAGCCTGCGCTTTTACCAGCTGGGCAACCATTACCAGAACAAAGTGGAACACGTCGGCGTTCGCCCCGCCTTCCAGCAGGATGACGTTCTGATTTTCTGAGCGCACCATCTGGCGCCGAAGGGCGTGCGAACATGGAGCGATCACCGCGCACCCGGATGCTTCGCACCAATTTTTCGTGGGATTGTTTGTCCTTATCTGTGCAAACGAAAGCATAGGCACTATGTTTCGGTTGCAAATTTGTACAAATTGCTGTATTATATGAATGCAAATAGAGATTTTTCTCTGTTTTTGCGGTCGTCCTCCACACGGAGGACGTGGATTGAAATGTCCTCCTTACTCCGTCCACATCGCCAGCAGCCGTCGTCCTCCACACGGAGGACGTGGATTGAAATACACCGGTGGCAATGCGTGGAAACCTACAGCCGATGTCGTCCTCCACACGGAGGACGTGGATTGAAATTGGCAGTTGCTGGGATTGACGATGAGCCGACATAGTCGTCCTCCACACGGAGGACGTGGATTGAAATCCAGTATGCCCAGCGTGTCATCCGTGCCGGAGTAGTCGTCCTCCACACGGAGGACGTGGATTGAAATACAATGGCATACAGGGCACAGTTGTCACCTCTTAGTCGTCCTCCGCACGGAGGACGTGGATTGAAATCTTATATGATAGGTGAATATAATGGTTGCTTTTGGTCGTCCTCCGCACGGAGGACGTGGATTGAAATATGGTGAATCTCCTTCGATGGATACCTACTTTAAGTCGTCCTCCGCACGGAGGACGTGGATTGAAATTTCGAGGGCCCCAAGCTGCGGCGCCATGTGGCCGGTCGTCCTCCGCACGGAGGACGTGGATTGAAATAGCTCTCCACCATAGAGGGCGAGGCCGAACAGCTGGTCGTCCTCCGCACGGAGGACGTGGATTGAAATTGCTTCAGATTCTCCCAGTGTTGGCGGAAGAGCTGTCGTCCTCCACACGGAGGACGTGGATTGAAATATTGTGGTAGTGTCCACCGTCACCCAGTCGGTCAGTCGTCCTCCACACGGAGGACGTGGATTGAAATAGCGCGGCTCTGGACGTACTGGACGAGCTTATGGTCGTCCTCCACACGGAGGACGTGGATTGAAATCTCTGCTTTTTCAGCAGCGGCCTGCGCAGGCTTCGTCGTCCTCCACACGGAGGACGTGGATTGAAATAGTGCGGCTTGTGCTACCTCTGCATCAGTCGCACGTCGTCCTCCACACGGAGGACGTGGATTGAAATATGTCGTCTCCTTTCTAGTTTAAGAAGTTAAACGTCGTCCTCCACACGGAGGACGTGGATTGAAATTCGCTATCCATCAAAAGCACGCTGTTTCCTGGCGCGTCGTCCTCCACACGGAGGACGTGGATTGAAATGCAAAATTCCTGCCGCTCCACGATGATGTCGAAGGTCGTCCTCCACACGGAGGACGTGGATTGAAATAGCACACGCTTCAGCACAGTTTTTTTCGCCATTGTCGTCCTCCACACGGAGGACGTGGATTGAAATAGCCAATTTCTCACCCCATTACTGTTAAAATTGGGGTCGTCCTCCACACGGAGGACGTGGATTGAAATCAAGGCCGCGTGCAATGGCCGCATCAAGGGCTGAAAGGTCGTCCTCCACACGGAGGACGTGGATTGAAATTGGATGCTCAACACCGTGTACGGAAAGCACGTCTCGTCGTCCTCCACACGGAGGACGTGGATTGAAATAAGAACCCCGAGTTCGGCGAAATCCGAACCATCGGTCGTCCTCCACACGGAGGACGTGGATTGAAATATGCAGGCTGTCGCGCAAGTCGATTTCAGCGCGGTCGTCCTCCACACGGAGGACGTGGATTGAAATCTTGTCGCCGGTCTGCAAGCTGAAACCGCCAGTGGTCGTCCTCCACACGGAGGACGTGGATTGAAATCGCACACCGTATACCGACCGCGAATGTGTGCCGAGTCGTCCTCCACACGGAGGACGTGGATTGAAATCTGTGTAAGCCCTTTTGCAATGCGCGCAGCCCTTGTCGTCCTCCACACGGAGGACGTGGATTGAAATCAGGCGTTGAATCGTTGACGTAAGCAATGGCCAGGTCGTCCTCCACACGGAGGACGTGGATTGAAATGGCAATGTCCCCGTTATAGATGAGGGAACAGCCGCGTCGTCCTCCACACGGAGGACGTGGATTGAAATGTGGCTGTTGGGTCTGCGCTCACCCTCACGGGTGTCGTCCTCCACACGGAGGACGTGGATTGAAATTTTCCCGTCCGTTACGTGCCGCTTTACGGCAGCCGTCGTCCTCCACACGGAGGACGTGGATTGAAATATAGTCACCCAGACTTACAAGTTTTCTCGCCATGTGTCGTCCTCCACACGGAGGACGTGGATTGAAATCTCTGGCTCCATGGCGGTGATGGGCCGGAGATTTGGTCGTCCTCCACACGGAGGACGTGGATTGAAATATGGACGAGGCCGCCGAACATCGGAACATGGTGCGGTCGTCCTCCACACGGAGGACGTGGATTGAAATAGCTGTTGCATTTGCAACGGCTGCACAAAAAAGAAGTCGTCCTCCACACGGAGGACGTGGATTGAAATGCTAAATCACTGTTTGGCGAAATACGAATGAGCGAGTCGTCCTCCACACGGAGGACGTGGATTGAAATGCAGGGAAAGGCGGTGCCGTGCTGAGCATCACGGCGTCGTCCTCCACACGGAGGACGTGGATTGAAATTGGTCAAGCTACGTACTGTAGCTATGTGGACACCGTCGTCCTCCATACGGAGGACGTGGATTGAAATATCATAATTCAAACCCACACCATAATTCAAAAAGGTCGTCCTCCATACGGAGGACGTGGATCGAAATCGGCTTTTACGGTGGCGTTCGTTTTTGCCTTTGGGTCGTCCTCCACACGGAGGACGTGGATTGAAATCTCGAGGGTGTAGTTGTCCAGTATCAGCCCGCACAGTCGTCCTCCACACGGAGGACGGGGATTGAAATATCGGCCCAACGGTTTCGTCCAAAATCGTCTGGTGTCGTCCTCCTGCAAAGCACACGCATCGAAACAACTGATCCTTAGCCCACCGCTCATTAACGCAGGTACTCTCCGCAGTCATTCCATTGAAGATCTGTAGGGCCAGCGGTTGTCCATCCAATTGGCCAATGTTCATGGTTGCGCCTCTTTGCCCCATCTGCATGCTGTCACATCTTCTTAGCGCTTGTACGCATCAAGGCACAACAAAAAGCCTCCGATCGAAATCGGAGGCTTTTTTCTGTCTTTTGTTGCCGAAAAAGATACAGCCTGGGATTTTGGGGTTCGAGTCAACGGAGACAGCATGGAGCCAGTCTACCATGATGGCCAGATTGTGTGGGTAGAAAAAACAGTTGCCCTGCGGCCAGGGGAAGCAGGCATATTTATCTGCAATGGAGAAGGATATTTAAAAGGTATTTGAGCTGTGCGAGCCATCCGAAGAAGAGTTGGATGACTATGTGGACAGCTATGGCGTTTTGCGATCTAAAGCGGTATTAGTTTCATATAACAAACAGTATTCTCCGAAAGTCGTGCTTCCCAGCGATTCGTTCTCCGTTATAGGGTATGTCGTCTCAAGATAGATTCAATGCTAAGAATGATAAGTAGTTGACATCGAATTTTTACCCAGGACTATATCTATTTGGGTTACTCCCATAATGTTCACAAAACACCACATGGGCACCTGCAATAAGTATCCATTGGTATTGGTCGGAGGGGAGGCACACCTTTTAGTTTGATTCAAGCAGCCAGATACGAGCCGAAAAGTCCGGTATGGGACGCACACCGTCTGTATATCCAATACCACAGAAACGCTGGGGCGGCCGAAGCCCAGCGTGCATAAGCAAATCCCCGCTGGCGGTGAATGTAATCTGCTCACAAGGCATTTGATACAGTTCTCCGGCCAGATGTACCAGCATCCCATCAGCTTTCAGTTTTAAGGGTAGCACATGGTTTAACAGAGTACGGAAAGAATCTAGCTCTACACTTTGCTGGCGCAGACTTACCTGGTAGCAATATGTCTTCTCCAGTCCCGCTAACCGCAAAGGCGGCATAGATGCATTGGGTTGAAGAAGACCTGTCATTTCCAGTACCGCCGCCCTTCGCCTGTCTTTGGAAACAACCATCCAGCTGCCTCCGTGATCCGCTTCGGGGGCAGCTAAACAGTAAAAGCGTCCATACCATTTCTGTGTTGTCTGCGTTTTACAAGGTGCGCCCAATTGCTTCTACCAGCATAGTCAAGTAAAGAAAACGCAGAACCATAAGGAATACTATAATTGATGCAAAGATCGGTCCGACAGTAGGCGTATCTATTTGTTGGACCGATTTTTACTTTGAGATTTGGCGGAATATACAATCTCAAGATATACGAGGTAGACATTCGGTAAGCTGGTAGAAAGGCGACTGTAAAATTGTTTGTCATATATATTGTGCTTGTGATCTAATTAAAAATTGTTTGATATACACAATATCATAGTACGTATATTGGTGATTCAGACAAAAATCAAAAGAGGAGTGAAATTCTTATTGAGATTATTGCCGAAAAGATATATAATAACTTCAGCAGAACTGGAAACGATTCCAGGAACATTTCCAGAATAAAGTCAATGGGAAATTATTAGGAGGTCAATGGAAATGAAAAGAAGACTCTTTGCGCTCGGTTTAGCCGCTGCACTGTGTTTGTCACTGCTGAGTGGTTGTGGTGCAAAACCATCCACGCCCAGCAGCACAGGAAGCTCTGGCAACGATTCCGCCGGCGGAAAAGTGTACTACCTGAATTTTAAGCCTGAGCAGGATGCTCAGTGGCAGGAACTGGCCGACCTGTACACCAAGGAGACCGGCGTGGATGTCACCGTCGTTACCGCCGCTTCTGGCAACTATGAGACCACTCTGAAGTCCGAGATGGCCAAGACCGATGCTCCCACCCTGTTCCAGGTCAACGGCCCCGTGGGCCTGGCCGCTTGGAAGGACTACTGCTATGACCTGACCGGCTCTGACATTGCCAGCCAGCTCACCAGCAAGGAATTCGCCCTGATGGACGGGGACAAGATGGCGGGCATCGGCTACGTTATCGAGACCTACGGCATCATCTACAACAAGGCTCTGCTGGAGCAGGCCGGCTACTCCGCCGACGACATCAAGAGCTTTGCCGATCTGAAGAGGGTGGCCGAGGACATCACCGCCCGCAAGGACGAGCTGGGCTTCTCCGCCTTCACCTCCGCCGGCATGGATGGCTCCTCCGACTGGCGCTTCAAGACCCACCTGGCCAACCTGCCCATCTACTATGAGTACAAGGCTGACGGCATCGACTCCACCGATGCCATCAAGGGCACCTACCTGGACAACTACCGCCAGATCTGGGACCTGTACATCAACAACGCCACCTGTGATCCCACTCTGCTGTCCACCAAGACCGGCGACGATGCCGTGGCCGAGTTTGTGACCAACAAGGCCGTGTTCTATCAGAACGGCACCTGGGCCTACAACGACGTGGCCGAGCTGGGCGACGACAACCTGGGCATGCTGCCCATCTACATCGGCGTGGACGGCGAGGACAAGCAGGGCCTGTGCACCGGCACCGAGAACTACTGGTGCGTCAACGCCAAGGCCTCCGAGGCCGACATCAAGGCCACCCTGGACTTCATGAACTGGTGTGTCACCTCTGAGGTGGGCACCACCGCCATGTGCGGCGGCGAGGGCGCCATGCCCTCCGGCCAGTCTGGCATGGGCTTTGTGATCCCCTTCAAGGGCAACCTGGAGTCCAGCAACCCCCTGGTGAACATCGCCAACCAGTATGTGGCCAACGGCTATGAGCCCGTGTCCTGGAACTTCGCCACCATGCCCTCTGAGGAGTGGAAGAACGGCGTGGGCTCCGCTCTCACCACCTATGCCGCCGATCAGACCGATGCCAACTGGGACGCCGTGGTGACCGCCTTCGTGGACGGCTGGGCCGCCGAGGCAGCTGCCGTCAACGGCTGATTGGAACCCTATCTCTGAAACCAACACTTTGACAGCGGGCGGGCGTTTGCCTGCCCGCTGTTTCCATTTCATCCTACTGACTGATTTATGTAAGGAGGCTTTTCTTTGGAAAAGGCAATCAAGCGGTATTTTCCCATCTTCCTCCTGCCCACCCTGGCCGCGTTCACCATCGGCTTCATCGTGCCCTTCCTCATGGGCATCTGGCTGTCCTTCTGCAAGTTTACCACGGTGACCGACGCCACCTTCAACGGGGTGGAAAACTATGTCCGGGCCTTTCAGGACACCATATTCCGTCACGCCTTCTGGTATACCGCCCTGTTTGCGGTGGTTTCCCTGGTGGTCATCAACATCATCGCCTTCCTAATCGCCCTGGCCCTGACCCAGAAGATGCGGGGTACCAACATTTTTCGCACCGTGTTCTTCATGCCCAACCTCATCGGCGGCATCGTGCTGGGCTACATCTGGCAGCTTATCTTCAACGGCATCCTGGCAGCCTACTCCACCGCCCTCAATCTCAACGAGTGGTACGGTTTTGCCGGATTGGTCATCCTGGTGTCCTGGCAGCAGATCGGCTATATGATGATCATTTACATCGCCGGGCTCCAGTCCATCCCCGGCGATGTGATCGAGGCCGCCCAGATCGACGGCGCCAGCGGCCCTAAGCGGCTGTTCAAGGTGACCATCCCCATGATGATGCCCTCCATCACCATCTGCACCTTCCTTTCCCTGGTCAACGGCTTCAAGCTCTTTGACCAGAATCTGTCCCTAACCGCCGGCGAGCCCGCCAAGATGTCCGAGCTGCTGGCTCTGAACATCTTCAACACCTTCTACGGCCGTACCGGCTGGGAGGGCGTGGGCCAGGCCAAGGCCGTGGTCTTCTTTATTCTGGTGGTTGGCATCGGTCTGCTTCAGCTCCGGGCCACCCGCTCCAAGGAGGTACAGCAATGAAACAAAAACAAGCCCGTCTCAGCCGCTTGGGCACCGGCCTGTTCTCCTTTTTGTGCATCGTCTATGTGCTGCCCATCGTGGTGGTGCTAATGAACTCCTTTAAGAAAAAGTCCTACATCAACCTGGAGCCCTTCCAGCTGCCCAATGAGACCACCCTCACAGGCCTAGACAACTACACCGCCGCCATCGACCAGTACGGCTTTCTGGCTGCGGTGGGCTGGACGGTGTTCATCACCGTGGGCTCGGTGCTGGTCATCCTCATCTGCACCTCCATGTGCGCCTGGTATATTACCCGGGTGAAGACCCGGGTCACCAAAGCCATCTACATCCTGTGCGTCTTCTCCATGGTGGTCCCCTTCCAGATGGTCATGTTCACTCTCTCCCTGGTCACCGACCGGCTGGGTCTGGGCACCCCCTGGGGTCTCATCATCATCTACTTGGGCTTTGGCGCGGGGCTGGCGGTGTTCATGTTCTGCGGCTTTGTCAAGTCCATCCCCATTGAGATCGAGGAGGCCGCCATGATCGACGGCTGTTCACCCATCCGTACCTTCTTCTCGGTGGTTCTGCCCATCATGAAGCCCACCTACATCTCCGTGGGCATCTTGGAGACCATGTGGATCTGGAACGACTTCCTGTTGCCCTACCTGACCCTGGATCTGAAAAAGTACAAAACCATCTCTATTGTGATACAATATATGAAAGGCTCCTACGGCCGGGTTGACATGGGTGCCATTATGGCCGCCCTCATCATGGCGGTAATCCCTGTGATCGTATTTTACCTGTCCTGCCAGAAGTACATTATCAAAGGCGTGGCCGCGGGTGCGGTCAAGGGGTAACGGGGCTGTATCACATGGAATATTGGAAGTGAGGCTGTGACGATAAAAGATATTGCGCGTCTTTCGGGATATGGGTTAGGTACTGTATCCCGGGTTCTGAATAATCATCCAGATGTCAGTGAGAAGGCTCGAGAACGTATTCTGGCTGTAGTACAGGAGCAGGGATTTGAGCCAAACGCTAATGCAAAGTATCTGAAGACGCAGGCACAATCGTCCGTTGCCGTATTGGTAAAAGGATCTCAAAACTTCTTGTTTGCTGGAATTTTGGAACGTGTGCAGGATCTTTTTCGAAACAACGGTGAAGAGATTTATGTGGCCTATCTGGATGAGGAGGCCGACGAAGTACAGTATGCAGTGCAGTTAGTCAAGCTCCGTCGGCCCAAAGGAATTATTTTCCTTGGAGGGGACTTGGACTGTTTTCGACGAGAATTTCATCCAATTACGGTTCCTTGTGTGTTGCTGACCAATGACGCCCATGCTTTAGGTTTTGAAAATCTATCCAGCTTCTCCACAGATGACACCGCATCTGCAGAGGCTGTTATTGAGTACCTATACCGTCATGGACATCAGAAGATCGGTGTATTGGGAGGAAACCTGGCGGTTGAGCAAATTAGTGTTAAACGTCTCCGGGGTGTTGAGGTTTGTATGAGGCGGTTAGGGTTGCCTTTTGACCCTAAAGCTAACCATGTCCCATGTCGGTTCTCCATGGCAGATGGATATGCGGCGGCAAAAGAGCTACTGGGGCGAGAGCCGGATATCACTGCCCTGTTTGCACTGGGCGATGTTATTGCTTTAGGGGCTATGCGTGCCATATGCGATTTGGGACTGAGGATCCCGGATGATATCTCGATCGTAGGTTATGATGGAATTGATGCTGCTAACTTCTGTATCCCCCGACTGACAACCGTTAGACAGGATGCCGCGGAGTTGGCAGCCCGGGGAGTACAAACCTTACTCCAGGCGATTCATTACAAAACAACTCCGGTTTATGAAACAATTGATTTTGAATTAGTGGAACGTGAAAGTGTTTCTTTTGTGGAAACAAGATAACAGAGTCACAGAAAGGGTGGCGTTGATATGCGAAGTGCCGGCGTTCTGATGCCAATCACTTCATTGCCCTCACCGTGGGGAATCGGAACTTTGGGGAGATCTGCCAGAGAGTTTTTAGACTTTTTGGCAGAAAGTGGTCAGACTTATTGGCAGTTATTGCCCATTGGACCTACTGGCTATGGCGACTCTCCATACCAACCTTTTTCCTCCTATGCAGGGAACCCCTATTTGATTGATCTAGATGATTTGGCCAAGGCGGGATTATTATTGCCCGAAGAGTACCAAGGCATCCAGTGGAGTACAAATCCCGCCCGTGTAGACTATGGATTGTTGTATCAAAAACGTTTCCAGGTACTCAAAAAAGCAGTGGATCGGCTTTGGGCCAATAACAAACAAGCGGTGCAGTGTTTTTGCGATAAAGAAAGTTATTGGCTGGAAGATTACTCCCTTTTCATGTCTTTGAAAAGTTATTTTGGAGGAAGACCTTGGAAAGAGTGGCCGGAAGAACTTCGTCACAGGGAAAGAGAATCAATGTCACAGGCCAAGGCAGAGATGGAATCGGATATTCTCTTTTGGAAAGGCGTACAGTTTTTGTTTTTTGAGCAGTGGGAACGGCTGAAAAGTCTGGCGGAAGCCAAAGGGATATCGATCATTGGCGATATTCCTATTTATGTGGCGGAAGACAGTTCGGATGTATGGGCACATCCGGATCAGTTCCAGATGGACGCTGATCTGCATCCTACCCGGGTGGCTGGTTGCCCACCGGATGGCTTTTCTGCAGATGGCCAGTTGTGGGGCAATCCTCTTTTTAATTGGGAGCAGATGCGGGCAGATGGCTATCACTGGTGGCTGCACCGTATTTCTTTCCAGTTTAGGTTTTATGATGTGCTTCGTATCGATCATTTCCGGGGCTTTGATGCTTACTATGCTATTCCGGCTTCTGCTGAGACAGCCAAAGAAGGTACATGGGAAGCTGGGCCTGGGTTGGACTTTTTCCGTGCAATGGAGAAGGTAGTTGGTCAGCGGCCCATCATTGCAGAGGATCTTGGCTTTCTTACCCCCTCGGTACATCAACTTTTGAAGAACACCGGCTATCCTGGAATGAAGGTGCTGGAGTTTGCCTTTGATAGCCGGGATGGGGGAGGGCGAACCTATCAGCCCCATAATTACCCTACCAATTGTGTTGCCTATGTCGGTACCCACGACAACGACACTGCTTTAGGGTGGATGAGTACCGCAAACCCAGAAGATGTAGCATTGGCTCGCGAATATTTGCATCTTGATTCTATTGAAGGAGAAAATTGGGGAATGATGCGAGCTATTTGGAGTAGTACCGCCGATTGCGCCATTGTTCAAATGCAGGATCTGCTAGGGCTTAGCTCAGAGGGGCGGATCAACACCCCCTCTACGCTGGGGGGTAACTGGCAGTGGCGGGCGCTGCCCGGCTTTGATAGCCCGGCTCTGGCCAAACGCCTGCTGCGGCAGATGAAGCTCTATGAGCGCCTGCCCCAGGAAAGGGAGGACGAAAAGTTATGAGCATCCAACCTTATTTGGATACCTATTTGACAAGGCATGGGGTCAGCCTGGACACGAGCTCCGACCGGGAGCTGATGTACGCCCTGACCGCCGCGGTGCGTGATCTACAAAAGTCCATGGGCCACGCCCAGGGGAAGCGGAAACTGTACTATTTTTCCGCGGAATTTCTGGTGGGGCGGCTGCTGAGGGCCAACCTCATCAACCTGGGCCTACTAGAGGATGTGGAGGCTCTACTGGCCGCTCACGGCCGCTCCTTGGCCCAGATTGAGGATCAGGAACCGGAGCCTTCCCTGGGTAACGGCGGGCTGGGCCGCCTGGCCGCCTGCTTTCTGGACTCCATCGCCTCCCTGGGAATCAACGGGGATGGTGTGGGCCTCAATTACCACTATGGCCTGTTCCGTCAGCGGTTGGACACTGGCCGGCAGACTGAGATGCCCGACCCCTGGATTGCGCCGGAGTCCTGGCTGCTGGATACCGGGGTGTCCTACCCGGTAAAGTTCGGGAGCTTCTCTCTGAACGCCAGACTGTACGACCTGGAGATTCCCGGCTATGAGAATGGCATTTGCAACCGATTGCACCTCTTTGACGTGGAGCAACCCGCTCCCCCCCCCAAGGATGGCATCCAGTTTGACAAAACGGACATCTCCCACCACCTGACCTCCTTTCTCTACCCCGATGACAGCGACGAGACGGGGCGGCTGCTGCGACTATACCAGCAGTACTTCATGGTTTCCGCTGGTGCCCAACTGATTCTGCAGGAACTGGAGGAGCGGGGGCACGCCCTGGAAGAGCTGGACAAGTACGCCGTTGTCCACATCAACGACACCCACCCATCCATGGTGATTCCGGAGCTCATTCGTCTGCTAACCGAGCGGGGGGTGGAGCTAGAGCGGGCCATGGATCTGGTAGAGCGTACCTGTGCCTACACCAACCACACCATCCTGGCCGAGGCCCTGGAGAAATGGCCTGTCTCCTATCTGGAACAGGTGACCCCCCAGCTACTGCCTTTTATCCGTGCCCTGGATGAGCGGGCCCGGAAACGCAGCGATGCCCCCGAGCTTGCCATCTGGGATGCGCACGATGTCATCCACATGGCCCACATGGATATCCACAGCAGCGCCAAGGTCAACGGTGTGGCCGAGTTGCACACCGAAATCCTGAAAAATACGGAGTTGCACTCCTTCTATGTGCTCTACCCAGAGAAGTTCAACAATAAAACAAACGGTATCACCTTTCGCCGCTGGCTGATGGGCTGCAACCCTGCTCTCTCCGATCTCATCACCCAGGCCATTGGCCCGGAGTGGAAGCGGGATGCGGGGAAGCTGGAGGGGCTGATGGACCACATGGAGGACAGCGCTCTCCGTGAGCAGTTGCTGTCCGTCAAGGGGGAAAACAAGACGAAACTGGCCCGGTGGCTGAAGGGGCGCGGGACGGAGATTAACCCTGATAGCATCCTGGACATCCAGATCAAGCGGCTGCACCAGTATAAGCGCCAGCAGATGAATGCTTTGTATGCAATCTGGAAGTATCTGCAGATCAAGGAGGGCCATACCCCAACCCGGCCGGTGACTATGGTGTTCGGTGCCAAAGCCGCCCCTGCCTATACCCTAGCCAAGGACACCATCCACCTGCTTTTGTGCCTGAGCAGGCTCATCGACCAGGACCCTCAGGTGTCCCCCTGGCTGAAGCTGGTGATGGTGGAAAACTACAATGTCTCCTCCGCCGAGCTCCTGGTGCCCGCCTGCGATGTGTCCGAGCAGATCTCCTTGGCATCCAAGGAGGCCAGCGGTACCGGCAACATGAAGCTCATGGCCAACGGTGCTGTCACCCTGGGTACGTTGGACGGGGCCAATGTGGAGATCTCCCGGCTGGTGGGGGAGGAGAACATCTACATCTTCGGCCGCTCGGCGGATGAGGTCATTGACCTCTATCAGAATAGCGCCTACCGTAGCAGCGACTACTGGCAGAAGCCAGAGGTGGAGCGTCTGGTGGACTTCATCATCAGCCCCCAGCTGCTGACCATGGGTGATGCCCAGAGCCTTAGCCGGCTCTACAAGGACTTTATTTCCAAAGACTACTTTATGGCCCTTTTAGACCTGGAGGACTATATTGCGGTGAAGGAGCGTTGCCTAACCGACTACGAGGACCGGGACGCCTGGAGCCGCAGGATGCTGGTCAATATTGCCCGCTCTGGATTCTTTTCCTCCGATCGTACTATCGCGGAATATGACCAGGATATCTGGCATTTAAAATGAAAGCCATCTCAGAAAGGAGTGCTTATTATGTCTGAAGTCAGTTTACAGCATATTGAAAAAGTATATCCACACAGCGAGAAAAAGAAAAGTAATCTCAAGGTAACGGACGAAGGCGTTCACGCGGTGCAGGACTTCAACCTGAATATCAAGGATCGGGAATTCATTGTATTAGTCGGGCCCTCCGGTTGCGGAAAATCTACCACGCTGAGGATGGTGGCAGGGTTGGAGGAGATCACCAGGGGTGAGCTCTATATTGACGGAAAACTGGTCAACGATGTGGAGCCTAAGGATCGAGACATCGCTATGGTGTTTCAAAGCTATGCCCTATATCCCCACATGACGGTGCGGGGCAATATGGAATTTCCGCTGAAACTCCGCAAGTTACCTAAGGAGGAGATCGACCGTCGTGTGAATCAGGCGGCGGAGATCCTGGGAATTACGGAATATCTAGATCGCAAGCCTAAGGCGCTGTCAGGTGGCCAGAGGCAGCGGGTGGCCATTGGCCGAGCTATTGTACGAAATCCCAAAGTTCTACTCATGGACGAACCCTTATCTAATTTGGATGCCAAGTTGCGTAACCAGATGCGCGCTGAGATCATCAAGCTACGCCAGCGTATCAATGCCACATTCATCTATGTTACCCACGATCAGACCGAGGCAATGACCTTAGGTGACCGCATTGTTATCATGAAAGACGGTGTTATCCAGCAAATTGGAACACCTCAAGAGGTTTTCGATCACCCGGTCAACCTCTTTGTAGCAGGTTTTATAGGGGTCCCACAGATGAACTTCTACGATGCGGAGTTGAAGAGGGATGAAGACGGCGTATATTCTGTTTTGATGGACGGTATTCGAGTAGTGCCTACCGTCGAGAAACAAGAAAGGTTGCGTCAAGCTAGTGTACCCCCCCAAGAGATTATTCTCGGTGTCCGGCCTGAGCACATTATGCTGTTGAAGAATGGTGAACATGGGGTGCATGGCAAGGTAGAAGTCTCAGAGATGATGGGGAGTGCGGTCCATCTTCATGTGGATATCAATGGTCGGGATAGCATTATTGTTGCCCAGACCTCGGGTATGGATGGAGCCCAGTATATCCCTCCGGAAAGTGGCACTTCCATTTCGTTTATTTTTGGCGGAAATGTGGTCCACCTATTTTCTAAAAAAGACGGTCATAATTTGGAATTTTAATTACACGACAGATATAACAAATATGGGGCAGGAGACAACAAAAGCGTTGGATCCTGCCCCATATAGCACCGAGAATTACTTTTTACGGGATGGGCAGCTTGCTTGACCGGCGCGCCCCGTTCTTTCACTGCTGTTTTGGCGGTACCGCCCATTGCCTGTCTGGGGGTCTCCCTGTGAGGCTTGGACTGCACACGAGAACCGCCCGCCTGCCCTGACACCTGCCGTGGCTGTTTGTGGATGTCCATACCTTGTGGCCGCTTTCCCGAGGGAGGAGCTGCGGAGGGAACGTCCTCTCCTGCGGGCAAGCGCCGATCCAGTTTCCCGCTGCGGAGAAGGGTACCCTGGCGCTCTTGTACAAAGGACGCTTTCCCCTGCTGCAACGCACTGGGCGGTGTAGCAGGTGCGGGGTCAGCTTGTATCTTCAGATAGGCGTCCTTGGTCTTAATGCTTCTTTTTTGAGGCTTTTGGAGTGCGGACTGCGGCTGGGGGTGGCCTCTGACTGCACTCTGCGCCTGGAGCGGATCTCTCGCTTCCCTCCCATGAAGACGGTTCCTTGGAGGCAGAATACCGTCATCTCTTGGCTTTGCCGCTTCTTGCGGATCATGACGGCCAGAATGCCCGTTTGGACCTGTATCTGGGTTGTGTGCCGCACCTTTCTTTCGCCTCCCAAGCAGACGCTCGGCCAGCTGCTCTGCCCGTTTGACGCCACTCACCTCGGCGTCATCCCGCTGGCCGTGCTGGGCAACATCCCACAGCTGGCCCCGCAGGCGCTCTGTGCCGTCATCCAGCCCCCTGCGGATCAACTTTTTCGGCGCGGACTTGACCCGCTCTTTCAAAGGGTGCTGTACCTGGGGCTTTTCTTTGATCTTATCGATGTATCTCACCTCGATCCAGCAGGGAGGGGCCAAGGCCCCTCCCTGTTTTTGTTACGCGGCCAAGTCGGAGGGCTTGGTGGTCATCAGTTTGTAGAGCTGCGTGTGCTTGGGGAAGGTGTCCATGAATGGAACGATGGCACTGCCACACTTGATAAGTCCCCGGCCAAAGTCCACATTGGTGATGTAGGAGAGCTGGTTGTCCGAGATGTTCAGCAGCCGGGCCAGCTCCAGCCGGTCGGTGCTGGCCTGGTTGAGCATGACCAGGAATTCACTGTTGGCCAGCATGGTCTGGGCCGTGTGGGACTGGAGCAGATCGTCCACATTCTGGGTCAGGCCGGTACAGCAGGCACCGTACTTCCGGACCCGCTTCCAAAGGGTAAACAGGAAGTTGGCGCTGTACTTATCCAAAACCATGGCAGAAAGCTATTACCAAGACCACCAAGGAACCAAGGACAAAGCAAGCAATACCACCAACTGAAACAGCCGCGCAATACAAAGAGAGAAGCCCCCCTTGGCCGTTCGATTTGAACTGCCAGCGGGGGCTTCTCTCGCTGTTTTCTCTTTGCTCAGAGGTTCGAATCACCCCACATCACGAAAATGGCCTTTTGCATCTCCATCTCGTCTGGTGCTCGATTTTGTCCTCTGAAACGACTGAAACCCTTGCCGCAGCAAGGGTTTCAGGGGTTGCATCTTTTTCAGCAACCTTAGTTGGTGGACCTGGAGGGATTCGAACCCTTGACCTCTGCGATGCGAACGCAGCGCTCTCCCAACTGAGCTACAGGCCCATAAATTCCTTTGACAGTTATAGACTATATCACGGAAGGGGCCAAAAGTCAAGCAAATTTTCCTATCTTTTCTCCGCCTCTAAAATCTATGTCTCTAAAAATGCACGGGGTCAACATCCGGTCGGCTCTCTGCCTCGGTCACTTCTCTCACCTCAACCAGTCAGCCGACAAACACCGGCTCCTCCACAAACAAAAAAGCTACAGAACGAATGTTCTGCAGCTTTTGGTGCGGATGAAGGGACTTGAACCCATATGACATTGCTTTCACTAGAACCTGAATCTAGCGCGTCTGCCAATTCCGCCACATCCGCATGAGGCGTGTTGCTCGGCTGTGTGCCGTCAACAGTTGAGATTATAACACGCTTTTTCTGCCTTTGTCAACTGTTT
>Ga0129312_1000615_pt1 | contig 27704 bp, 23 predicted proteins | sample O827metagenome_FD_94434 | JGI IMG/M metagenome (GOLD analysis project Ga0129312, IMG submission 94434) | Orangutan group fecal microbial communities from Wisconsin, USA - O827 metagenome | ecosystem: Host-associated > Mammals > Digestive system > Large intestine > Fecal | place: USA: Wisconsin... | reverse complement strand
TTGCTTTATTTGTGCGGTTGGCGAACCTGCACTCATTATAGCAAAGGAGGTTTTTTACTTGAAGCTAAAGCTGCCTGGGGACACACCTGCATAGCAGGTGGTTTATTTTTACTGTGAATACAACGAAAAAAGGACTTCTCTCTCGAGAAATCCTTTAGCAGTCCGTACGGGAATCGAACCCGTGTTTCCGCCGTGAGAGGGCGGCGTCTTAACCGCTTGACCAACGAACCGTTTATTATATTACCAGACGGTTCATCGTATGTCAAGGCTTTTTTATGAATATTTTTAATTTTATGAATAATTTCTATTTTTACTATTTTTTTGTTTTTCTTGCCAATTCTATTCTTCAAATAAAGGTGTCGAAAAATAACGCTCTGCCGTGTCCGGCAATACTGTCACGACCGTCTTACCAGATCCGAGTTTCCTTGCCAGCTTCAACGCTGCAGCCACATTCGTCCCACTGGATATGCCACACATCAGTCCTTCTTCCCTCGCAAGACGTTTTGCAGTATCGAGTGCCTCTACATCAGATATAATATAGATCTCATCATAGATGCTCTGGTTCAAAATATCCGGTATGATGCCATCTCCGATCCCCATCTGTAAATGTGTGCCGATCGTACCACCAGCCAGAATCGCAGCATTTTCCGGCTCCACTGCCCAGATCTCAATATCCGGATACTGCGCCTTTAACACTTCTCCGATACCTGTGATCGTACCGCCAGTCCCGATGCCGGAACAGAATCCATCGATCTGACCTGCGACCTGCTCCATGATCTCAAGTGCTGTATGGTTTTTGTGTGCCTTCACATTATTCATATTGGCAAACTGCTGCGGAACAAACACCCTCGGATCTGCCGCCTGCATCCGAAGCGCCGTCTGCAGGCATTCATCGATACATGCACCAATATCCCCCGCATCGTGGATCAGCTTCACATCTGCCCCATAATGACGGATCAGTTTTCTGCGCTCCTCGCTGACAGAGTCTGGCATAATAATCACCGTCCGATAACCGCGCACCGCACCGACCAGCGCGAGACCAATCCCCTGATTGCCACTTGTCGGCTCCACGATAATCGTATCCTCTTTAATCAGTCCCTCACGCTCTGCCGCCTGAATCATCTTGAGTGCTGTGCGTGTCTTGATAGAGCCGCCTACATTCAGCCCCTCAAATTTCACATAGATATCGGCGCAATCCTCATCCACCATGCGCCGAAGCTTTATCATCGGTGTATGTCCGACTGCTTCCAGAATATCATTGTATATCATTCCAATACCCCCTCATACTTTTCCTATCTACCTATATTAAATAATTATGCGTCTATCTGGGATTTGCGTCAAGTAAAAAAAAAGAATCCTGCTCGCAGGATTCTCCGCCTGCGGCGGGTCGCTTCTGCGACATAATTCCAATCCGACGCAGTGCGATCCTACCCGGAGGGCTTTTTATTTGATAGGAATTTCCTATCAAATAAAAAAAGGGACTTCTCTTTCGAGAAATCCCTTAGCAGTCCGTACGGGAATCGAACCCGTGTTTCCGCCGTGAGAGGGCGGCGTCTTAACCGCTTGACCAACGAACCGTCTATTATAATATCAAACAGTCCGCATTCTGTCAACAGGTTTTCTAATATTTTTTCATTTTTCTGAAAAAAGCAACAATTTATGATTCATAGCCGTTCGGATTGTTCTTCTGCCATCTCCATGAATCCGCACACATCTCGCGGATACCGTACTCAGCTTCCCAGCCGAGCTCACGCTTCGCCTTGGAAGGATCACAATAACAGGTCGCGATATCGCCCGGTCTGCGCGCCTTGATGACATAAGGAATCTTGATATCATTTGCCGCCTCAAAGTTCTTCACGATATCCAGCACACTGTAGCCGTGTCCGGTGCCGAGGTTGTAGATGCTCAGTCCCTCATTTTCTTCAAACTTCTTCAACGCCTTTACATGTCCGCGTGCCAGATCCACCACATGGATATAATCACGCACGCCGGTTCCATCCGGTGTATCATAATCATCACCGAACACACCGAGCTGCTCGAGCTTGCCGACTGCCACCTGTGTGATATACGGCATCAGGTTGTTCGGGATACCGTTCGGGTTCTCTCCCATCGTTCCGCTCGGATGCGCGCCGATCGGATTGAAATAACGAAGCAGGATCACGTTCCATTCCGGATCTGCCTTCTGCATATCGGTCAGGATCTGCTCGAGCATCGACTTGGTCCAGCCATACGGATTCGTGCACTGTCCCTTCGGGCAGTTCTCCGTGATCGGAATCTCTGCAGGATCGCCGTAGACCGTCGCAGATGATGAGAAAATGATATTTTTGCATCCGTTCTGTCTCATAACATCCACAAGTGTCAATGTACCGGCAATATTGTTCTCATAATATTCCCACGGTTTTGCAACGGATTCCCCGACTGCCTTTAAGCCTGCAAAATGAATGCAACTGTCGATCGTCTCCTTTGCAAAGATCTCGTTTAAGATCTCACGGTCTAAAATATCACCTTTATAAAATGTCACCTTTTTCCCGGTCAGCGCCTCCACACGCTCCAAGGATTTTTCGCTTGCATTTGAGAGATTGTCAAGTACGACCACCTCATAGCCTGCATCCAACAGCTCTACACATGTATGACTGCCGATATAACCTGCTCCGCCTGTCACTAAAATTGCCATATCCGTTACCACCTTTCTGTGTTTTTCCTATTTCTTTATTGTTTCTTAATTGCTTTTTGATTGCTTTTTAATTGCTTCTATCGCTATTTTTCCGGTACTGATCCTGACATCTGCCGGGATCGGTTTTTGTCTCCTGATAATCCTTAGTCTATCATTTTTTCTTCTTTTTTACAGAAAAGAATGTAGAAAGAACATGGAATTATGTTGCATTCATCTCCAGATTGTGCAAAGATAGTTTCAAGAGGTGATCCCAGATGAATGGAAACTATAAAAATTCTTATAAAGCTGCGCAGAAGGAACTGCTCTCCCTGTCCGTATATAATGTCGGTTACCAGAAATGTGATGCCCTGCACCAATGGGGTCCCGGCATCCGCGACCACTTTCTGATCCATTATATCATTTCCGGACGCGGTTTCTACGAAATAAATGGAAAAAAATATTCACTGGAGTCAGGCGATACATTTCTCGTATATCCCAATCAGGTCGCAACCTACTATGCGGATCAGAACGATCCGTGGGAATATGCGTGGGTCGGTTTCAATGGAAGCGATGCGCTCTCTATCATAAACGCGACCGATTTTACCAGGGAACATCCGTTCATCCAGCATACGCCGGACGGTGATACGATCATGCATCAGCTTCTGCGTATCTATGAAGTGCGCGGAAATGAATTCGAGCATGCAGTCGAAATGACCGGACATCTCTACACGGCTCTGGCTCTGTTTATGAAATCAGCCGACAGGAAAAGTCCGTCCACGTCCTACAACAGCTATGTCCAGAAAGCGATCGAATATATCTCTTCCAATTACTCCTATCCGATCACCGTGGAGGATATCGCAGCCTATGTAGGTCTGAGCCGCAGCCACCTGTTCCGCTCGTTTGAGAAGGTTTTAAAACAATCACCGAAAGAATATCTGTCCGGTTTTCGCATCAAACAGTCCTGCATGCTGCTCACGACCTCAGACCTGTCGATCACTGCGATCGCGAACTCTGTAGGATTTGACAACAACCTGTATTTTTCCAAGGCATTCCGTAAGGCCAAGGGTGTCTCACCGAAGATGTACCGGGTGCAGCACACCTCTGCCACAGACTCCAAGGAATAAAAATGTATAAAAAAGTGCCGGATGCATTGCACCCGACACTTTATCATTCATATTGATTAAGCTAACTTTGCCTTAGCAACTTCTGCTAATGCTGCAAATCCCTCTGCATCATTAACTGCCAGCTCTGCTAACATCTTACGGTTCATGTCAACACCAGCTAACTTTAAGCCGTGCATCATTCTGCTGTATGATAATCCGTTCATACGAGCTGCAGCGTTGATACGTGCGATCCATAACTGACGGAACTGTCTCTTCTTCTGCTTACGTCCTGCGTATGAGCTGGTCAGCGCTCTCATAACTGACTGCTTAGCGATACGATACTGCTTAGAACGGGCTCCTCTGTATCCCTTAGCTAACTTCAAAGTACGATTATGTCTCTTTTTAGCGTTTAAGCCACCTTTAACTCTTGCCATTTCTTATTTCCTCCTTCACAAACTCTTACAGATAAGGTAAGATCTTCTTCATTGTCTTTACATTTGTTGCATCTGTCATTGCAGCCTGTCTTAAATTTCTCTTACGCTTTGTAGTTTTCTTGGTTAAGATATGGCTCTTGTAAGCTTTATTTCTCTTTAACTTTCCGCTACCGGTTTTTGTAAAGCGCTTTGCAGCAGCTCTTTTTGTTTTGATCTTAGGCATAATAAATTCCTCCTTTAAATGTTCTTCTTATTTTTTCTCTCCAAGCACCATCGCGAGGCTTCTGCCCTCCTGCTTCGGTGCCTTCTCAACAACTGCGATATCAGCCAGCTGCTCTGCAATGTCGTCTAAGATATGACGGCTTTGCTGCATATGTGCCATCTCTCTGCCTCGGAAACGAAGTGTGATCTTCACCTTATTTCCTTTTCCGATAAACTTTCTGGCAGCATTGATCTTTGTATTCAGATCATTGGAATCAATATTCGGAGAAAGACGTACTTCCTTCAGTTCTACCGTCTTCTGCTTCTTTCTCGCATCCTTTTCCTTGCGTGCAAGCTCATAACGATACTTACCGTAATCTACGATCTTGCATACAGGCGGCTTTGCCGTGGGCGCAATCTTTACCAGATCAAGCTCTGCTTCATCTGCCAGACGCATTGCCTCCTTGATCGGCATAACTCCTAACTGATCTCCGTTTTCTCCAATCACACGAACCTCTTTGTCTCTGATCTGTTCGTTAATCATTAATTCGCTAATGACACCACACCTCCATTTTTCATATTGGACCTGACTCATTCGACAGTCTCTCAAACAGCAGCCTTTTACCCGAAAAAAAAGCGGATACATTACTGCATCCACCTGTCACTTGCTACCCAAAACAATCCGGGATATTGCATCCGAATCATCATTGAATACTTATGAACCCGAGTCACGCGATTGTGCTAAGGTGAGAGTGGATACTCTACTTGCTGTTTTCAACTCATTTAACATATCATAACGCCACGCATGCGTCAAGTGTTTTTTTATTTTTTTCTTCTTTTTTCCGCTGCTATGTGTTACCGTATATGTATGATATCTTATCTTATATTGGGCTGTCTGTATTGGGCTGTCCGGCAGAGCTGCGTCCTCATGAAACAACGATCACAGCAGAAGCAATCTGACCGGGATACTGCTGTGACCGCAGCCAGACAGCCCATAATCATTAAATAGTTTAAGGAGGTTATCCCATGGACACACGTATCATAGATCTGCATGTACATTCCAATGCATCAGACGGCACATGCACACCCACAGAACTTGTCGCCGAGGCCAGCCGCGCCGGTCTGTCTGCCTTTGCGCTGACAGATCACGACACCACCGACGGCATTGAGGAAGCCCGGACAGCGGCCCAAAAAACCGGTATCGAACTCATACCGGGTGTCGAGTTATCGACCGAGTATGAAGGCTGCGAGATCCATGTACTGGGGCTATATATTGATATCCACGATCAGACTCTGCAGCAGCAGATGGCCGACTTCAGGCATTCGAGAGACAACCGGAATGTCTATATGCTCGAAAAACTGCGCGCCGAAGGCTTTGACATCACGCAGGAAGCGCTCGAAGAGAAATTCCCCGATGCCGTGATCACCCGGGCGCATATCGCAAGATTCCTGCTAGATCAAGGCTATATTCCTGATATGAAGACTGCTTTCGCAAAATATATCGGTGACGGCTGTCCGTGCTATGTCCCCCGCCCCAAGGTCACTCCCATGGATGCCGTCAGCTATATTCTGGCTGCAGGCGGCGTACCGATCCTGGCACATCCGGTCATGTATCATATGGAGCGTACAATGCTGCTTCGCATGATACATGAGATGAAAGCGCATGGTCTGCGCGGCATCGAAGCCATCTATTCCGAAAATACGCCTGCCGATGAACAAATCTATAAGGAACTGGCCCGCAGCGAAGGACTGCTCATATCCGGCGGTTCTGATTTTCACGGTACCAATAAACCGGATCTGTATCTCGGAACCGGCCGTGGCAGACTCTACATCCCTTATTCCCTGTTAGATCCGATCAGGCATGCACACGAACAGATCCTCGCTGATCGTTGATCTCAGACCAAGACAAACCGGTCGATCACCTCTGCGAGTGCATCCTCATTGTTATTCGCTTTCGTCACATAATCAGCTAACGGTTTTACCTTCGGGTTGGCGTTGCTCACCGCGACGCCGAGCCCGGCTGCCCGGATCATCTCACAGTCATTCATCTCATCTCCGATGGCGATCGTATCCGCCGGATCCACGCCTAGTTTTCCTGCCAGGAAATGAATCCCCAGCTGCTTGGATACCCCATCCGGTACAATCTCTAAGTATTTCGGAGTTGAAAAGATCATCCGGCATCTGCCGTGTGACCATGCTTCATGCTGCACACGGAACTGCTCGAGTCTGTCATGTTCATTTAAGCTGATCACAATCATTTTACTGGGGTCTGTCGTCAGATAATCCAACACATCCGCGCGCGGCATCGGAACCAGATTTGTATGGCTGACATACCAGCGGAGTTCCTCCGTGTCTGCTTTCGTCAATACCTCTCCATTTTGATAGGTCTGGATATACAGCCCGGCCTCGTCTGCCAGTGCAAATAACTGCTCCACAACCGGCCGCCCCAGTGTCCGGTGCAGCAGCACCTTTTCGCGGTAACAGTCATACACATGTGCTCCATTATAGGAGACGATATAGCATCCCTCATCATTTAATCCGAGCGAATCGGATACTTTTTTTGCACTTTCAAACGGTCTGCCTGTTGCGATGACAAAGGAGTGCCCCGCCCTCGTTGCCCGGCGGATCGCCTCCCGGTTGCCTGCTGATATCTGTTTGTCATCATTGAGCAATGTGCCATCGAGATCTGAAAATATAATCTTACTCATTTGTTCTGTTCCTTACCTACTGTAGTTGCCTGTAATTGCCTGTATTTTTCCATAATTTTTGCGATGTGATGCCTATTCTTTCGGCTCTGCCGGAATAAACACACGCTCCCTGAATACATTCTCCCGCGAAGCCGTCTGTGCCATCGCTTCATCACAGAATTGCTGCTGTGAATTAACGAGCACTTTTCCGCGCTTATCCTGCTTGGCATATGTGCCGTCTGCCTGCATCAGATGTGCCTTTACATTGTCTTCCAGCTCCACCTCTAAGATATGACGCACCTGTTTTTGCAGCTTTGGATCTAACACCGGGAAGATGATCTCCACACGCCGGTCCAGATTTCGCGGCATCCAGTCGGCACTTCCCATGTAATATTCCTCGTTTCCATTATTATAAAAATAGAAAATACGGCTATGCTCCAGGAAATTGCCGACGATCGAACGCACGCGGATATTCTCGCTCACACCCGGAATACCGACCTTCAGACAACAGATACCACGCACGATCAGATCGATCTGCACGCCTGCGGCAGATGCCTCATACAGCGCTGCGATGATCTGCTGGTCACACAGCGAATTCATTTTGGCCTCGATGCGTGCCTCCTTACCATCCAGTGCATTGCGCATCTCCCTGCGGATCAGCTTTAAGAACTTCTTGCGCAGCCAGATCGGAGCCACGACCAGATGATTCCAGCTCAGTGGCTCGGAATAACCGGACAGCATGTTAAATACTGCGGTCGCATCCTCTCCGATCGCCTCCGAACAGGTAAAGATACCACAGTCTGTATACAGCTTTGCCGTGGAATCATTATAGTTACCGGTTCCCAGATGCACATAACGGCAGATACCGTTTTCTTCCTTGCGGACAACGAGAGCGATCTTGCTATGCGTCTTCAGCCCGACCAGACCGTATATGACATGACAGCCTGCTTTCTCGAGCTTTTTCGCCCACACAATATTATTTTCCTCATCAAAACGCGCCTTCAGCTCGACCAGTACCGTCACCTGCTTGCCGTTCTCTGCCGCCTGTGCCAGCGATGCGATGATCGGCGAATTGCCGCTCACACGGTACAGGGTCTGCTTGATCGCAAGTACCTGCGGATCATTTGCCGCCTGACGGATAAAGTCAACGACCGGCTGGAACGTCTGGTACGGATGATGCAGCAGGATATCGCCCTGTCTGATCGCATCAAAGATATTGTCTGCTCCCACGAGCTGAGGCACCGGCTGCGGCTGGTACGGCGCATAGCGCAGTTCATCCTTGCCCTCCAGGCCATACAGCTTCATTAAAAAAGTCAGATCCAGCGGTCCGTTCAGCTTAAATACATCCTCGCCTGCGACATCCAGTTCTTTCTTCAGTATGCCGAGCAGCTCCTTGTCGATGTCGCTGTCCACTTCCAGACGGATGACTTCTCCCCACTGACGCTTTTTTAACTGTTTTTCGATCTCCTTTAACAGATCACTTGCCTCATCCTCATCGATCGGCAGATCCGCATTTCTCATGATACGGTAAGGGCTCGTGCACAGTACCTGATAGTTGGAAAACAGCTTGCCGATGCTGTACATGATCAGCTGTTCCAATAAGACAAACGCATATTCGTCCTCTTTTTCCGTCGGCAGCGGCACGAGTCTGGGCAGTACCGACGGCACCTGTACGGTCGCGAATACGTTTTCCTCCTCTTTGCGGATCAGCGCACCGATGTTCAGTGTCTTATTGCGGATCAGCGGAAACGGTCTCGATGCGTCCACGGCCATCGGTGTCAGTACCGGATATATGATCTCCTCAAAATACTGCTCTGCCGATCTGCGCTGTGACTCGCTCAGTTCCTCCATCCGGTCATACACATAGATGCCCTGTGCCTTCAGCTGTGGCTGCAGGGAACGGTTGTACGTCGAATACTGCAGGTCTACTAACTGCCTCGTCGCCTGATTGATCTTCTCTAACTGCTGCGTGGCTGTCATACCGGCAATATCCGTTCTCTTGTATTTGGCATGTACCATATCTTTTAATGACGCGACACGCACCATGAAAAATTCATCCAGATTTGAAGATGTGATACTGACGAATTTGGTCCGCTCCAATAACGGAATGGACTTGTCACGCGCTTCGTTCAGAACGCGGTGATCGAACTTCAGCCAGCTCAATTCCCGGTTCTCATAATATTTTGCATTTGCATAATCAATCATTTTTTCCTTTTCCATACATCCCCCATTCTGTCCCTGATGTCTGTGTTCTTTTTGTGTAAATATGTTACTCAGAGACATGATAGTTCCGTTTCTCTTTGACTACCGGCTGCACACTGAATACATCCTCGAACATGCCTGCCTTAGCATCAAACATTGTCTTCTCGAGCATCATGCCATCTGAAGTCTCCACCGATATGATGAGCTGTTTCCCTTTTCTGACCGCACGCACATTTTTGAACTTCTGCTTGTGACTGCGATCCATCGCATTTGCGACACGTAAGATCGCCGCACATTTTGCCACGATCATATATCCATTCTGGTCGAGTACATCACTGACCTGATCATACGGAGCCAGCGGATACGTGTTGTATTTGACGATGCTGGCCACGATCACACGATCCTGATGGGAAAGTCCCATGATCTCGGATGCCAGGATGATATCATACGCACACTGCGGTGCGTTGGCAAAACTCACATATTTCCCGCAGTCGTGCAGTACGGCAGCCGTCTGCAGCAGCAGCCGTTCGTGTTTGCCCATGCCATGCGTCTTTTTCATCGCATCATAGATGAGGCTGCTCATCTCCACGAGCGCATCGATATGAGGCGAATAACTCATATAACGCTGTGACAGCGAACGTGCCGCCGAGATCACATCTTTTTCAAAATTATGCACCGGCTTCATATAACGGTTACGCAATGCATAGTCATAGACGATACCATCACTGATATCGATACCGGGCACCCATACGGCATCGGCCGAGAGTGTCTCTACGATACGGCGGTATAATATGATCGATGGTATGAGCAGGCGGTCGGAATCATCCGAAAGGCTGAGCGCCTCTGCGATCTGCTCATTGTCCTTCTTTTCCAGATGTTTCAGATAACCGGAGAGTTTTTCTGCATCCACGGTCATATCATCCAGATTTTTGTCCATGCACCGCATGATCTCTGTGCTGTAATCGCCGGTAAGTATGAGATACTTGATCGTACGGTTCTGGTAATACTGTGCCTTAAAGACTCCCATCTCTTTGTCGATCAGTTCTTTCATCTGCTTGCGCATATGCTCCGGCCGCATGCTGCCATCGGAAAACAACTGTGCCAGACGCATCGTTCCGAGCACCAGATGCTGGGTCGTCAGCACCGCTCCGTGTACGAACAGCGTGATCTGCAGTTCTCCGCCGCCCACATTGACAAACGCAGCGCTCTCCCCGATCATACGGTCAAATTCCGGTTTGGATGTCGCGCATTTATATGACAAAAAACGGTGTTCCGAATTGCGCAGCAGGTTCAGCCGTATTCCGGTCCGCCGCTCAATCTGGTCGAGTACGAACAGACAGTTCGCCGCATGGTATAACGCCGGCCCCGCATAGGCCTCGTAACCATCCACACGGTAACCATCCATGATCTTGCAGAATTCCAGCAATACATCACAGATATCATCTACCAGTTCATAGCCGACCCGCCGCCCGTGAAATGCATCCTTTCCGAGCTCTACACGGCTGCGGATAAAGTCCACCGTGCGGATCTTCTTTTTCTCCGAGATCTCAAATACTTTCAGGCTCACCTCGTAGGAGCCCACATAAATTGCCGCAAATGTTGTCACGCTCATAGATATACCCTTCTCCCTGTCTTCTATCTACGGTTGGTTAATAATTACCGAATATCTTCAGATCCAGCGTCTCTTCCTTCAGTCCGCGCAGCGCGTTCTGCACTGCCGCCTCTTTCAGATTGCCGTCAAAATCGATAAAGAACTGATATTCCCAGTTGTGTCCGGGGATCGGTCTCGACTCGATACTCGTCATATTCAGCCCGTTGAATATGAAATGGCTGAGTGCATGATACAGTGATCCGGACTCATGCTTTAACTGCACACAGATGCTGATCTTTCCGGCATCCGCAACGTACTCGTTTTTCCGGCTGACAATGATAAAACGCGTCTCATTCATACTGTTATTCTGGATACCTTCATCCAGAATATGCAGTCCGTACAATTCGCTCGTGAGCCGGCTGGCGATCGCTGCCTGTGTGGGATCTGCATCCTCACATACCTTTTTGGCAGACATCGCTGTATTTTTCTGTGGGATCGTCTCCCATTCGCGATGCTGCTCTAAAAATTTCGAACACTGGGCCAGCGCCTGCGGATGGGAATAGACACGCCGGATATCACTGCGCTTTGCTCCCGGCAGTCCCAGCAGACAGTGATTGATCGGTATTGTCTGCTCACCGACGATATAATAGTCGTATTCGCGGAGCAGATCATAGTTTTCCGCCACGATCCCCGCTGAGGAATTCTCAAACGGCAGTACCGCATAATCTGCCTGCCCGTGCCTGATCGCCTCCATTGCATCGCGCCAGGTATCCACATGGAATTTCTCGGTCTGTTCCCCAAAATACGAGATCAGTGCCAGATGTGCATAGGCACCTTCCACGCCCTGATAGACGACACGGACATGTTCCTTCTCCAGTGCTTCGATCTCAGTCAGTCCAAGGTCTTCGGCTCTGCCCTGCTCAGTCAGAAGCTGATACTGCTTTTTACGGCTCGTGGACATGATCTGCTCGAATAATTCCCGCACACCGTTTTTGGAAAATTCCGTATCAACCAGCGCTGAGAGCGTATCCAGCTTGCTCTTTTCCCGCTCTCTGTCGAGCACTGCTTTTCCGGTCGAGATCTTGTACTCCGCTACCTCTGTCGTCAGATCCATGCGTTTCTTATACAGATCGATGATCTGCTGATCAATGACATCGATATCTTTTCTGATTTCTGATAGTTCTTTCATAAACAAAAACTCCTGTTTTATCTTCTATTTTCTACACCAGATCAAACAGACTAATCTGGTTCGTTGCCGGAAGATCCCCGAACATTCCCATATCTGCCATGTTTTCTATGATCTTCTGTGATACCTTCGTGCGCTGTCTGAAATCATCGCGCGATAAGAACGGTCCGTCCTTGGCTGCTTCCACGACCGTATCGGCAGCCGTATCGCCCATGCCGTCGATCGTATTTAACGAAGCCATGAGTTTTCCGTCAATCACCTGAAAATACCTTGCATCTGCCCTGTAGATATCGATCGGCAGAAATTCGTAACCTCTGGCATACATCTCCTGTACGATACGCATATCACGATATGCATCCTGTTCGACCGGAGGAAGCTTCTTATTCTCCTTGGCAGCCTCTGCACTGCGGCGCTCGTAATCCTGCATATAATAGTTCAGCCGCTCCTTGCCCATGCACATGACTTCATAGTTAAATGCTTTCGCACGGATCGAGAAAAACGCTGCATAATACGCCAGCGGATAAAATACCTTGCAGTAGGCGATGCGCCATGCCATCATAACATAGGCCGCAGCATGTGCCTTCGGGAACATATATTTGATCTTCTCGCACGACCAGATGTACCAGTCCGGTACATTATGGTCTTTCATATCCTGTTTCCACTCATCCCATTTATCGCATTTTCCTTTTGCGACCATGCCTTTACGCACAGCCTCCATGATCTTGAAGGACTCCTCGGATTCCACACCCATACCGATCAGATAAGTCATGATATCATCTCGCGTACAGATACAGGTAGAGATCGTTGCCGTGCCCTCCTTGATCAGCGTCTGGGCATTGCCCAGCCATACATCGGTTCCATGTGACAGTCCTGCGATACGCACCAGATCGGAAAACTCCTTCGGCTGCGTGTCAATCAACATGCCCATCGCAAAATCCGTACCAAACTCCGGGATACCGAGTGCTCCGAGCTTACAGCCGCTGATATCGTCCGGTGTGATCTGCAGTGCATTGGTATTCTGGAACAGTGACATCACGCTGGAATCGTCGAGCGGGATCTTCTGTGCATTGATCCCTGTCAGATCCTCAAGCATACGGATCATCGTCGGATCATCGTGTCCGAGTATATCCAGTTTCAGCAGGTTATGGTCGATGGAATGGTACTCAAAATGCGTCGTGATCGTATCAGTCGTCATATCGTTTGCCGGATGCTGGATCGGTGTAAAGGAATAGATCTCATCACCAACCGGAAGTACGACGATACCGCCCGGATGCTGTCCGGTCGTTCTGCGCACGCCGACACAGCCTGCGAGGATCCGTTCGATCTCACAACTGCGCTTATGTACCCCGCGTTCCTCAAAATATTTTTTTACATATCCGTATGCAGTCTTATCGGCTAATGTACCGATCGTTCCCGCACGGAACGTCTGCCCTGCTCCGAAGATAACCTCTGTATATTTGTGCGCCTTACTCTGATAATCGCCGGAGAAATTCAGGTCGATATCAGGCTCTTTATCTCCTTTAAATCCAAGGAATGTCTCAAACGGGATATCGAATCCGTCTTTTTCCAACGGTTCACCGCAGTTCGGGCAATACCGGTCGGGCATATCACAGCCGCCGCGTCCGGCATATGCTTTCACTTCCGGCGAATCAAAATCCACGAAATGGCAGTTCTTGCAATAATAATGTGGGCTGAGCGGATTGACCTCGGTGATACCCGACATCGTCGCCACAAAGGAGGAACCGACCGATCCACGCGAACCGACCAGATAACCGTCCTCATTGGACTTCCACACAAGTTTCTGCGCAATGATATACATCACGGCATAACCGTTTCCGATAATGGAATTTAACTCTCGTTCCAAACGCTCTGATACGATCTCCGGGAGATTGGGTCCATACATCTCATGCGCCTTATTATAACAGATGTCCCTGAGCATCTGATCGGAATTCTCAATGACCGGCGGACACTTGTCCGGGCGAACCGGTGAGATCTTTTCACACATGTCAGAGATCTTATTCGTATTCGTTATGACGATCTCCTCTGCCTTTTCGCTGCCCAGATACTGGAACTCCGCCAGCATCTCCTCGGTCGTGCGCAGATACAGCGGTGCCTGCTCATCCGCATCGGAAAAGCCCTTGCCCGCCATGATGATCCTGCGGTATATCTCATCTTCCGGATTTAAAAAATGCACATCACAGGTAGCTACCACAAGCTTGTGAAAATCCTCTCCGAGCTGTACGATCTGCCGGTTCAGATCCTGGATATCTTCCACGGAATTGACCGGGCTCTTCGGATCACGCAGCATAAATGCATTATTTCCGACCGGCTGGATCTCCAGATAATCATAAAACTCTACCAGACGGGCGATCTCCTGCGCGGGTCTGCCGTTTAACAATGCCTGATACAGTTCACCCGCCTCACACGCTGAGCCTAAGATCAGACCCTCTCTGTATTTTTGCAGCTCGCTCTTAGGTATACGCGGCCGTTTATGATAATAGGTCAGATGCGACAGAGAGACCAGACGATACAGGTTCACGCGCCCGATATCATTTTTAGCCAGTATGATCGCATGATAGGTCGGCATCTTCTGGATCGCCTCGGCCGTCGGAATACCTTTTTCGTTCAGTTCATCCAGTGTCGTGATATGCCTGCTCTCGAACATCTCGATAAACTTCACAAAGATCTCCGCCGTACATGCGGCATCATCCACTGCACGGTGATGGTTCTCAAGTGACACGCCGACTGCCTTGGCAACGGTATCGAGCTTGTACCGGTTGAGCTGCGGCAGCAGGAAACGCGCCATCGCCACCGTATCAGCCACCGTAAAATCACACGCCAGATGCAGATCCTCGCAGTTTTTCTGGATAAAGCTCATATCGAACTCTGCATTGTGTGCCACCATGACACAGCCCTTGCAAAATTCCATAAACTCCGGCAATATCTCCCCGATCAGCGGCGCATCGATCACCATATCATCCCGGATCCCGGTCAGCTCCTCGATATCGAACGGGATCGGGATCTGCGGATTCACAAACGTGGAAAAACGCTCCGTGATCTCGCCGCCACGCACCTTCACTGCTCCGATCTCAATGATCCGGTTCTTTTTCGGACTGAATCCTGTCGTCTCCAAGTCAAATACGACATAATCCCCACGAAAATCCTGTCCCGCAGGATTTTTGACGATCCGCTTGGTGTCATCCACGAGATAGGCTTCGACGCCGTAGATCAGCTTGAAATCAGCTCCCTTTGGAATCGCATGGTTTGCCACCGGAAACGCCTGTACGGCTCCATGATCGGTGATCGCTATGCTGTGATGTCCGAATGCGACCGCCTGCGCGATAATATCACCGACATCCGATACTCCATCCATATCGCTCATCTTCGTATGGCAATGTAACTCCACACGCTTACGCACAGACTGATCTACCCGTTTGGTCGTAAAATCCGGGATCTTTTTGATACCCATGACGGAAGCCACCGTCAGCTCATGGTCAAACCGGTCAAGTGATGCCACACCCTTGATCTTGACAAATATCCCTTTCTTGAGTGACCCACGCAGTTCGTCCAGATCTTCATTTCTCGTAAAGATCTTGATCACCATCGTATCGGTAAAATCCGTGACTGTCAGAAACAGGATCGTCTTTTCTCCGCGGATCTCACGCTCATCCGTGGCTGTGATCTTCCCGCGGATAACAACATCACCGATCTCGCCCTGGATCTGGCTGATCGGCATCTCTTCCTCATCAAAATCACGTCCGTAAAGCACATCCGGGTTATCGGACCGCTTGCGTGTGAATCCACCCTTATTACCATATCCACCGTTTGATCCACTGCCCTTTCCACCGGCAGTAAATGTCTTCTGTGAAGGCGGCATCGGACGTTCCTTTGCCACTTTGGGTTCCTTGTCGGCAGCGTTCTTCTGCTGTGCAGCCTGATCTGCCAGTTCCCGCGGCTCGTCCTTCAGTTCCATCAGGCTGCCGTCTTCGCGCTCACCTTTTTCACCGTGGGAAGAATTCTGCACGATCCGGTGGATTGCCAGCTCCATCTGCTTGTCAGACTCTTCCTTATGGCGATTCGTCTGTGGCTGTTCATACCGGATATCGATCATCAATGTGATCCCGCAACGGTCACAGATGATCTTTTCCAGAATATCGATCAGTTCTTCGCCGCGTTCCTGTGCCAATACGGTGCGCGGCATATGTATCATCAGATGTGTATCATCGGTAAACTCCATCGGTGCACAGCGGTACAGACTGTACAGCACCGAAGAATAATCCTTGAGTTCCAGACGGATACTGTCATCATACACATCCAGCAGTGATCTTGCCGTATATTGCGCAGACAGCTGGTAACGCTCCCTGATCTTCACTTTCAGATCCCTGCCTCCAAAGATCTGCTGATGAATGTCGCGCTCCAGCTGAAAAATATATTTTTTTGGAATTAATCTCGTACTGTACAGATAGATCCGGTAAATATCTTTTGCACGGTTGGTGCTGACCTTCTCGATCTGTACGGTACTGAGCAGCTGTCTGATGTCCGATGCTACATCCAGCGTCGGAAACACCTCAAAAAATGCCTTCGCCACTATTTACTCACCCCAATGATCCAGTTCCTCTTTTAAAGCACAGAGCAGTTCTGCTTCTGGTACCTTTCTTATGATCTCGCCGTGTTTAATGAGCAGTCCCTCACCGATACCGCCCGCAACACCCAGATCTGCTTCTTTTGCTTCTCCGGGGCCGTTGACCACGCAGCCCATCACTGCCACCTTGATATCTAACGGATACTGCTCCACCAGATTCTCGACCTTTGTCGCCAGAGAGATCAGATCGATCTGCGTCCGTCCACAGGTCGGGCAGGAAACGACCTCTACACCACCATCGCGCAGTCCCAGCGTCTTTAAGATCAGCTTTGCACACTTGATCTCTTCCACCGGGGCTCCGGTCAGTGACACACGGATCGTATCACCGATCCCCTGTCCTAAGATCAGTCCCAGACCTACGGATGATTTGATCGTTCCACGTGTCAGTGTACCTGCTTCCGTGATGCCGACATGCAGCGGATGATCCGTCTGTGATGCGATCAGCTCATGTGCACGTACACACATCATGACATCTGAGGATTTGATACTGATGACCAGATTGTCGTAGCCCATATCCTCTATGAGCTTCACCTTATCCAGTGCACTCTCCACCAGTCCCTCTGCGGTCACGCCACCGTATTTTTCCAACAATGTCTTCTCCAGTGATCCGCTGTTGACGCCCACACGGATCGGGATCTGACGTTCCTTCGCGCAGTCTACGACTGCCTTCACACGCTCAGCACTGCCGATATTGCCCGGATTGATACGGATCTTATCTGCGCCGTGCTCCATCGCAGCGATCGCCAGCCGGTAATCAAAATGAATATCGGCTACCAGCGGAATGTGGATCTGTTTTTTGATCCCGGTAAGTGCCTGCGCGGCATCCATATCCGGCACCGCACAACGGATGATCTCACAGCCCGCACGCTCCAGTTCAAGGATCTGCGCAACGGTCGCGGTCACATCCTGTGTCTTTGTATTCGTCATCGACTGGATCAGGATCGGATGCCCGTCTCCAATGATACGGTCACCGATCTTCACTGCCTTCGTATGCATTCTATTTCTCTCATTGCCAGTAATTTCCATCTCTGTTACCTCTTTATCTACATAAACAGCTTGCGTATGTCATTGCCCATGATCACTACCATAAATACCATCAGGACGATCAGACCGATATAATGGACCATTCCCTCTTTCTGCGGATCGAGCCGCTTGCCACGGATCGCCTCAATGATAAAAAATACCAGTCGTCCACCGTCCAATGCAGGCAGCGGAAGCAGATTCATCACACCCAGATTGGCCGATAGAAGGATCGCCATATTGATCATATTCAGGAAAACATAGAGCATACCGTCTGACTTGCTCTCCGTATAAGTATCTCCGATCGTTTTGACGATACCGACCGGGCCGGACAGATCATTCATATGCAGCTGTCCGGTCACTAATTTTCCGAGACTCTGCAACGTTGTCGTGATCCAGTATTTGACCTCGTAAAAGCTGTAGCGGAAGACACGCAGCGGACCGCTCTTGACCCGGCCGACGCTTCCCTGGAATCCGAACAGATAACGTCCGCTCTCCTCATCATAGGCCGGTGTCACTGCCGCCGTATGACGCTCACCGTCATGTTCCCATGTCACATTGATCGTCTCTCCACTGTGAAAATAAGTATATACGCTGATCTCACGATAAAAGTGTATCGGTTTGCGATCCAGCTTGACGATCGTATCACCTCCGACGATCCCCGCCTCGGCTGCCGGGGAATCCTGAATCGTCTGCAGGATCGTGGGTTCATCGATGCCGGCCACACCTAATATGATCATGGACAGCAGCCACGCCAGAATAAAATTAAAGAACGGGCCTGCAAATACGATCGAGAATCGCTGCCACACACTCTTTTTGCCAAATGCCCTGCCGGAATCGCTGTCTTCATCTTCGCCTTCCATCATGCAGGCTCCGCCAAACGGCAGCAATTTCAAGGAATAAAACGTCTCGCCCTTATGAAATCCGACGATCGTCGGTCCGAGACCGAGACAGAATTCATTGACCTGTACACCGTTGAACTTTGCCAGCAAAAAGTGCCCCAGTTCATGAAACAATATGATCAAGCTAAACAATATAATTGCAATTATAATATTCAAATTACCACCTGCTCTCTATACTTTCACGCACCTGCGCCTCTGTCGCCAGGATCTGCTCCACATTCGGCGCATCGACAAACGTACTGTGCTTCATACAATCCTCTATGATCTCTGTGATCTGCAGATAGGAGATCTTCTTCTGTAAAAACAGTGCTACAGCCGCTTCATTCGCCGCATTAAACACCGTCGGCATATTGCCGCCTGCCTTCATCGCCTCATAAGCGAGCGGAAGTCCCCGGAAGGTATCCGTATCCGGCTGTTCAAATGTGATCGATCCGAGCGCTGCGAAGTCCAGCCGCCTGTCATCGAGTGGCCGGCGCCTCGGATAATAGAGCGCATACTGGATCGGCAGACGCATATCGGGTGTGCCGAGCTGTGCGATAATGCTGCCATCCTCGTACTGAACCATCGAGTGGATCACACTCTGCGGCTGCACAACAACCTGGATCTGATCCAGTTCTACGCCAAAGAGCCACTTTGCCTCCATGACTTCCAGCCCTTTATTCACGAGTGTCGAAGAATCAACGGTGATCTTTCTTCCCATTGCCCAGTTCGGATGTTTTAACGCATCTTCTAATGTGACATGCTCCAGCTGTTCGCGTGTCTTTCCACGGAATGGACCACCGGATGCGGTCAGCAGGATCTTCTCTATTTTATTCATACGATCCCCATTTAATGACTGGAAGATCGCAGAATGTTCACTGTCTACCGGCAGGATCTGTACATCATACTCTTTTGCCATCGGCATGATGAGATGTCCCGCTGTGACCAGTGTCTCCTTGTTCGCCAGAGCGATATTCTTGCCGGACTGGATCGCAGCGATCGTCGGGCGCAGACCCAGCATGCCTACGATAGCTGTCACCAGTATCTCGCTGTCCGGATCCGCTGCGATCTCGATCAGGCCATCCATACCGTAATGGACCTTCACTCCGAGATCAGCGACTCTGGTTCGCAGATCAAAGGCATCCTTTTCCTCCCATACAGCGACATTCTTCGGTCTGAATTCACGGATCTGCTGTTCAAACAGATCTATATTATGTCCTGCCGCCATCGCTGTCACCTGCAGATCTCCCTGCGTACGGACGACCTCTAAGGTCTGTGTTCCGATGGATCCGGTAGAACCGAGAATAGCAATTTTCTTCATAATCGTTTCCTTCTTTGTTTTCCTTTTATCGATTTTCTACATCAGGGCATCATATAATAGGCCAGAAAATAGATGACCGGTGCCGTAAATATCACAGAATCAAACCGGTCAAGCACACCCCCGTGGCCGGGAATGAGTTTTCCGTAATCCTTCACATCATAGCATCTCTTGATCGCAGATGCCGTGAGATCTCCGACCATCGAGATCAATGCTCCCGCTGCGCTGATCATCGTCAGCACCCACACCTGTGCATATGTAATATCCATCTGTTCCGCAAAAATATACGCGTAAATATGTGTCAGCAGCATCGTGCCGATCACACCGCCGACTGCACCTTCGATCGATTTCTTAGGGGAAAGTATCGGAGACATCTTATGCTTTCCGAACAATTTTCCGACACAATACGCACATGTATCACATCCCCATGAAGATAAAAAGATCAGCCATACGGTATATTTTCCGTTGGGCAGCATTCTCGTCTGATATAAAAATGAGAACATGATACCCACGTATAAGATACCAAATACTGCCTGCATGATCTGATTGCTGTTATATTTCGGATAGGTACATACCATGAGAAACAGACATGCCATCATAACGATCATCAGATACATCATCCAATTGATCGGCATACAAAAGACGGTATCTGCCACCAACAGTATGTAATAGAAGATCACCAATATAAACCCAAGCACTCCCAGCATCGTCTTGTGGATCCGGAATACCCGGTATAACTCCATCAATCCGATCAATGATAATGCGAGCGACACCGCCCACAACACATATCCACCGCTGATAATAAATATAAGCGCCAGAATCACTAACACAATTCCACTGATCAATCTGGTACGAAACATAGATTATTCCTCCTTGATGCCCCCATAACGACGATCCCGGTTCTCATAGGCATCGATCGCTTTCTTTAATTCCTTTTCGTCAAAATCCGGCCACGGAACATCTGTAAAATAAAACTCACTGTATGCCAGCTGCCAGAGCAGATAGTTCGATAAACGCTGTTCTCCACTCGTTCGGATCAAAAGATCCGGATCCGGCAGTTCCCTGGTATCGAGATAGCCTGCAAACCGTTCTTCGGTCAGATCCTCCGGTGCAAGTTTTGCATCCCTGACATCCGTGCAGATATTTCGCATCGCCCGGATCATCTCATCCCGGCTGCCGTAATTGATCGCGATCGTCAGATTCAGGTCATCATATATGGATGAAACCTGCTCTGCTTCCCTGATCTGCTTTTGAAATTTTTCTGACAGGCGGGTGATATCTCCGATCACGCGGATATGCATTTTATTTTCATGTGCCGTCTGCACGCATTTATCGAGATAACCTGCGAGCAGTTTCATCAATGCCTTCACCTCTGCTTCAGGACGCGACCAGTTTTCAGTTGAAAATGCATACAGCGTCAGATATCTGACACCCATTTTCTTAGCTGCCAGACAGATGTTCTCCACGTTCTTCGCACCGGCTGTATGACCCACATTTCGCGGCAGTCCCCTTTTTTTCGCCCATCTTCCGTTGCCATCCATGATGATGGCTATATGTTGCGGAACACTCATTTTTGTCCTCCTTGCTATTTCTCCAAATGATGTGAAAAATGAGGCATTGCAGATGCAAGCCCCATTTTCTGTTCCGTTTGATTATACGGTAAGAATCTCTTTTGTCTTTTCCTCAACAGCTTTGTCTACATTTGCAATATACTTATCTGTGAGCTTCTGCAATGCATCCTCAAGATCCTTGATCTCATCCTCGGAGATATCCTCACTCTTTGCGAGCTTCTTAAATGCATCATTGCCATCACGACGGATATTACGGATCGCAACCTTTGCATTCTCTCCCTTCTTCTTCACATCCTTGGCGAGCTCCTTACGTCTCTCCTCCGTCAGTTCCGGAAATACGAGACGAATGACTTTTCCGTCATTGGTAGGATTGATACCCAGATCAGATGTCAGGATCGCTTTTTCGATCTCCTTGACCATGGAAGCCTCCCAGGGCTGGATCTGGATCATACGGGGTTCCGGTACATTCACGTTTGCCACCTGCTGGATCGGGGTCGGTGTACCATAATAATCTACGCGCAGCTTATCCAGTACATGCGGATTTGCACGTCCGGCACGGATTCCGCCGTATTCCTCCGCCAGATTGTTCATGGTCTTATTCATCTTATCTTCATATACCTGTAATCTCTCATCCATAGAAAATATCCTCCTCTTGATTATCAGACAGTCACTACTGTTCCGTTGAATTTGCCGTTCACTGCATTTACAATACTATTTTCCTCATTCAGCGCAAATACATACATCGGCATATGATTTTCCATGCACATCACAGATGCCGTCATATCTACGACTGCCAGTTTCTTCTCGATGACTTCATCTATGGAAATCGTATCGTATTTCTTTGCATCCGGATTCACCTTGGGATCGCTGTCATAAACGCCGTCGATCGCCTTGGCCAGATAGATACCGTCTGCCTCGATCTCGATCGCACGCAGTGTCGTTCCGGTATCTGTCGAAAAATACGGATGACCGGTTCCACCTGCAAAGAAGACTACCATTCCCTTTGCAAAATATTTGTTGGCGCGATCTTTTGAGAAAAGCTTGGTAAAGCTGCCGCACTCAAACGGTGTCAGTACATTGGTCATCATGCCTTCTGAACGGAAGATCTCCGAAACATAGATACAATTCATGACTGTCGCCAGCATACCGATCTGATCTGCCTTTGTGCGATCGATCGTGTTACTCGTACGTCCACGCCAGAAATTACCTCCGCCGATCACGATGCCGACCTCTACACCGGCATCCACGATCTGCTTTACCTGTTTTGCAACTCCGACTACCGTTGCCTCGTCAAAACCAAAGCCTTTATTTCCGGAGATGGCCTCTCCACTGAGTTTAAGTAGGATACGCTTCATCCAATCTGTCCCCCTGATCGTAATAATATTTCCTGATTATTTATCCTGTTAGTTCTTTTTAGAGAAAAGGCTCTCCACATCGACATCTGAGTAGCACTGTGAGCAGAATCCCTCGATCACAGCTCCGTTATTGATCTGAACAGAACGTGACTTGATATTACCCATGATGACTGCTGAAGTATCTACAACTACCGGTCCCTGTACATCGATATCACCCTTTACCGCACCGGCGATCACTGCGGAAGTCGCTGTAATGTTGCCGATGATCACAGAGCCGAGACCTACCTTTACGGTGCCTGAGCTGACAACCTCGCCCTCAATGTGGGCAGCATCTGCAAAAAACTCAGAAGATGAGCTGTTTCCTACAACAGTTCCGATGACGGTCAGCTTACCGTTACACTTGATATCACCTTCAATGGTTCCTTCGATCTCGAATGAACCTGTGGTCTCCATATTACCTTTGATCTTGGTACCGGCTGTGATCACAGATACCTCATCTGAGATCTCATTCTTTGTAACTGTGGGTGTCTCAGGAGTCGTAACTGCAGCAGCTACCTCTTCCATTGTATTTTCTGTTGTTGTCGTTGTATCCATGATATGTTCCTCCTTCATCATTTCCTTTTTCATCATTTCTAACTGTATCTCAGCGTCCAGTTCTTCCTGTATACGCAGTTCTGCTTCCTTTTCTGCGTCTGTTGTCTCCTCACGCTCAGGTTCCTGTTCTGCCTCCGGTTCGGGTACAGTTTCAGGTTCCGCTTCAGGTTGAACTTCGGGTTCAGGTTCAACCTCAGCTTCCGTCTCAGCCTCGGGTTCGTCTTCAACATCAACTACAGCCTCAGCTTCCGCTTCATCCTCGACCGGTTTCTCAGCTTCCGGGCTGTCCCCAGCCTCCTGCTCCAATTCATCAAGCGGTGCCAGCTCCGGCTCCTCAGCCTGTGGCTGCGACTCGTCTGCCAACGGCTGTACTTCCTCAGTCTGCATCTCTTCTGCCGTCTGCGCCGATTTTTTCTCAACCTGTTCGAGCAGTCCGTCCAGCTTGGATAATTCCTGCTCTACATCCAGTTCACTGTCCAGTGTATTGACCTGTATATCATCACTATCCGGATAGTCATCGCCGGGCAAAAGTTCATTCAGTGCCTGAGAAAAATCATCTTTAAAATCCTTGAAAAATCCCATTTTTCTCCTCCGTATTATTTCTGCTGATTTAGATTATGATGGATCACAGGAGAATCTTTTGTGATCGGCAATACCTGTGCGTCCATATCTTCGAGCTTTTCTAAAATGATCTCCAGTGCTTCGACCGTAGAATCCTTTTCGGCAGCATCATGCATCAGTACGACGGAATTCTTGTATTTTACGACATCCGTCATCACATTCTGCACCAGCTCATCTGCCGTATATATCTGAGAAGTTGCATCCCCACATACAACATTCCAGTCATAGTAAGTCATTCCCTGCTCTCCCAGGTAATCGATAAATTCATTCATATCCGTGTTGCTGACCTGGTTGGAGCTGCCTCCGGGGAAACGGTATACCCAGCATTTCTCACCTGTGATATCCTCCAGCTTCTGTGATAATTTTGTAAAATCATCCTTAAATGAATCTAATGAATCATACAGTACACTGTACTTATGGGAGTAGGAATGCATGCCTAGTGTATGTCCGTCAGCCACGATCTGCCGATACCATTTCTCGGCTTCATCACCCTCTTTTCCCGTAACAAAAAAAGTGGCTTTTACATTATGTTTTTTTAATATTTCCAGAATCTCCGGTGTATTTTCACTCGGTCCGTCATCAAATGTAAGGTAAACATTCATCGGCTCATCTGCTGTTCTGAGGTTGTCCTCCACAGCCAGACATTTGCGCACATCCTCATTTTTTACCGGATCCGGTGCAGATTCCTCCTGCTGCGTTCCGGACTGCGCATCGTCCGCTTTTCCTTCATCCGTACTCTGATCTGCCGATCCCGTCATTGTCTCGATCACTTTCTCTGCCAGAATATCGATCTGACTCTGCAGGGAAGATACACGCACCATGAGGATCACATCCAGCGTCATGCATACGACCAGCCAGATAACCAGAAACAATATAATACCGATCTTGATACGATTGATCCGTGCCCTTCGTTCACGCTGTTCTTTCAATCCCTGCGGTGCACCTGCTTTTGTATTTGAATTACTCATAAATGTACATACTCCTAATCGAATAACTACATTCTACCATACTTTCCGGAAATATTGTGTTAGAATTTATGATAGAATTCGTGTTATTGTCAGACAATAACAGGGTGTGCGTAAAAACGCACACCCTGTCCGGCTGCTTATTCGTTAGATAGAAACTCCTTAACCTTTAAAATCAATATGTCCGCCCAGTGCAAGTTCCGCCTCTGTTCTCACGCTGTCGCTCATTGTTGCGTATGTAACATTCTGAATCTTTTTGATCAGTTCATCGATAGAACCGGCAGATACGATCTCAATATCTTCTTCTGCGACAGCATCTGTCTCTTTTGTCTTCTGATCATCATTTCCTGCATTGATCTGATCCGCCTGTGCCTGCTTCTGGGCTTTTCTTTTTTTGGCACGCTTTTCTTCAGCCTTCTTTTGTGCGGTCTTTTTTTCGGCTGCCTTTTTCTCAGCGGCCTTCGCCTGGCGCTTTTTTTGTGTGGTGGCATTGGCTGCGGCATTTTTGTCAATTGCGGCAAAAAATGATGCGGCGCCGTTATCGTTGATCTTCATGCCAAAGCCCTTGAGTCCGGGTGTATTGCCCATCTGCTCTGCCATCTGCCTGAGCTGTGCCTGCGCACCGGATAAGATATTTTCATATTTTTTCCGGTAAGATGCATCCGATGCCATCTGTTCGATTTTGTCTTCATCGATCAGAACGACCGTATGATCCTTGCTGGCATACTGCATGGCATTGGCCTCGGCATTTTCCTTTTGATCCCTGCTGACTAAGATAAACTCATAATTACCGTATTTTGCCTTGAGCTGCTCGTAATACTTTGCTCCCTTGTCCGACAATTTCGGCTCGCCGATCGTCTTTCCCGTTACACTGCTTTTCTTTTCTGCTGTCTGCGTCTTGTCTGTACTCTGCGTTCTGCCTGTATAGGCAGCAGACGCCAGACCGGACAGATCTGTTCCGATTGATGTACCCATATGTGATCCTCCTTGAACATTGTACCGCATGCGAATCCGTTCACATGCCGATGCTTGTTATTATAGTTATCTATCATATCGGACAGATCATCTGTTTTCTTAAGAGCAAAAAGGCTCTGAACATTCCGATTCCGGAATATCCAAAGCCCTTTTTTATAATCTTATTGATGCTTAACTGCCAGGATTATGCGTTCATCTGTGCAGCTACCTCTGCAGCAAAATCCTCGTTCTTCTTCTCAAGTCCCTCACCGGTCTCGAAACGAACGAACTTCTTTACCTTTACAGGAGCTCCGGCTGCCTTTGACAGCTCATCGATGTACTTGGCAACAGTCTGCTTTCCATCCTCAGCCTTTACATATACCTGATCTACCAGGCAGATCTCCTTTAACTCTTTGCTGATACGTCCCTCGATCATGCCGTTGATCACCTTCTCAGGCTTTTGTGACTCCTTGGGATCGTTCATGATCTGAGCCTTTAAGATCTCCTTCTCATGTGCGATGTAATCAGCGCTTACTTCGTCACGTGATACATACTTCGGAGCTAATGCAGCGATCTGCATTGCGATATTCTTTAAGCCTTCCTTGACTGCATCATTGACTACAGATGTCTCAGCGTCTACGATAACACCGATTCTTCCGCCACCGTGTACATATGTTACAACACATCCGTTCGGCTCTGTAACCTTCTCAAAACGACGGATCTTTAAGTTCTCGCCGATCACTGCAACCTTCTCTACGAGTGCATCAGCTACAGTCTTAGACTCATCCTCATTCCACTTCTCAGCCATGAATGCATCCATGTCTGCTGCATCTGAAGCAACTGCCTGCTTTGCAACTGCTGTTACAAATGCCTGGAACTTCTCGTTCTTTGCAACGAAGTCTGTCTCAGAGTTAACCTCAACAACTGCTGCTGTCTGATCTCCGTCCATAACTACGGTACACAGACCCTCAGCTGCGATACGGCTGGCCTTCTTCTCAGCCTTAGCCTGTCCGTTCTTTCTTAAGAACTCAACAGCCTCGTCCATATTTCCGTTTGTCTCATTTAATGCCTTCTTGCAATCCATCATACCTGCGCCGGTCATCTCACGCAGTTCTTTTACCATTGCTGCTGTAATAGCCATTGATCTTTCCTCCAAATCAGTCGTGATAATTATAGAATGTACGCTTCGTGAGCATCTATGATCATGAATTATGCCTCTGTCTCTTCCTCTGCGACATCCTCGCCTTCGTATACCGCATCCTCAGATGCTCCCTGATTAGCCTCTACGACAGCATCTGCCATCTTGGAAACGATCAGTTTTACGGCACGGATCGCGTCGTCATTACCGGGGATCACATAATCAAGTTCCTCAGGATCACAGTTGGTATCAGCAATACCGATCAGGGGAATACCTAATGTATGAGCCTCCTGTACGCAGATACGCTCCTTCTTGGGATCTACGATAAAGATTGCATCCGGGATCTTCTTCATATCCTTGATACCGCCAAGGTTCTTCTGAAGTTTCTCTAACTCTTTCTTCAGCGCGATAACTTCCTTTTTGGGAAGAACATCAAATGTTCCGTCCTCTTCCATGCGCTCGATATCTTTTAATCTCTTGATACGGCTCTGGATGGTCTTGAAGTTGGTCAGCATACCGCCTAACCATCTCTCATTTACATAGTACATTCCGCAACGCTCTGCCTCTGTCTCTTCCTCTGCGACATCC
>Ga0129312_1000613_pt1 | contig 27791 bp, 34 predicted proteins | sample O827metagenome_FD_94434 | JGI IMG/M metagenome (GOLD analysis project Ga0129312, IMG submission 94434) | Orangutan group fecal microbial communities from Wisconsin, USA - O827 metagenome | ecosystem: Host-associated > Mammals > Digestive system > Large intestine > Fecal | place: USA: Wisconsin... | reverse complement strand
CGCGATCACTGTTGCCCAGGCTGCTCCTGCCACACCCATCTGCATCGGTACGACGAACAACAGATCAAGCACAACATTGAGCCCACTGGCCACTCCGAGGAAGATCAACGGTGTTTTGGCATCACCCAGTGCACGCAATTCCGCCGATACAGTATTATAACCTGCCACGACCACAGTAAATCCACAGACAATCCGCATGTATACGAGTGCATCCGCAAAATTTTCTGCCGGAGTATGCATCACACGCAAAATCGGCTCTGCCAACGCAGCTCCACACAGGCTCATGAGCAAACCGGTCACTAATGTAATGTAGATCGAATTAGCTATGATTTTTTTCACATATTCTTCCTCTCCCGCACCAAAATACTGGGCGATCAGAATTCCGATGCCCGAGCCGAGTCCCATACACAGGGAAAAAAATAAAAATGTGATGCTTCCGACCGATCCGACAGCGCCTAATGCATTTGTTCCGACAAAACGCCCGACGATCACGGAATCTACCATATTGTAGAACTGCTGAAAAATATTTCCCACCAGCATCGGCAATGTGAACTGCAACAGTAATTTGGTTTCATTTCCCCTGGTCATATCCAGTACATACTGACCTGCCATCGTCATATCTCCTCTCTCATGTTACCCATCCATTTTAGGAACAGATATGACTATAGCAGAATCTTTCGGAAAATCAACCCCTATTTTAGACTTTTCTCACGTAAATATTTGTCCTTTGTGGCAAGTCCTCCACGGATATGCCGTTCCGACTTATTCATGTCCAACACCTTGCGTGCTTCTGCTGCCAATGCCGGATTAATAAATACCAATCGTTCAGCGACATCTTTATGTACCGACGTTACAAATCGGAACACTTGCATCCACTTCAAAATTTCCTAGGATTTTCATATATACTTTAATCTCCCCATTTTCACTTACAACAATTTTATCAATGATTTTTTTTAACAATTCATTTGTAATTACATCTGTTGTTAATGTTTCTTCTATGTTTGAAAACAGGTTTTTCATTAGTGTGTCTAACTGCTTTGATACTTTTCCAGTATCTTTATAATCCTGCAACTGATACTCCAGCTTTATAATATTTGATTTCAGCTTTTTTGCTTCTACTTCATATTCGTCAATGGATATAATGTCACGTTCAAATTTCATATCCAGTTTTTCAAGTTTCTTCTTAGCCTGTTCAATTTCTAATGTTAAATTGTCAAGACTATTATCATCTGGAAGTGTCTGCTTATATAGAATTTCAAACTCCTTTTTTGTCCATTCCATCATCTTATCCATATTCTTATAATATTTTTTCAAATATTCAACAATGCTTTCTAGCATTTCCTGTTCATTAACCTTTGTTTTATTCGGGCAGGCTTCTACACCATTATAATTCCGATTACTGCATATCCATTCATGGTTTGGTATCTTATTTCTGACCTGTGCTTTTCTAAATGAATATCCACAACATTCACATTTTAACAAATTACTGAATACATGACGGTTGCTGTGTCTTGTTTTTGTCATTTTAAAACTTTCATAACGTCCATGTAGAATATCCTGTGCTTTATAAAATAAATCTTCATCAATAATCGCTAATTCGGGGTTTTCCACCACAATCCAATTTTCTTCTGACACTTCCTTTCGTTTGTCAGAATAAATGTTTTTCATTTCTTCTCTGCCATTGACAACTTTACCGATATAAAGCTCATTTTTCAATATTCTTGTTACCGAGTTTTGATACCACGATTTTCCACGTTTGGTTTTCAAACCCTCTTTATTTAAAATTCGTGCAATGGCAGAAGCACCAATTCCCATATTTACATAATAATCAAAAATACGTTGAACAACCGTTACCTCCTGCGGATTTTTGTTTAAATGAAAATAATCTCCTATGACTTTATCATAACCATAAACTTGATTCGGTACTTTCCCTTTTTTCATGTTCTGTTTTTTGCCAAACTTCACACGCTTAGATGTATTTTCACTTTCCTGCTGTGCGATTGCAAAATAAATTGTGATTAGAAATTCATTGTTTCCAATAATACCGAGATTGTTAATAAAAATAACCTCAATATCATTATCCTGCAATGTTCTTAAAGAAGTTAAACCATCTACAGTATTTCTTGCAAATCGGCTTACATCTTTTACTAACAGCACATCAAACTTCCCTGTTTCTGCATCAAGTAACATCGTCTGGAACTCTTTTCTGTTTCGCAGTTTTGTTCCTGTTATTCCCTCATCAGCATAAATTTTTACTAATTCCATCCCTTTTTCATCGGCATAATCATCAAAAAATTCTTTCTGCATTTCCAATGAATTTAACTGGTCTTCTTTGTCCGTCGATACTCGTGCATATGCAACTGCTCTTCTCATAATCATTACTTCCTTTCTCACTTTATATTTTATAAAAAAAGCACTCTATATGAATAACTATAGAATGCTTTTATGGTTCTGTTATTCTTATATTTTTATTTTCTCTCTTGTTTTACAACATTGTCCTCTTTTTCCATTCTTACTTGATACAGCAACGCTTCTGCTATCAGTTTAGCTAACAACTGTTCATGTATACTAATATCATTTTCATCTAAAAATACTATATTATTGTTTACCATTGCATCGCCCCCTTTGCTCTAATCTATGGCTTGTTTCTAGCAATTATTACATGAATTTAAGATAATCATTTTCGACAAAAACAAACATTCTTTTCATAATAAAAAAATCACAACCCACCATTAGGATTGTGATTATCTTTCGTAATTAATTATCTTCTGTTGTATCATTTAAAATAGCATAAACTTTTAATATAAATTCATTATTTAACTTTTCACAAATTTCACACAGTTCTTTCGGCGAATAACTTTCCGCATGGTATCCTGCCTTTATTAATATCTGTTCAATTTGTTCTGCATCTAAACTACACTTCTTTCTAATAGTTTCTGCATATCGCTTAGCAACAATGTCATTAAGATTTTTATATAATGGATAAAGTTGTTCATGCAAAGTAGCTTCCTTTTCATCTATTGTGATAAAGTCGACAATATCATTTGCTGATTTTTGAATAGGTCTTTTTTCATATAACTGCTGTATATCTACAAATAATGCTTTTGCAATTCTCTCAAGGGTCGACTGATTAGCAGTCGCACCATTTTCAATCTTACTAATAGTCTGTTTTGTCACTCCAACATGGTCAGCTATGTACTGTTGGGTAAATCCTTTGTTTTTTCTTATACTTCTAATATTATGTCCTATACGTGCACTGGTATCTTCCATATAATATCATCCCTTTCAATAGTTAATATCAGATAGTTGTGATTTTATCGTTATCTTTTGCTTTGTGTCACCAGTATAATATATGTATTCCCATATGTCAACAATAACATTAATAAAAAGTTGCATCAGTCAACCCAATGTGCTATACTGTTTCTAACAATTATTGGAGGTGGTTGTTCTTATGAGCATTAATTATGCGGATACCATTAGTATGTATTATAATTTTGCCAACAAATATCCTTATAATATTACAATGCCTAAACCATGGAAATTTAACACACATAATAAAGATGCCTATCTTCATTATTGGTATTTAAAAACAGATAAGATATATTTCACATTTTATCCCGATATGTATGGCACAGGTCGCTTATTTGTTGTTTTTTCATTGCCCAAATTATTAAATGGCTCTAATACTTACAATGTAAAACATTTTGATGAAGATAGATGTTATCAAATTATATCCAATAAATTATCCGTATTTCCATGGGTAATATTAGCACCATACGATAAACCCAATAGCTTTCATGACTGGATTGCATCAAGAATAGATTTGTTTGTAATGCACCAAATCCCCGCAGGGAAAAGAGAAGATTACCAACAGGCATATGAATTATTAACATTACCTCGCTATAGAGCTGTCAAATATAAAAATACCTGTTATCTTAATTCTTCATTCAGACCAGATAAAAAATCCAATAAGGTATTTCGAGCCTATCCCAAAATAAAAGAAATACAAGACCGTATATGTGCAGAATATCCATTATCCGTACATCGTCAGCATGAAATTTATTTACAGACAATGGATAGATTAGAAGACTTATACCGATTTGAATTTATGCTACGCAGACAATGCATTATATATGAATGTAAAAAAAGAAACATACCATCTACTATGCATGAAGTACTACAGCCGGATTTTCAAAAGGAACTACTTTCTTCCATGATTTCAGCAGTGGGATTAGACCGTCAAATATTGCGTACAACTGAATTTCAAAAACAAGTGCAAGGTATTTTTAAAACACAAAAAAGTAAATCAAATGCATTACTTTTAGCAAGATGCATTCGCAATAAACGAACAATTCCATTAACTGCTAATCAGATTTATCGAATAAAAAATGAATTAAAAAAACAGAACATTCATTTTGTAACACACCGATATATCAACTTATTACCAGTACCACTACCATTACTATAGAAAAATGTTACTCTTAATCGGGGATTGTCAAACCTGCTATACAAATATGGATTTTTATATGTATATTAAACAGGCTTTGCTAGAAACAATTTATTTTAAGGTTCAATATCACAACTTTCTGCAAATGTACATAACCAGTAATCAATAACAAAATGTTACATTAAAAAGGCAGAATACCATTTTCCTGTTTTATAGGTTGGTACTCTGCCCGAATATGTAACAACTAGCAAGTAATCTTACAATTCATCATAAGTTCTTGCTTTCGCTCTTTTCTTCAAATTCTTTTTATTTATATGTTTGATAATCAAACCTATCATAAGTTCAATACCTGCAATGAAAATGGCTGTTTCAATTCCTCCCATTAAATCTGTCATATTATGGTTATAACTAAATTCACTAAACGCTATGAGTAATATGAATGCCGGAAATCCCAAAAGGAACATATACCATATGATTTTTCCACCAACTTTCCCAATTTTATTATATTTTTTATCTGCTTTAACATCTTTATCTCTATTATACATTTTGATTGGGTCAGCATATTTATCTTCTAATGCAAGATATGTTTTTTTTGCATATTCTCCAATTATTTGTTCCATTTGATAATTCAGTTTTGCAAGAGAAGTATTATTCTGTAATGCAACTGCTTCTAATACATAGGCAGTTTCCTTAATGATTTCATCAAATTCATCATTCAATTTTGCAATAACAATGAAATTATTATTTACAATTTTCATCATGTCAGAATTACTAACCTCTGATACATCACACTTTAAAACAATGCCTCTTTTTAGATATATTGTTATCGCTTTGTAAATAATCTGTTTTTGCTGTGTAATCAGATTTTGCATATCTTCTTTGGTATATTTTCTGTTTCTATATGACCGCCTTTCTGCTTCCTGCATCCTGTTTTTGTAATTTCTTGTTTCATTCAATTCGATGATTTCTCTATGAAGCTGTTGTGTGAGAGTATATTGTCCGTTATTATATTTTATTTCTTTTTTCAAACGTTTATATTCTTGTTCAATTTTTTCAAGAAGTTTATCACCACCTTTTTGATTTGACAATTTCCTAATATATATTCGATATTGATTATCCAATTCTTCTAATGTTCTAGGGTTTTTAAAGTAGGTAGTAGCACTATGCTTTTCGACAGCACCTTCTTTTCTTAGCTTTTGCAACCACATATCGTATTCATCAGTCAACTCTTTTAAGTCCCGTTTGAACTTTTCATCCGAATACTCATTTTTAACAGCTTCTTTCTGCAACTCAGACATTAGTTGTTCATATTCCGTTCTTAACTGTCCTATAGACTGTGGATTACTAAAATATCTCATAAAACAAGTCTCCTTTCCTGCAACTGGTTTGATTAAATTTTGCTTATCATATTGCCCCTAAGCTTAATTGAATAAAAAATATTACCATGGCGATTGCCATAAACTCGGCAAATACAAGCAAAAATCCTTTTACAATGGGTATAATTCCCACAAATGTTCCATTATAGAAAAATCCTTTGATAACATGTGAGATTAGTATTATGGCAGGAATTGTTAATACAACCGTTCCCATCATTGCAATTAGACCCCAACAAAACAATACACGAAGTCCCAGTATATGATACACTTTTGTATTTAACTGAACCTTTGCCGCTTTTTCTCCGTGTAATAATGTACTGGCAAACGCAGACAAAACTTCATCCAACGACATATAATAATATTTTTGTGCTTTTTGTCTGGCTTCTCTCTGTTCATTCTGCCTAAAGTTTTGATATTGTGCTCTTGCATTAGGAGATTTTTGCATACAAGAACGAATTAGCTCGTCATATTTTGCCCTCGTTTCATCGTTAGAAAGAACTTCATACGCTTCTAATAGTTCTTGGAACTTTTCTTTTGCATCCGGTGCTTTATTTACATCGGGGTGTGTTACTTTAACAAGTTTACGGTAAGCAGACCTTATTTCCTCTTTGGATGCAGTTCTGCTTACATTAAGTATTTTATAGTAATTTTTTATTCCATCATTAGTCATAAGCATCCCCCTTTATTTGTCTATATAAGTACTTTCCACTCATTCAGATTATTCTATCATAAAATCGTCAATATTACAATTAGAGCATATAAATACCCATATAGGCAAAGGAGTGTTCTAATTGCAACAAGAAGTCAATTATGAAAAACTTGGATTAAAAATAAAAGAAATACGCATTAGTAAAGGTTTAACGCAAGACAATTTAGCAGAAATGGTTAGTTGCAATACCTCACATATTTCAAATATTGAGAATAATCATACAAAAGTTAGCTTGAATGTGCTTCTTGCTATCGCAAATGCCCTCAACACCTCAATAGATTATCTTTTATCTGACCAGTACGAAAATTCTTTGCTTGCACTGGATAACGAGATATTAAGAGCATTAAAAGAGTGCGATAACGATAAGAAACAAAAAATTTTAAAGATGATTGAGATTTTATAAATCAGTTAATAAGGATATTAACGTTTTGACAGCATATTTTATTCCTAATTGAAATGCTTCTTTTTCACTTGTCAAAATCGCATAGCATACAAAATCTCGTATACGTTCTATATCCTGTTCGGAAAAATCATCAATATAATGTGATATGTATTCTTCCATACAAGAATTGATACGCTTATCCATTTCAATAACATCATCTTCTTGACTTATAACAGTTTCATATATTTTCTTTAATAATTCATTCATGGCTATAACCTCTCTTTCGTATAATCGTAAAAAGTTAGAATATGGATTAACTCATACATTTCTTCATAGCTCAACTGTTTCCAGTCATCCAATCCGTATAATGAAGATAATACAAGCATAAAAAAAGGCTCTGTAATTCGTTTCTGTCTAATCAGATTGCACAGAATACGATATTGAGCCTTTGTGTATGTTTTATTCACTTGTTGTTCTGTAACTGGTCGTAAATTTTGTAAAATCAAGGTTCGTTCATCATAATTCATGAGTTTCACTATCAACACCCCCATTCATACAATCATCATAACAACTGCACCATTCACAATAGCAGAGGTCACATTCGATTAGAAAACCATTTGTAACAACCGGCATACAGCTACTGAGATATTCGGGACAACTGCCACAAGGACTGCTATATTCTGCAACAGGCTTATAGTTCATCATGCACATAAAAACACTTCCTTTCCTAATTCAACGCATATTGTTTAGATTTATGATTTACAGACTGACTTCCATACTTCATGCGGATTTCATCAAGAGAGATTTCTTTCTTGTGATAGCGGTTATAATCTCCATAATGCCAACACCAGCTTTTCTTTTTAGGTGCATATTTAAAACCAATGGATTTCAACAATTCACGATATTCATAACCACCATGAACCCATATCCAAGAGCCTATGATTTCTATATCTGCATTGATATGGATAATACTGTTTAGAACCTCTTTAAATGCCTTATTTTCATCATCTTTAGCATAGGTATTCGATTGATTATCTGACTGTGTTTCTTTGCTTAAATTGGCAAATAAGCGGTCATACTCTGCATTTATCTGCTGTGTAATTTCTGTACTGCCATTCTCATTGTCAGGGTGGTATTTTCTCAATAACTCTCTATACCTTTTTCTTAATTCCTCAACTGTTTTTACTCCTGTAAAATACCTTGTCATAATGCTACAACTCCTTTCTTTCTGTAAAATTAGGAAACAAAAAAAGACAGTTTAACGACTTGTCTAGGTCGTGAAGTTTGAACCTCATATATAAAACAGGGTGGAGTTCGCAACTTCAATTTATTTTCAAGAACCATCAACCAACTGGCTCTTAAAATTTCACATATTTTTTGCCTTATACTGGCGATTTTAAGCAAAAAAATAGTCTTCTATGTAATTTTCTCACATAAAAGACTATTTCATATTATATCTGCTCTTAAAGTTCATGTACCATTTATGTTCCATTTTAACACGACTGGGTGTACCGTAGATTTGGAAATTCCAAACTGTCTGGCAGTCTGGCGCACCGTCGTATTGTGCTCGATGATATAATTTGCTATATCTATTGCCCGTTTTTCGATATACTCTTTCAAAAAAAGCCCCTCAAGAATACTTTGATTTAATATATGAGTATTCCTGAGAGGTTATGACCTGTTTTCTTATGAATTCTGGTACCAGCCGAATCTTCCCTTGCCGTCTTTCTTCACCCGGTATAATGCCGCATCTGCACATTTACACAGATCTGCATAATTCACCGCATCCTGCGGATAGCATGCACCTCCGGCGCTGAAGTTGAGTGCGACCCGTCCATAGTTGTCCAGATCGATCTCCGACAGACACTGCTCCAGACGTTCCATTGCCATCTCTACCATACCGATATTGGTCAGGTGTCTTACAAATACCGTGAATTCGTCTCCTCCGTAGCGTGCGACCACATGTTCCGATCCGAACTCAGTCTGAAGCTCCGTCGCGAATTTGCGGAGCACAGCGTCACCATTCATATGTCCGTAGGTATCATTGTATGATTTGAAATTATCTACATCTACAAATATCAGAGCTCCGCCATCGCCCGCATTGGTAATGTATTCTTCTACCTTTGCAATAAACGTTTTCTGATTATAAAGCCCGGTCATCGTATCTGTCTCTGATAATTTTTCAAAATTCTTTCTCCTTGTGATCTCCAGAATGAGCATGACTACACCGGCTGCCAGCGTGATCAATACCAATACCACCGCATACATGACCAGTCTGTCACGGAACAGATAAAAGGATCCGGACAACGCTTCGTTTGTCAGTTCGACCGCCAGATACCAGTCCTCCATTTTATCGATCCGTTCATAGCCCATCGTATAGCTGACGCCATTCAGTTCATAGCTGAAGGCATCCCCCTTCTTTCCCTGCTTCATGGCTTTGACATGCTTTTGATACTCACCCGGCTGCTCAAAAACCATCTGCGACCTCCGCAGTGTCAGATTATCCCAGGTTCCTGCTGCCGCCCGGACTCCATCCGTACACGAAATGCAGTTGAGCGAATGACTGTTGATCAGATAGATGTCGGCATTATCTTTCAGATTATCAATGCTTACATATTTCTGCATCATATCCAGCGGGATATTGGCATATACAGTTCCAAAATATTTGCCCTCTTTATATATCGGTACCAACACAGTCATGATCATCGTCGCCGTGATCCTCGAACGGTAGGGGTCTGTCAATATCGTATCACTGACTTCACTGATCTGACTGAGATAGCCGTATTTTGCCAGATCCAGATGATCTCCCCGCGTTCCATAGGTGGTATGTGTATAATCTATAAACCCAATCCCGGAAATATTCGAGCGCATCGCATAGAACTGTAGTGATTCATAGATATAATTCGGATTATCTTCTCTGCCTCCTACGATCGCATAGCTGATCTCTTCCACCTGACTGATCTCCGTATCGAGTGCCATATTTATATTTTCCGTCAGCAGACCGCTCATCAGCTTTGCCTGACCTGCGTTATAATCTTCGATCATGCCTCGGACATCCATAAAACCAATGATCAGAACCAGTGCGCATATCGATATATAGACGACCGCAACGATTCCATACAGATGTCTTACACCCTTTTTATTTCGTCTCACCGACATGCGTCGATTCCTCCCCGTTCTCGCAAAAATCACCTTTAATGCCCAACCACATTCTGAATATAAGGGCTGTCGATATTGTCTGCGTTGATCTGCTGAACTCCCGTATCAATGTATTTATAGGGCACCGTATAGCCCGATAAAAGCTGTTTGGCGGCTTTTACGCTCTCGTAGCCCATATCATACTGGCGCTGCACGATACTCGATACATGATACGATTCGTCGCGGATCAGCGCCTGCATCTCATCCGAATAATCAAATCCGACTACTGCCAGATCTGTCCGTCCCATATTCTTCACTGCACGCGCCGTACCGATCGAAGAACCATTGTTCAATGCTACCAGACCTGCCAGATCCCTGTTTTCCTTCATGAAATCATAGCTCTGCGCCTGCGCGATGTCTGCATCTCCCTGATTGCACTTGATATCCTCCAGCACACTCCATGTCTCCGGTGCATTCGCACTCCAGTACTCCTGAAATCCGGCCAGACGCTCTAAGATAGTCTGTGACTCCATCATGCCGATACCGACTCCGACCGACAACCGCTCTGTCTCACTCCGGCCCTGCTTATGCAATAATGAGATCAATTCGCGTGCCGCCAGTCTGCCGGCCTGCATATTATCCGTCTCATAGCATACGTCAAATACATGCTCATTCAGGATCGTATCTACAAATATCAAAGGCACCCCTGCATCCTGTACCTTTTGGGCCGCATCGACGACCTCCGGTACATTGGTCGGAGAGACAATGATCGCATCTGCTCCCGCCTTGAGTGCCTCTGTCATCAGATATGCCAGCAATTCCGGATGCTCCTCGCTCTGTGTACCACCCAGATAGATATTGCAGTCTTCTTCCTGCGCCGCATTCACCGCACCGCTGCGCAGCCTGGTCCAGTAATTACTGGCGTATCCCTTGGTGATCAGATATATATTCGGTCTGCCATTGTCCTGTCGTTCTGAAAACATCTGATAAGTGCGCAGTTTTCTGTGCTCCGGCTGTACCGAACCCGTTCTGACACCGGCTAACAGACTGAAAAATAATAGTATAACGACCAATGATGCCCCTAACTTCTTCATGACATTCGATCCTCTGCTTCATCCCTCTTTGCAATGCATGTTCTTCTATGCAAATGTACGCACGACCTCATCCAGAATACGGTGTGATACCTCCAGTTTTGACAATTTAGGCAATTCCACCTGTCCATCCTCCCGGATCAGAGTCACGACATTTGTCTCTGTTCCAAACCCCGCGCCTTCCGTGCGCAGATTATTGGCTACGATCATATCCAGATTCTTTTTCTGCAGCTTTGCTCTGGAATTCTCGAGCATATGCTCTGTCTCCATCGAAAAGCCACACAGAAACTGTCCCGGATGTTTACGTCCGCTGAGCGTTCCGATGATATCTGTCGTCCGCGCCAGCTCTAATACGTTATCTCCAGCTTTTTTCTTGATCTTTTGATCTATATATTCCTTCGGACGGTAATCCGCAACTGCTGCTGCCATGACCAGAATATCCGTCTCATCAAACCGGCTCTCCACAGCCTCATACATATCCTGGGCACTGACGACCGGCACTACATCCACAAACAGCGGCGGTTCCAGATTCGTCTGTCCGCTCACAAGCGTCACCTGTGCCCCGCGCAGCATCGCTGCCTTAGCCAGTGCATAACCCATCTTTCCGGTCGAATGGTTTGTCAGATAACGCACGGGGTCAAGCGCCTCCTGCGTGGCTCCTGCTGTCACGAGCACTCTTTTTCCGGTCAGATCTTTCTCATGTGCCAGTTCTGCTTCAATACGGGCAAACAAGGTCTCCGGCTCCGGCATCTTTCCGGCTCCGGTATCCCCGCATGCGAGATATCCGCTCGCCGGATCGATCACTTTCATGCCGTATTTTTCTAGTATGCGCAGATTATCCTGCACGATCGGATTCTCGTACATATTGGTATTCATGGCCGGTGATACGAGAATCGGTGCCTTGCATGCCAACAGGGTCGTCGTCAGCATGTCATCTGCGATCCCATGCGCCATTTTACCGATCACATTCGCACTCGCTGGTGCTACCAGTATCAGATCCGCCTGTTTTGCCAGCGACACATGCTCTACCTGAAACTCGAAATTGCGATCAAACGTATCGACCAGACACTTGTGCCCCGTCAGCGTCTCAAATGTAATAGGATTGATAAAATTCGTTGCATTCTGCGTCATGATCACATGCACACTGGCGTGCTGTTTGACCAGCATGCTCGCCAGTGACGCGATCTTATATGCCGCAATACTTCCGGTCACACCTAAAACGATCGTCCGATTAGTAAACATCTATGCTTCCTCCTGCATATCTTCCAATCTGCCATGTTTTTCATAGCTGGTAATGCGTGCTACATGATTATCATCATCCACAAATACAACTGTCGGATGATGCGTCTGTGCCTCTTCCGGCGTCAATGTCGCATACGCCATGATGATAATCTTATCTCCGGTCGATACGCAGCGTGCTGCTGCCCCGTTCAGGCAGATCATACCGCTGCCGCGCTCGCCCGCGATCGTGTATGTCTCAAACCGGCTGCCGTTGTTGACATCCACGATCTGGACTTTCTCGTATTCCAGAATGCCTGATGCCTCCAACAACGCCTCATCCACCGTGATACTGCCGACATAATCAAGCTCTGCCTGAACGACTGTCGCACGATGGATCTTTCCTTTTAATAATTCTATATTCATAGGGATCCTCTCTGTCTCTGTTCAGTCATGCTTAGTCAACAATAAAATTGTCGATCAGACGTGTCTTGCCAATATAGACGGCCAATGCAACGAGCATCGGTTTTTTCACTGTATCGATCTGCTGCATGGTCATGCCATCTACAGCCTTCACATAATCGATCCGTGCCATCGGCTCCTGCTCAATCAATGCCTTCATCTGTGCCACGATCACTGTTGCATCTGTCTCACCGGATGCGACCAGTTCCCGCCCGCACTTCACTGCACGGGATAATACCAATGCTGCCTGTCTCTCCTCTGCAGACAGATATGTATTTCTGGAACTCTTGGCCAATCCATCTGCCTCGCGGACGATCGGACATCCGATGATCTGCAGATCCATATTCAGATCCTCTACCATACGCTTGATCACAGCCAGCTGCTGCGCATCCTTCTGTCCAAAATATGCGCGATCCGGCTGTACAATATTAAATAATTTATTAACAACTGTACATACGCCGCGGAAATGTACCGGGCGTGACAATCCACATAATTCTTCTGTCAGGACCGACATGTCCACATAGGAACAAAATCCCTCGGTATACATTTCGGACGGTTCCGGATGAAAAATAAGGTCTGCGCCGAGTGATTCGCAATATGCGCTGTCCTTTTCCAGATCTCTCGGATAACTTTCCAGATCCTCGCCCGGTCCAAACTGCATCGGGTTGACAAATATGCTGACAACTACCTTGTCATTATCCTCACGTGCACGGCTGATCAAGCTGCCGTGTCCCTCGTGTAAATAGCCCATCGTCGGCACAAATCCGACGGTAGCGCCTTCTTTTTTCCATGTTTTTACCAGTGTTCTGACTTCTTCTATTGTTGTTGCGATCTGCATGATCTTATTCTCCTTCTCAATCAATATAGTTTATCCAATACATCATCTGCAATTCCATAGGTCTGCGCCTGCGTCGGGAATGTTCCCGCTTTGACCTCAGCCGTATAGTCTGCAAATGCGCCCTTCATGATCTCTCCGACTTCTGCAAAATGTTTTACAAATTTCGGCACATAATCTGAGAACATGCCGAGCATATCCTGATATACTAAGACCTGCCCATCACAACCAGCTCCGGCTCCGATACCGATCGTCGGGATCGATAACGTCTCTGTGATCTTCTGCGCGATCGGCGCCGGAACGCACTCTAATACGAGCATACTTGCACCGGCTTCTTCCACACGTCTCGCATCATCGATCAGCTTCTGTGCTGCCTCTGCCGTCTTGCCCTGCACTTTGAATCCTCCAAAGGCATTGACAGACTGCGGTGTCAGCCCCAGGTGTGCACACACCGGAATAGAGGCATCCACGATCGCACGGATCTGCTCGCATACGGTAGCTCCGCCCTCAAGTTTCACGCCGTTTGCGCGGCCTTCCTTCATCAATCTTCCGGCATTGGTGACTGCATCATAGATTGATGCCTGATACGACATAAACGGCATATCTGCAAGTATGAATGCATTCTTGGCACCTCTCGCGACTGCCGCCGTATGATGGATCATATCATCCATTGTGACAGACAGCGTATCCTCTAATCCGAGCATGACCTGTCCTAAAGAATCTCCGATCAACAATACATTGATCCCTGCCTCGTCCATAAGCTTTGCCATCGAATAGTCGTAACATGTCAGCATCGTGATCTTGTCTTGACTTTCTTTCTGCTTACGAAGCGTCAACACTGTGTTTTTCATTATTCAATTCCTCCAAAAAAAGGGTACAGTCCCACCTCTGTGGGTACTATCCTCAGAAACTATACCACCTTTTCCCGGAATTGTAAACCGCTAAACCCGCAAAATATCCAGGGTGTGCGAACTCGCCCCGAGCAGTTCCGGACGCTCACAATTCGCTAACTGATACTGCAAAAACAGTCCGAATGTCTCCTCATCCATCGCATTGAGCACGGGCCGGATATAATCCGCAGGCCCGTCCGGAGCAATGATCAGTTCACGCTGCAATCCTGCCGCAGCATTCCATGCTTCGATCTGCTCCAGCCTCGCATAATCATACAGTTCCTTATTATTATGGCGGATCTGAAAATCATCGGTCAGCTCACCGTTTTTTACGCGCTCCGCGATATGGTTTTCCATAAATCCGTATTTGATCACGCTGTAATCGTTCATCACGTACGCAACGAGAATATATCCTCCGGGACGCACCACACGCTTCGCCTCCGACAATGCCTGCACATGTTCCTCATCCGTATGCAGATGGTACATCGGGCCAAACAGCAATGCCAGATCAAAACTGTCATCTGCAAACCGTCTGAGTTTTAACGCATTACCCTGATAGGCTTTCACATTGGCACCTTTTTGCTTTAGAATACCCAGATTATATTTGACCAGTTCCACCGCAGTGACATCATATCCCTCGGCAGCGAGTGCCACGCTGTAGCGCCCTGTACCGGCACCGATATCGATGATACGCAGTGGCACATCCGTATCCTGCCCTGCTTTCAGCAGATCCAGATAACGGTGGATATAGTGCATCGTCGTATGATACTCGACCTGTCCATGACGGCTCTGCAGACGTTTTTCCTCATTAAATTTATTATAATACTGTTCTAACTCTGTCAAATTACAGCTCCTTTTTACAATAAACGTGTCGTCCACCGTGAGCAGTCCCACACATCCGTCGCAAGTCCTTCATAAAACTCCGGTTCATGGCAGACCATGAGTATGCTGCCCTTGTATTCCAGTAATGCACGTTTTAGTTCATCTTTTGCCTCGACATCCAGATGATTCGTCGGCTCATCGAGCAGCAGAATATTCGTCGCACGGTTCATCAGCTTGCACAGCCGCACTTTCGCCTGCTCACCTCCCGATAGCACTCGTATCTGACTCTCGATATGTTTGGTCGTAAGCCCGCATTTGGCCAGCGCACTGCGGATCTCATACTGTGAATATGCCGGAAATTCTTTCCAGATCTCCTCGATACAGGTCGTCGTGACCGACTGATCCATCTCCTGCTCAAAATATCCGATCTCCAGATAATCACCGAGTTCCACCTGTCCCTGCAGCGGCTTGATCAAGCCTAAAATACTCTTTAGTAAGGTCGTCTTCCCGATTCCGTTCGCGCCGGTCAGCACGATCTTCTGTCCGCGCTCCATCTGCAGATTCAGCTCTGTCGAAAGCGGTTCATCATATCCGATCACCAGATTTTTGGTCTCAAATATATATCTGCCCGGTGTACGCGCCATCTGGAAATCGAACTCCGGCTTGGGCTTCTCTGCCGCCAGTTCAATGACATCCATCTTGTCCAGCTTCTTCTGTCTCGACATCGCCATATTACGCGTCGCCACACGCGCCTTGTTACGCGCCACAAAATCCTTCAGATCCGCGATCTCTTTTTGCTGCTTATTATAAGCTGCCTCCAGCTGCGCCTTTTTCATCTCGTAGACTTCCATAAATTTATCATAGTCACCTACATATCGATTGAGCTGCTTATTGTCCATATGATAGATCAGATTGACCACGCTGTTGAGAAACGGCACATCATGCGAGATCAGTATAAATGCATTTTCATAGTCATTGAGATACCGTTTCAGCCACTCGATATGCTCTTCATCCAGATAATTTGTCGGCTCGTCCAACAATAAAATATCCGGTTTCTCCAACAACAGTTTCGCCATCAGAACCTTTGTTCTCTGACCACCACTCAGATCCGTGACATCCTTGTCCAGCCCCAGATCCAGAATGCCGAGTGCCCGGGCGACTTCTTCCACCTTGGCATCGATCATGTAAAAATCATGCATCGTCAGCAGATCCTGAATCGTGCCCGCCTCAGCCATCATCTCATCCATCTCTTCCGGTGACTCCTCTCCGAGTTTTTCATAGATCTGATTCATGTTCGCTTCCATCTCAAACAGGTAATCAAACGCTGATTTTAACACAGATTCGATCGTCATTCCTTTCGTGAGCGCCGTATGCTGATCCAAATAACCGACACGGACATTTTTCGCCCACTCGATCCTGCCTTCATCCGGCATCAGTTTGCCGGTGATAATATTCATAAATGTGGATTTGCCCTCTCCGTTGGCTCCCACCAGTCCGATATGCTCACCCTTCAACAGGCGGAATGATACGTCTTCAAATATCGCACGATCACCAAAGCCGTGTGATAAATGCTCGACATTTAATATACTCATCGCTTTTTCTCCTAATTCTTTTGTTCCAATCCCTCGGCAACATCTAACACATATGCGAGAAAGCCTTCACAGCCCCTCACGATGTCCTGGTACGTTGCCTCAAAGTCCCCGGTATACCACGGATCCGCGACATCCCGCGCTTCGCTCAGGCGGTGCCGCTTCTCATAATCCGCAAACGACAGCATCTTATAGATCTTGCCTTCCTCATCCGAACCACCCGCGATCCGGGTCATATTGCGAATATTAGCGCTGTCCATGCCGATCAGATAGTCGTAATAAAGATAATCATCCCGCGTCATCTGCCTCGCCCGATGCGGTATGACCGGTATCCCTGCCTGTCCGAGTCTGCGCACAGTCCCATAGTGCGGTCCGTTGCCGATCTCCTCGCGGCTCGTCGCCGCCGAATCGATCTCAAACAGAGATTCAAGATTAGCACGATTTACCATATATGTAAATACGGATTCTGCCATGGTGGAACGGCAGATATTGCCGTGGCAAACCATGAGCACTTTTATTTTTTCTCGCATAGCTTGGTATAACCTCGATTTTCCTTGTATTTACAAGGGTTCTAGCCATTTTCCCTTAGAACCCTATCTTGGTATATCTTAGCACGTTTTTTCTTATCTTGGTAGGTAAAAAGAGTACAAATGGAGGTAAATTTACTCCTTCGTACTCTTCTTACTTTAGACTATTCCTATATACTACTCACTCGTTTTATTTCCTTTTTGGCATACTCCATGTCCGCCAAGGTCATCTCCTTTTTTAACTGCTCCCTTACTTTCATCTGCTCCAGTTCGTCCTTCGCATCTTCCAATTTGAGATGCGTGTATACGTTCATGGTAATCGCTATGTCTGCGTGTCCCATAAGATATTGTAAAGTCTTTACTGATATTCCCGACTTTGCCATGTTGGTACAATAGGTATGCCTGCATATATGGGGTGTAATCTTTGGCAGTTCCACTTTATAGATTTTATTGTATTTCTCAACAGACCTTTGGAACTTCTTTTCCCATTGGTATGCTAACATTGGTTTCCCTCTGCCATCCAAGAATAGGAAACCACTGACCCCATCTATCATCATTTCTATTTTTGGTTTTTTTCTGCTTGAAACAACACGCTTAAATGCCTCATACACCTCGTCGCTCATTGGCAATACCCTTGTTCCTGCTGTTGTCTTGGTCTGCTCTATGTACGCTTGCTTCCCACCTGTATATTGCAACTGCTTGTGGATGTCAATTGTCCGCTCCTGCAAATCTATGTCACGGATTGTCAATCCACATAATTCAGAGATACGCAAGCCTGTTTTTAATAGAATAAATATTCCATCATAAAACTGACAAAAATATTCATCTTCCTTAACAAATTTCAAGAAATCACGCTCCTGCTTTGGTGTTAAAGCGTCACGCTTGACAGAATCATCTATTAACACCTTTGCAAGTTCAAAGTCAAAGGGATTTTTTCGAAGCAAATCATCCTCCACCGCCATTGCAAAGGCAGGTCTTATCACGCCACGAATACTGTGTATGGATGAATAACTGCGCCCACCATCCTGCAACTCTATCAGCCACATTTTCGCTTCGGATGTCTTTATGTCAGCAATTTTCTTTTGCCCGAACGGATCAGCCTTTAACACATTTACAACTGTTTTATATCCTGCTCTTGTTGTAGGGCGCACCTTTGTTTTTAAACTAATATACCGCTCCACCAGTTCAAGCACCGTTACACCGCCTGCCTTATAAGAAATGCCGGCACGCAAATCCTTTTCAATCAGTTTTTCTTTTTCTCTTAATGACAAGTCAATCTTTTTTCCTGCCGGTGTCTTATCGTTCCGCTCTAACTTCCAACTGTAAATAAACATTTTCTTTCCTGTTGTCGGGTCTTTGTACGTATACATATATCTGCCGTCTGTCCTTCTGTTGATACCCTTATGTAACCATATACATTTACAATGTTGTTTTCCATGTAACCGAACCTCCGTTATAAAATTATTTATTATAACAGCAATTCAAATTCCGGTTATAGAACAGGACACTATTGGAAACTTTTTGCGACCAATTTTTCTTTCTAGTATCCTGAAAATAAGCTGTTTTCTCTTCTTTTCTCATTAATTTCTAAACTTTTTCTGAATAGGCAAATTTTTGAATAATTTACTCCTCAACATTAATTTATACGATGTCAAACAAAACAAAAAAGACATTGTATTGTTTGCAAATATATCTGCTGACAATTCAATGTCCTTCATTCTTTCTTTTGTTATTCCATATTTACTACTGATACAGCATTATTTATCTAATGTGTTATGTTTATTCACTCCATACTACCAAGTTTTAATACATATTCCTATGTCATATCAGCGCAGAGTTCTTTTTATCAGCTTTATATAGCTGAGATGGCGTTATCAAATTCATTCTAATAAAAACCACATGTATCAATTTCCCCTCATATATCTTATCAAAAAATTCTCCATGAGCTTGAATTACTTGATTAGGATTCTTATTATAATCAAATACAATGTAATATCCTTCATCATAATTAGCCTTTTCTAAATAATCATTAAGCTCTGGAAAACCTGAATTATAATATTCTTTTCCTTTCCAAAGCTTTGTTTCAATGATTACTTTTTCAGATGGTACAGTAATATCACTATTTCCAGCCCCCGAACGCGGCTCACAAAACGTTTCCTGCTGAATGTATATTGAAAGTGTACTACGCAATGTATCTTCTGACGTAGAGTTCTTGGGAAAGCCTCGATAATTTCCGTTTTCCACTTTACGTTTAAAGGAGATTATTGAATCATAAAAAGAAATATCCGTATAAAATGAAATTTCGTAGTTTAATTTTTTATGTAAGCCTTTACAAAAAGCAGTTATATCCAAATCATTTGCAATAAAAAAATCTTTTCTCTTTTGGAGTATCTTTCTTAATGCTCCAAGTCCAAGTTCTCCTTGTTCTATAAATTTAACAATTAAAGGAGATACCGTTAAAACGAACTCATTACTTAAAACACTTGCATCACTATTGAAACAATAATCCTGAATTATCCTTATTACAGTCTTATCCATATCTTTACGCATTTTTACATATCCTTGTTAATTTAAATGCCTGTTCAGCAACAGAATGTTTATATATTTTTTTCCCATTAGTCCCAACATCCTTAATCTCTATTAACCCATGTTCAAAAAGTATTTTTATTTTATTAGATACTGTCATTTCCGATGTATTAACAACTGGAGCAATTTCCTTTTGCGCTCTCACACCATCTATTGCTTTGTATACTTCAAAGAGCAAACTGTCTGCACTTAATAAAGATACATATTCATTACGTAATTCTTTATTTGAACGAAGATTTAGCATTTCAATTTTTTCAAGAGCATCTACTTTGTTTTTTATATAGTTAACAGTTGTATAGAGTTCACCACTTTCACTCATAAATATACCTACCTATCAAAATAATCTTTTCGGACATTTCGCCTTAGTGTTAGAAACATACTCAATCAATCCTGCTTTTTCCAAAGAGACTGCAAACAGCCTAACTGCTTCTGATGATGTATTCACTTCTTCACCGATTTCTTTTAAACTCTTTGTCCCGTCAAATAAATCATACATTTTCTTTCGTTGTTCTGTTGTAAGGTACCGATTTTTTATCTGTTCATTGAAATCTGCAAGTTTGTCTTGAGATAAAATAGTAAGTAATTTACGAATCATAATCAACTCTTCAAGAATTTGTTCATTTATTTTATTATCCATTAATTTTTCTCCTCTTCCTCAACAACGCCAGAAATTCCGTATTCCTCTAAATTGAACGCCGCCTTATATCGTCCTTTTTGTTTTGCAGGAGCTACCAAACCGAGCAATGCCCACTTATTCCATAATCGAGCAATTGTAGAATGGGAACACTTATTTTTTAAAACAGCGGCAACTTCTCTAGTCGACTTTTCTCCATCTGATTTTTGATATATTTCTATAAGCTGCTCTGTATTTAACTCTCTTTGAAGAATTTCAATAATATTTCGTCTATTAACAACCTTATACATAAGTAAAAACTCTTCAAATAGGTTTTCCAATTTGTCATTAGCCATTTTGCGCTTCTCCTAATTCTTTATTTGCATAGTACACTGCAATTTTCGAAAGTGATTTACTCAAAATTCGTGCATTTCCTTTCATCTCATAGTCTACCAAATCCTTATCCACAAGTTGTTGGGCAAAGACTTGCAATGTATTTAGTTTACAATTTATGTCAGTACTAATCTGTTGTAATGTCCTTACTCCATCAAATGACTCATACATTTGATGCCTTAAATCTGATGTAAGGAAATCAGCATTAAATTTTCTGATGGCTTCAGCCTTAGTCTGAACAGTAAGTAATTTTGTTTCATCCAATAAAGCCTTTAAAAGTTTTTCAATGTTATTATTCTCCAAAATATCGCCTCCTCGCATTATAGTATATCTATATCTTTCTTTTTTGTCAACATTATAAATATTACAACTTGCCTATATAATGTTTATTATTTTTAAAAAGCAATGTTTTTAGCACATGTATTTGAACTGCTTTTCCCAAAATCAAGTGTATACAACCTTATTTATGTTACAAATCGCTTTATATAACCCTTAATTATCATTTTTGTAAAATAAATATTGTTTTAGTTCTTGTATTATTTAATATATTGCAGTCAAAAAATAATAGGATTGCCAGATGAGGTGACCCCTCAAAGTTAGACTTTTACGAGACGACTTCGGTCGTCTCGCTTTTCTTTATGCAGCTAGAAGATTGAGCCTGTATTGAACAGGGCTCATCCATCCTAACTTTTCTTTTATCCGTTTCTCATTGTAGTATTTTATAAAACATTCTATCTCTGATTTTAACTCCTCGTAACTGTAATAAACAACACCGTAGTAAATTTCTTGTTTGAGCAGTCCAAAGAAGTTTTCCATTACAGAATTGTCCAAGCCGTTTCCTTTTCTGGACATACTTTGAAATATTCGTTCTTCTTTTAGTTTATGGGAGTATGTCTTCATCTGGTAAGCCCATCCCTGATCTGAATGAAAAGTTCTTCTGTATGGGCAGTCCGCAGTAATTTTAATTGCTTTATCTAAAGCATCCATTACGTTTTAGGCAGAAGGTCTCTTATCTATCCCGTAACTAAGTATTTCACCATTACACATATCCATAAACGGATCGAGATAAAGCTTATGCATGGTCATATGCCCTTTCTCATCAATTTCATAATACTTGAACTCGCTGGTATCTGTAGTGATTTTCTGATGAGGTATATGTGTATCAAAACGTCTGCGAATCCTATTCGGTGCAACAGTGCCAATCTTACCTCTGTAAGAGCTATACTTTCTGCTTTTACGAGTATAGGACATCACCTGTAATCCGAGCTTTTGAACAATACGTTGAACTTTCTTTTTGTTTGTGGAATATCCCTGATTGCGAAGCTCTCCGAAAATCCTACGATATCCGTAATCCTTATGTTCTTTGCGAATCCCGAGTATCTTTTCCTCAATTTCCTGATCCGGATTTACTCTATCAAAACGCTTTTGCCAATACATATATGTGGCTTTCGGCATTCCGGTATATGAGAGAAGGTCTTTTAATCTGAACTGTCTTCGGAGACTGCTGATGATTCTTGCCGTTCTCTCGTTTTTGCTTCGTCCTCTAAACGCAGTCTCCTCAGTTCTTTTAAAAAGGCATTCTCTATTCTTAACTTCAGAAGTTCATCTTCCAGTTCTTTTACATGCTCAGCGCTTGTGTCAACGGAAGGTTCTTCTAATGGTACTGTTTTAGGATTGTTACCTGATTTATCCAATGTTTTCTTTCGACCTTTCTTATGTGGTCTCAACGCATCAGGACCAGCTGCTCGGAAGCGGTTAACCCAGTTCGTAATCATACAGGGGTTGGTAATACCTTCTTGCAGTGCTAAATCTTGATATGAGATTTCACTTGATAGATATAACTCTACCACATGAAGCTTATATTTGAAAGAATACAATTCATTTTTTCGTGAACGGAATAACCCCTCATCGCCAAAGTTTTTATAATTTCGAACCCACTTTTCTACATTAGAGCAGGCTGGAATCTCATATTTTTTAGCTATAAATTTAAAACTGCCTTCACCGTTTAAGTATGAATTAACTACTTTCTTTTTAAATTCAAAAGAATATTTAGCCATAAAAATACCGACCTCCAATCGTTAGATTTTTAGGTCTAACTTTTGGGGGTCGGTACATTGTGAGAATGTATATTACTCCTTTTTTGTCATTCATATCCGCTTTCTCCATTTATAATTCAACTCTTTGTTTGCCTTTTTCAAAATGCGGTTTTACCCATTGCACTTGCTCCAAAGTGTCAAATTGACACTTTGGAGCAAGCATTTGACACTTTGAAAATCAGCTTGTTTAATACCCAATCCTAAAATAATCCAAATACGCTTTATACTTGTCCTGTGCGGTCAAGCAGGTATCGGTCAGATAGCCCTTTTCGTTGTCCCATTCCTTCAATCCACGGTAATAGAACATCTTCAGATTGTCCTCAATGATGAACGGAACGATATTGTATTTCAGGCATTCCTTGAACATAATGAGTCTGCCCACACGACCGTTGCCGTCCTGGAACGGATGAATCCGCTCGAACTTCACATGAAAGTCCAAAATGTCCTCAAAGGTCTTTTCTTCCTTAGCGCTATATTCCGTCAGCAGTGCCTTCATTTTATCGGCAACTTCTTCCGGAAGGGCGGTATCCATGCCGCCGACTTCATTCGGAAGTTTCTTATAATCTCCAACAGCAAACCAATCTTTTCTGGAATCGCTGGTGCCATTCTTCAAAACCAAGTGAAGCTCTTTGATAAACTTTTCCGTCAGAGCTGCTTTTGCGTGATCAATAATCATATCAATGCAGCGGAAGTGATTTGCTGTTTCAATCACGTCATCTACATTCAGCACTTCTTTTTCTATACCGATAGTGTTGGTTTCAAAGATATATCTAGTTTGATCGTGCGTCAGGCGGCTTCCTTCTATATGGTTGGAATTGTATGTCAAATCAATCTGCGTTTTATGGTAGATCCCGCCGGAATATTTACTTGTCTTCTGCTCTTTCAGAATATCCAACAGAGTAATCGGTTCATCTTTTCTTTTGTTGGTACGCTCCGGCTTTTCTGCGTTTTCCGGAATGTTCCAAGTCTTTCCGGTAAGAAACGCACCATTCACACGCCCCTGGGCACAGTAATTTCTGACACTGCGCTCTGACACATCCCACTTTTTCGCTATTTCAGCAACTGAAAGATATCGCATCTATGATCCTCCACCATAAAATCCATCAAAAAACTACGCTAATCTATTACATAGTATACCATATCATCGGCAAAAATATCAATAGCATTTGAGATTAATCATTATACTTTTTGCCGACACAGGAAATGCGATTTCTGGATACAGAAAGCCGGACTCCATCGAAAATGAAGTCCGGCAAGGTATTATCTATATACGATTTCTTTCAATACAATTTCTTCTGCTCGGTTGTGAATGCTATTCATAACTCTGACCTATGCCACCTGATCGGATGCTTTCAGCTCCTCTGTTACGCCTTCAGATACCTTCATCCGCTCAACAATCAGGGACAAACGCTCCAACGCCTGCTCGTTCAGATCGGCAAGATAAGTCCAGAGCTGACCCTCCAGAACCAGGTCATTGAACATCATTGGGTTATGCTCTTTCAAATACTCTCGGTGCATCCGTCCGTATTTTCCGATGGAACGTTCCTCATTGAGAAGCTTCAAATCCGGAATGTAGTAATCTCCAACCAGCACATATTCCATATAATTGATACTCTTTTTGTTTTCCATAAACTTGACCTCGATTTCATAATTTTTGTCACATCGAGACTCACTGGTGTAGTAGTGGTGTAGTAGCACCACCTTCAAGCTTGAAAAGCCTTGATATTACAGGGAATTTTAGAGATTTCTGCAAATATTGCCGTGGCAGATGAATAATACTCTAATCATAAATTTCTCCTATCATAAAAAGCCGAGAAATGCCGTGTTTTGGGGCATTTTGCCGACTTGTTTCTTCTATTATAAAAGTTACATTTTAAGTGCCGATTTTGCAAAATACGGCAAAACGGTGCAATTCACACCCCTCATTCGTAGTAAAATCGTAGTCAAAATTTTCGGGATTACTACTCTGGATTTTGCACCCCCTTTGGAGTATTTCTAAACCGAGGGGGTGCATCGTTAAAAGGTATATTTTTCCTTTTTCACGGACGTTAAAATTCCATCAAGGAATTTGATTTCATTATATCGCATCTGCTCTGCGAAAGCACTATATACATCTATCCCGGTCGGAATCTGAAATCCGTGCTTGATGAGACAAATATCCTCTCGTGCCTCTACATTCTTCTCATAAGTCGAACCACGATTGAGCCACATAACAGCATCTTCTTCCTCTCCCACTTCAGGATAAAAATAAAATCCCTTCTTGGCATCAAATCGGAACATATATGCCAATACCTGCAGATAGTCCTTGTTTCCAATATTATCAATCGGTTTGTACTTCGCATCTGCAATCACTCGTGTCTCTGAGTCTCTGCTGATGAAGTCTGGGTAGATAAGTCCGCGATTATGGTCAAACAAACGCTGAGAACCTTTTGTAGCTTTGTTCATCGGATGATAGAAAATCTCGTCCACAATCGAATTCATATACTCTTCCCAGAGCCATGCGCCATCAAAGAGCAATCCATATACCTTCTTGCTTCCCATTCCAATCTGATGTTTCTGATGCTGTAAGATAAGCAGACACAAGCTCTGCAGTTCACAATATTCTCGGTAATATGCGTGTCTAATGGTATTGGTCTTATTTGCATCGATAATCTTCTGTCGGTTACACATCTCGTAGTTAGGAGTGGCCGCTACAACATCCTTGACCTCATCCTTAGCCTGTGCAAGCAGTTTATGTCCGTATGGCTTATGTTTGATAAACTCCACCGTATGACGGATTAATTCCATCAAATCATTATCAAAGGAATACTCCCTCTGCGAATATGCTACATTACCAACAAATGGTGTATTCTTAACAATGTGTCTCGCTATATCTATCGTTCCCTTAACATTGCTGTCATTGTATGTTTTTCTCATATAAGTCTTAAAGACACCCTTACGCATGGCACTCTTTAAGTAATGTGGAAAGATAAAAACAAGCAGATTGAAAACACGATCATCATTGTTCGCATCTGTTTCCAAATCCACAATATTCGGGACATCAAATACTCTCTCAAGCAAATATTGAAACAGGAAGTCCTGCCCGTTACCACTAAATCTTGATTCAACTATAAGTTTCTCATCTCCAAATCCCATGAAGCCCATGACATTGCTCGACAAATAATAATTGTTTACACTCTGTAAAATCATCTGGTCTTTTGTGATATCATCTGCATCTCTAAGAATTTCCGGGAATACAAATATCCCTTCATTCTCCAACTGCTCCAAAGTTTTATCTGCAATTTTGCTTGTCAGAAGTGATATGCCAGACAATGACGCCTTAGGTATTCTCGAATTATCTTTTATTTTAATTCGACTCATCTACATCAACTCCATCCGACTTCCCTTGGTTATATGCTTTCTTAAATCGCTCCATAATACCTTCTTCATCATACATACCATTTATGTATTCCTGTAACAACGGATGTAGGTAATCTGACCATAACTGGTCAAAGTCAATATTCTTCAGCTTCAAGAAATAGGATGCACCAATCTGATAGTTTTCATTCAGACCTTCTGTTGCTGCAATTTCTACATTCAAAGCTGACATTCTGGCAATTGCCTCAGCCTCTTTCTCTTCGTTGTTCAAGTTAGCAAGCATCTCAAGGCGCTCATCTGCACGAAGCTCCACAAAACGGAATCTTCGTCTCATAGCGAAATCAAAGCTGTCTACAGATCTGTCAATATCATTCATCGTACCAATGATATAAACATTGTCTGGGATATAGAATTTTTCATTGCTATCAGCATGAAGGTTTGCATACTGGGTGGAAACCTCTCCTGCCACACCTCTATATCCTGGATCAACAGCAAAGAACAACTCTCCGAAAATCTTAGATATCTCACCACGATTTATCTCATCAATGATGAATACATATTTCTTCAACTCTTCCTGTCTTATAATCTTTGCAGCCTTTTTCTTTTTCTGAATCTCGTTAAAAATAACAAGATTGTAGGAATATCTCTGCTGTGTAAAATTAATATTGAAAAATTCCGTAATATCTTTTAATTTGTTAAATTCTCTTCCAGACTCTAACATCTGTCTAATTTCAGAAATATTCAATCGGATACTGTTGATGGATGCATTTTGTGGTATTGAAAGATAAATATGCTCATCATCGACATCTGTGATTGTAAATTCTGTACCCGTTTTGGTCTTGAATGTGTTATTTCCTGTGTCCACATCATCAAAGAACTCTTTCATTGCTTCTTGAACAGATAATTCATTTGCAATGACCTCTGTGGACTTTTTAGAATTCTCATAGTTTCTTCTAGCCTTATCCACGAATTTCTTAAACACGCCATCCTGCAATTCAAAACCCATAGAACCATCTTCATTCGTCTTTGGACGGAGTCCTTCTACGAAATCCGAATAGTCATAACTTGGGTGAAATTGGACAAACTCTACCTGTTGCTTTTGCTCATCTGTGAGCATCGTATAATCATCAAAATAGCCATTGCTAATAATGTCAGCAGCAATTTCTTTTGCAAGATAAGTCTTTCCAGTTCCTGGAGCGCCTCGGAATATAATGTTCTTAGATTCCACAAGCATGGTAGAATATGGATTCAGATAGCCAT
>Ga0129312_1000611_pt1 | contig 27833 bp, 28 predicted proteins | sample O827metagenome_FD_94434 | JGI IMG/M metagenome (GOLD analysis project Ga0129312, IMG submission 94434) | Orangutan group fecal microbial communities from Wisconsin, USA - O827 metagenome | ecosystem: Host-associated > Mammals > Digestive system > Large intestine > Fecal | place: USA: Wisconsin... | reverse complement strand
ATGCTGAAGAAGATCCGCATTGAGGACAATGGAGATACAGAATTCCTGCCAGGAACTCTTGTAGATTTCCTTGAGTATGAGGAAGTTAATGAAAATCTGGAGAAGGAAGGCAAGCAGCCGGCAGAAGGCAAGCAGGTTATGCTTGGTATCACAAAGGCTTCTCTTGCAACAAACTCCTTCCTGTCAGCAGCATCCTTCCAGGAGACCACCAAGGTTCTTACAGAAGCTGCTATCAAGGGCAAGATCGATCCGCTGATCGGTCTGAAAGAGAACGTAATCATCGGTAAGCTGATTCCTGCAGGAACAGGTATGAAGCGTTACAGCGAGATTCGTCTTGACACCGGTATGCCGGAGGAGGTTTCTGTAGAAGAAGAACCAGAGGACATTTCTGTTGAGGAAGATAAGACTGAGGAAAAGCCGGAAGAGATCAGCGTTGACGAAGAGCTGACACAGGCTGAGGCACCGGAAGAAGAATAATCGGACCTCAGATCTTATATTGATAAAAAGAAATCTCCCTCCCGGGAAACCGGAGGGAGATTTTTGCGTATAAATAAAAATAATACTTCGGGAAAGGAGGAAAAGAATGGACAAAGAACTGCCGATTTCTGTATGGCCGGAGTGGAAGATCACGGGAAAGATCGGAGAAGGTTCTTTCGGAAGAGTCTACAAGGCTCAGAGAACTGAGAAAGGACGCTCATTTTATTCCGCGATCAAGATCATCACGATCCCGGCCAACAAAGGCGAACTGAACAGTGTACGTTCAGAGTCCGGAGACGAGAAATCTGTCAGGGGATATTTTGAGAATCTTGTAGAGGAATGTATCCAGGAAGTAAGTACAATGGAATATTTCCGTGGAAATTCCCATATAGTGTCTGTTGAGGACTATAAAGTTGTGGAATATCTGGATGAGATCGGCTGGGATATCTCCATACGAATGGAGTATCTTACCAGTTTTATGGAATATTACGCAGGGAAAAATCTTACGGAAAATGAAGTGATCAAGCTTGGTATGGATCTTTGTATGGCACTGGAATATTGCGGACAGCTTCACATCATTCACAGGGACATCAAGCCTGAGAACATTTTTGTATCCAGGTTCGGTGATTTCAAGCTGGGTGATTTTGGCATTGCCAGAGAACTGGAGCGCAGCATGAGCAGCCTTTCCAAGAAGGGCACCTACTCCTACATGGCACCGGAGATGTACCGCGGAGAGCAGTATGACAGCAGAGTGGATATTTATTCCCTGGGTCTTGTTCTCTATAAACTGATGAACCATAACAGGCTGCCCTTTCTTAATCTGGATAAGCAGTTGATCACATACAGAGATAAAGAAAATGCCCTGGCAAAAAGAATGTCAGGAGAAACACCGCCGCTGCCTGCTGATGCAGGAGAAGAATTCGGTCAGGTCATCCTTAAGGCCTGTGCTTTTGATCCGGAGAAACGTTACTCCACACCCAGGGAATTAAGGCGGGCACTGGAAGATCTGGTTTATGGCCGGAATAAAGGTGCAGACAGTGAGCCTGATCCTGGAAATGACAGATCCGGGATATTTTATCCTGTGAAGGAAGAGACTCCGGACAAAACTGTGGTCAGAGACAGAATGACCTTCAGCCGGGACAGAAATGATGATCCGGACGGATCTTATGAGGATGAAAATGATCCGGATGAGGATTATCAGGGTGAGGATGACCTGAACAGGGATTATCCGGGAAAGAACTATCAGGGTAAGGATGATCAGAACGAAAATTACCGGGACAGAGATTACCGTGATAACAGAGCCTATGAGGACAGAGACTATCCGGATGAAGATTTTTCAGATGAAGATTATCCAGTACAGCGCAGAGAAGAACCGGATCTGCCGGAGGATTCCGGAAGGGATCTCCAGGAATGGGGCGTTCCCCTTACCAGGGAGGAAATCCAGAACCGTCGCAGGCGCAATGAGCAAAACCGCAAAATATCCAGGATGACAATAGGTGTTCTGGTATTTGCGGCAGTACTTCTGCTTCTTCTTGGAGGCATTACGCTGATGCACAACAGATTTGCAAACAGCGGAAACGATTTCGATATTACAAAAGAGGGAAATTACGGAACCTCAGAAGATGCAGACAAGAGCTTTACAGAGGCCATGGAAACCATCAAGGAACATGCCACCACCATATCGGATAATCTGGATTCATACAAAACAGAAGGAACAGAAGGGCAGCGTCTGCGCTATTATAATTCAGACGGCGAGATTGCCAAGGTCCTCGTCTACCCTTCTCTTTCCGATGACGGAAAGTATGAAGAATATTATTACTGGCATGAGCAGTTGTTTTTTGCCTACATATGGGATCAGGATGATAAAGAATATTTTTACTATCAGGACGGTCTTCTGATCCGCTGGATCGACAGCAACAATAAGGTACATGACCAGGAAAGCAGCAATGATAAATATGTTGAACTGGGCGATAAATACTGGAGCAATTCAGTAATGGAGCTTCAGTAGGAGGAAAAAGATGTCCTATCAGATTGATTATGCCTACACAAGCCATATTGGCAAAGTGCGGGCGAATAATGAAGATAATTTCTGGTGCAGCGGCGTGCGCCTGCCTGTAAATAATCAGGGACTGGACGGCATCCTGGCAGGCCATACGAAGCACTGGCAGTTTCCGGTACTTGCGGTTTTTGACGGAATGGGAGGAGAGAGCTGCGGAGAGATCGCAGCCTTTACTGCTGTGGAAGCATTGGGACAGTTTTATGAAAAAAAGCGTAAAAACCTGAAAAGAGAGCCTGTGGAATTTCTCACAGAAGCCTGTGAAAATATGAATGAGGCAGTGGTAAATTACAGCCGTGAGAATGATATCCGGAGTATGGGAACCACACTGGCGCTGCTTTCTTTCAGTGAGAAAGCGATCTATGCCTGCAACCTGGGGGACAGCAGGATCTACCATCACTTTGGGGAAAAGATGGTACAGGTTTCCACAGATCATGTGATCGGAGGAACACGCTTTGGAAAAGCTCCACTGACCCAGTATCTGGGATTTCAGGAGGAAAACATGATCCTGGAGCCATCTATTGTGAAAATATCCTATCAGGCTGGAAGCAGCTACCTGATATGTTCCGATGGGGTGACAGATATGCTTTCGGATACGGAAATCTGCCATATACTGGACAAAAAAGAGACGACTGAGGAAAAAGTCAGGGAAATCCTGGATCTTGCGCTGGAAAAAGGCGGAAGAGACAATGTAACGCTGATCCTGGCGGAGGTCAGTGGATATGAAGAAAAAAATCCTCTGAAAAGATGGGCGGAACGCCATAGTACAGTGGGATAAAGGAGACAGAAAAATGAAGAACCGGATGCAGGATCTTGATTTTGAACAGACAGTAGCCTTTGATTCTGTAAAAGATTTTGAGTTTACCAGAAAGGCTGCACAGAAATTTCGTCAGGTGGTAAGCCTGGAATCCTTTGAGGATGAAGATGCGGATGTGATTTTTCATTATCTTTACAAGGAAATGGAACTGGTATCCTTCGGAGATTATCTGAAGCGTTACATTTATGAGAGAGCAGAACTGGATGAGCCTTTTTCGGAGGTTCCGCAGGAAGTTTACAGAGATATTGTGGTGGATTCTTTTAAGGAGACCTACACACCGAAGTCCATGTCTCCTACAACTGCTAAACTGGGATCGCTGGTGAATAACTGGCTGACCCAGGCATCTGTGAAGCGTGAGACAGTATTTCTCCTGGGATTTGGACTGCGTATGAGTGCGGAGGATGTATCCGAATTTCTTACACGGGTACTCCGTGAGCAGGATTTTGACTTCCATAATGCGGAGGAAGTGATCTACTGGTACTGTTACAGTAAGCAGTTAGGTTATTATAAAGCAGAAGAATATAAGGAGAAATTCAAGGAGCTGAAGCCTCTGGAGAAAAAGCCGGGGGAGATCCTTTACGGAACAGAGCTGAACCTTGATTCCGAGGAGAAGCTTCTGGACTATCTGGCATATGTGAAGGGGCACTGTGATGATCCCATGTCAGAAAAAAGCCAGGCTTTTAAAGAGTTTATGGCACTTGTCTACAGAGCAAAAAAGATCATTGCGGCCATGTATCAGGAGGATGAGGAGGAAAACGGCAGAAAGAAGATCTGGAAGCCTGAGAATATCAATGCCTCAGATCTGGAAAAGGTGATCTGCAGCGGAATTCCCATCAATAAAATGGGCAATCTCAAAAAGATGTCTGCCTCTATCCTTGCTAGACATTTCAGCCAGAAGCGTTTCAGCAGACAGAGGATCAACAACATTCTCAACCACAAATTTCCGGTTGAGCGTTTTGATCTTATCACCCTGGAGTTCTTTGTGATCTCCCAGGAAATGCAGGATGATGATCCGTACACCAGATACCGTCATTTCATAGATGAGATCCAGGAAATCCTGGGACGCTGCGGAATGAGTGAGATCTATATCGTAAATCCATACGAATGTTTCCTTCTCATGTGTCTTCTCACAGACTGTCCTCTGGCAGTATTTTCGGAGATATGGGAGAGATCCTATGAAGAAGGAGAAGGAAAATAAGCAGAACTTATCTGCGAAAAAAGCCATGGGAACAGGTTTCTGCCTGAAGCAGATTCATGTTTTCCATGGCTTTTTTTTATACAGCTTAAGCAGCACTGCCGCAGGCGGAGAATCCTGTAAGCAGAATGATTTTTTTGGCTGTTGAACGCAGATAAGCAGTCCCCTGATTCAAGTGCGCAGAGCACTAAGCGGTGGGACAGGGGGATGCTTATGTCCGCTTTACATGTCCTGTCCCGATTCCGGGAGTATTACTCGTTATAATATCCGTAGATCATACGGCTGTCCTGTGCAATGGTACTCTGGGCAGCGCCGGTGTCAGAGAGATTTTCTGACATAAAGCAGATCACAAGATCGATACCATTTGCAGTGTCGTAGATGATTCCCACATCATTTTCCACATCGTCAAGTTCACCGGTTTTGTTGGCTACCTTGACACCCTCCGGCATCTGGGCCGGGATCTTGTTGACTCTCTGCTGCATTTTCAGAAAGTGGTACATGTATTCTGCACCTGCAAGATCGTCGTCACAGGGGATATTATTGCAGAGCTTGTAGACTGTTCGCAGGAACTTTCCACAGTCTGTAACTGAAGTGTAGTTATCCCCGTTTTCTTTGCTTGCGAGAAGCATACGTCCCATGGAAGTATCGTTGTAACCGTGAGACTGGCAGAACTGGTTGACACGTGCCATCCCGGCAGCAGAGTCACCGTTTCCAAGCCAGGTTACAAGAGTGTTGGCAGCATCATTATCGCTGACTGTGATCATACTCTGGATATTGCTTTCCAGTGCATCATTTCCGTACTGTGAGGTAAGACTGTCGTAATCCTCGTAAACAGCTCCCATGATATACAGTTTGATAAGGCTCGCTGCCTGCATTTTGCCGCTGTTGATGCTTCCGTCTGTACCTTTGGCAAGGTTGCAGACATATACAGACCAGTTTCCGTTGTCTGTTGGAAGAAGTCCCTGGATCTGGTTTAACAGGGTATCCATGCTGGAATCTGTGTTATCTGTAAAAGTAGTTGTGCTGGAAGGTGAAAGTGTTCCTTCTTCCTGGGTCTGCTGGGAAGGTCCGGATGCCTCTGCGGAGTCCTCCACATTGTTATCCTGGTCTTCCACATTGATCTCTGAATCAGAAGAAACAGCAGAAGAGTCGTCTTTATAAAGCTTGTCAAGCTGATCCGCTTTGCTTGAAAGTGCGGCAGAAGAATCGGAGATATCCTGAACACTTGCCTGAAGCCTGTTGACTTTTTTCTGTACGGATGCAAGCTTTTCCAGGGAATAAATATTCAGTGCCCCCATACCCACAAGTGCCAGGGCAAGAACTGCGATCACCACATACAGGAAAACAGGTTTTTTCTGTTTCATCATGACTGGTAATTCCTTTCTGTAAATTCATACGATAAATTACTGTGCAAAATATGCATCGATCCCGTTGGCGATACCCTCTGCCATTGTCTGCTGGAAGGAGGAATCTGCCATTTTAAGATCATCATTCTGGTTGGTCATAAATCCCATTTCCACAATAGTGACAGGAATAGTGCTCCAGTTGATACCTGTCATGGTATCTGTGTAGATGATCCCTCTGTTCTGAAAGCCGGTTGCTGCACAGTAGGAATCAACAATACACTGGGAAAGCCGGTTGGAGCTGTCATAAAGCTGGGAAACATAAGGGTTCTGGGCTGATGGACACATGGTAAGTGCTCCTTCTGTATCCGAAGAATCATCACCATTTGCGTGGACACGGACGCAGATCTCTGCGCCTTCACCGGCTACAAGCTGTGCGCGCTCCATATTGCTGATGGCAGTGTCATTATCTGTCCTTGTCATAACAACCTGATAGCCACGCTGTTCCAGAATGTTTTTGAGCAAAAGGGAAACATCCAGGTTCAACTGATATTCCGGAAGACCACTGTAGGTTCCCGAGGTGCCGGAGGTAGCCTTTGCCTTCATGGTGGAAGAACCGGGACCGTTAGGTTCTGTGGCACTCATATCAATATTGTAGCCCTGGTGACCGGGGTCGATGCCCACTATATGGCCGTTGGAGCCTGTTGTTGTGGTGGATCCTTCAGAATCTGTGAAAGATTCTCCTCCTGCCTGACTGAAAACAGAAGGTTTGGACTGGGATTCACTTTCTGCATCAGGATCACGCTCCCGCTCATGGGTGGATTCCGCTGTTGTCCGGGCTGTCTGAGCCTTCTGTTCCTGATACTTGATGGCTTCCTGTTTTGCCTCGATCTTGGCTGTATACAAATCCACATCCTCCTTCATGGATTTCTGCTTTTCTTCTACTGGTTTGAGGACTTCGTCCATTTTTTTGTCTGTGGAGTCGATCTTCAGGTAGGTTTTGTAGCTGACCCCGAAAAGCAGGGCGATACAGATAAGACCGGTGAGAAACAGGATAATGGCCATGGGATTAGGCTTTTTTTCCATAAGAATTATGTCCTTTCCTGTTATATATAGGTTCTGTCTGGTGTCTGTATGTATTATAAAGAATGAGATATAAAATTGCAATCCGTGAAAAATTATCTTGACATTTTTTCGGAATAGGGTATTATATATGTAAAATAATTATATATAAAAATTTTATATATAAAATAATTACATAGCGAGGTGAACGTATGTATTATTATCCTGTATCGGCTGTACTTACAGAATGTCTGATCCTTTCGGTTGTGGAGCAGCAGGACTCCTATGGTTATGAGATCAGTCAGACTGTGAAGATGGTGGCGGCTATCAAGGAATCTACATTGTATCCGATCCTGCGTAAGCTTGAAACAGGGGGATTTCTCACAACCTATTCTGAAGAGTTTCAGGGAAGGAAGAGGAAATATTATTCCATCACGGAAGAAGGCAGGAAGCAACTGGAATATCTGAGGAAAGAATGGAAGGAATACCGGGATACCATAGATGATATAGTGGAGGGGAGGCTGCGGAAATGACAAGAGAGCAGTATATGGAAGCGTTGAAGCGGTATTTAAGGCGTCTTCCAAAGAATGATTATGATAACGCAATCGAGTATTTTACAGAATATTTTGAGGAGGCAGGACCTGAGAATGAGCAGGAAGTGATCAGGGAACTGGGAGCACCCAGGGAGGCGGCAAGGGAGCTGCTTATGCATCTTCTGGACGAGAGCACGGGAAACAGCAGGAAGGAGGACTTCACAGACCTTTCGGAAAATAAGGCATCTGATAAGAAGGAAGGCAGCAGGAAATATTCTCCGGGAAAGATCATCCTTCTCACATTTCTTGTCCTGTGTGCATCACCGGTAAGTTTAGTACTTCTGGTGGGAGCTGGAGGAATTCTTGCAGCACTGCTGGTAGCCATTGCATCAGTGGTATTTTCCCTGGCAGTGACCAGTCTTGCAGTAATAGCCGGCGGTGTGCTGCTGGCAGGAGCAGGTTTTATGGCGGTTGTGGAATCTGTATCAGGAGCCTGCATGATCGTAGGAGCAGGATTTTTCCTGGCAGGAGCGGGAATCATTCTGGGAGTCCTCACCATCTGCATATGCAAAGGCTGTGCAGTAGGAATCGGACGACTTGTAAACCGGATGGTAAGAAAGAGAGTGGATAAGCATGAAAAAAATAATTAAAACAGCGTTGATCGCGGGTACGGCCTTCTGTGTGACCGGAGCGCTTATGTTTGTATGCGGGTTTGCAGCAGGGGGAAAGAATTTTACATATAAAAAGAACCATGTAAATATTTCAGTAGGAAATGATCTGACAGATAAAGACCTGGATGTTATGAAGAAGCAGAAAATCGATTCCTTCACAGATCTGAATGTAGATTTCAGAAACTATGATCTGGATATAAGGACTTCCGACGATGACAGCTTTTATATGGAATATAAACTGGAGAAAACCAGCGGGAACAGAGCTTCTCTTATATGGGAGGACAAAAACGGAACACTGACACTGAAAGAAGCGAAAGGAGCCGGAGGCAGCTATTTCGTAAATTTTGATCTGAGCAATCTGACTGACCGTTCCACGGAACCGGAAAAACAAAATGAGATCAATACGATCATTCTTTATATTCCGCAAAACATCAGACTTGCACAGAGCAGCATTACCTTAAGAGACGGAGATGTGACAGCAGAAGAACTGGCAGCAGATCAGGCAGAACTGAATCTGGACAGCGGAGATCTGTATGTAAAAAAAGGTGAGTTTGGGCAGTGTGTGGCGGAACTTGGAGACGGAGATCTCTGCTTTGACAAATTAACCGCAAATGGAATTGATTTCACGGCAGATTCCGGTGACATTATCCTGAAAGAGGCAGAAACAGACAGCGCTGAGTTTACTTTGAAAGACGGGAACCTGAACAGCTCAGAGCTGACGGCAGATAAACTGAATTTAAATGCCGGCAGCGGAGATGTATGTATTGAGGAGCTCACACTGAAAAATGGTGATCTCACTGCCGGGGACGGAGATATGATCTTTGGGGAAAGTCATATCACAGGAACTGTAAACATAGAGAACCATTGCGGAGATGTTTCAATGGGACTTGATAAGACCGAAGCCAAAGATATGAATATTCAGGCCGAGGCAAAAGATGGTGATATCCAGTCAGGAGATATCCATGGAGGAAATACCCGGCAGAACAGCGATGATGACAGCGCAACATTTGAAAACAAGGCAGAAAAGAAGGCTCCACAGCTTAATATAAACTGCTATGACGGTGACATTACACTGTAAGATCAACGTAAAAATTTATCCGGATCAGGGAAATTCCCGGCAGGGTTTGGAATATTCACCTTACAACAGGTCAGAGCCTGTATGAAAGATCATTCCGGTAATCCGCATTCCCGCTTCAATTGGGAATGTCAGTCCAAGCTGCAGATTAAGAAGCAATTATGTTCAGAAACATACAGTAAAACAAAATACAAATGTCCACCTTACAGGCGGGAATCCCACATAATATAAATGTGGCAGATTCCCGCATTTTTTTGCCAAAAACATATTGACAAATCCATGTACTATGATATAATTCAATCAAATCACAGAAAGCATATATAGTTACTAGGAAATAGGAAAAAGAAGCATATAAACAGGAGGAACGGAATTATGGGTAAGATTTATGGAAGCGCACTGGAACTGATCGGAAATACACCTCTGGTAGAGGTTAAGAACATTGAGAAGTCTGAAGGACTTGAAGCAACTGTCCTTGTTAAGCTTGAGTATTTTAACCCGGCAGGAAGCGTTAAGGACAGGATCGGCAGGGCTATGATCGAGGACGCAGAGGCCAAGGGCCTTCTGAAAGAGGGAGCTACCATCATTGAACCGACATCCGGAAACACAGGAATCGGACTTGCAGCTATCGCAGCAGCCAAGGGATACAGAACCATCCTTACAATGCCTGAGACTATGAGCGTTGAGAGAAGAAACATCCTTAAGGCATACGGCGCAGAGGTAGTCCTTACAGACGGAGCCAAGGGAATGAAGGGAGCTATCGCCAAGGCTGAGGAGCTTGCCAGGGAGATCCCCGGAAGCTTCATTCCGGGACAGTTTGTGAACCCGGCCAACCCGAAGGCACACAGAGAGACAACCGGACCGGAGATCTGGAATGATACAGACGGTAAGGTAGACATTTTTATCGCAGGTGTAGGAACAGGCGGAACTGTTACAGGAACAGGTGAGTATCTGAAGAGCCAGAACCCGGATGTGAAGGTTGTAGCTGTTGAGCCGGCTTCTTCCCCTGTACTTTCCGATGGTAAGGCAGGCCCGCATAAGATCCAGGGTATCGGTGCAGGATTTGTTCCGGATACACTTGACACCAATATTTATGATGAAGTATTTAAGGTTGAGAATGAGGATGCATTTGAGGCATCCAGGCTTCTGACCAGGAAAGAGGGTATCCTTACAGGTATTTCATCAGGAGCAGCTTTATATGCAGCCATCGAGCTTGCGAAACGTCCTGAGAACAAAGGCAGGACAATTGTTGCATTACTTCCGGACAGTGGAGATCGTTACTACTCTACCCCTCTCTTTACCAAATAAATTCTGCTGTCATACAGTTGGTACAGCACCCCGGATCCTCTGGTTTTCCAGGCCGTGGGTGCTGAATTTTTCAGTTACGTGAATGGTGTGGAAGTAACATTTTTTTGAAGAACCGGAAAATATATCCTATTGTAAATATATGAATTACGGGATATAATCATATCATGGGGTAGCTTCGGATGATGAAGCAGGATTATACAAAAATAAATTGAAAGCAGGTAATGTATGAGGATTTCAACAAGAGGAAGATATGCAGTAAGGCTGATGCTGGATCTTGCAACCAATTATGCAGGGAAGCCTATCAGACTTAAGGATGTAGCCAAAAGACAGAATATATCGGACAAATATCTGGAACAGATCATTTCCATATTAAATAAGGCCGGTTTTGTGCGCAGCGTCCGTGGCCCTATGGGCGGCTATGCACTGCAGCAGACACCGGACAAATACACCATCGGAATGATCCTGCGTCTTACAGAGGGAAGTCTTTCTCCGGTGGAATGTCTGGATGACAATGGTGTGGAATGTGACCGTGAGGAGGACTGTGTGACCAAGATCCTGTGGAAGAAATTGGATGATGCCATCAAAGGTGTTGTGGACCATATCACTATTGAGGATCTTATGAACTGGCAGGCTGTAAAAGCAGATGAGTATGTGATCTGAGACAGGGGCTGCTACATTAAGAACTATAAAAAAAGATCTGCCGAAAATGTAAAATTACTTCATTTTCGGCAGATCTTTTTTTACGCATTTTTTACAAAAGTGCGATTTTATATTTTACCTTCTCTTTTTATAATAGCTTTTGTAAATGAGGCAACAGGAAAAATTAAAGATATAAAGAGGAGAAAGAAAGTTATGAAAAAAAAGATTGTAAGTATTCTGGCAGCAGCAGTTATTGGAACAACATTATTAGGAAGCATGGTAAGTGCTGCACCGTCAGGGGCAATTGATGTAATTTCCCGTGAGGACGGATCCGGAACACGAGGAGCATTTGTAGAGCTTTTTGGCATTGAGGAAGAAAAAGACGGCGAAAAAGTTGATATGACAACACAGGAAGCAAGCATCACAAACAATACAGATGTTATGCTTACCACAGTAGCAGGAGATGGCAATTCCATCGGATATGTTTCCCTTGGCTCTCTCAATGACACAGTAAAGGCAGTAAAGATCGACGGAGCAGAGGCAACAGCAGAGAACGTTGCAGGTGATACATACAAGGTAGCACGTCCGTTCAACATCGTAACAGGCGACAAGCTCAGTGATGCAGCACAGGACTTTATCAACTACATCATGAGCTCTGACGGACAGGACATCATCGAAAAAGAAGGATACATCAAAGTAGATGACAAGGCAGAGGCATACAAAGCCGGAGATGCAAAAGGCAAAGTTGTAGTTATGGGATCTTCTTCTGTAGGACCTGTTATGGAGAAACTTGCAGAGGCATATCAGAAAACAAACAAGGACATCACAGTTGAGGTTCAGGTAAGTGATTCCACAACAGGTATCAACAGTGCAGCAGAAGGTGTATGCGATATCGGAATGGCATCCCGTGACCTTAAGGATGAAGAAAAGGACAAAGGAATCAGCTCTGAAGCTATTGCGAGAGATGGTATTGCAGTTATCGTAAATACAGACAATGATCTTGAAGAGCTTTCCAGCGACCAGGTAAAATCCATCTTTACAGGTGAGACAACTGACTGGGAAGATGTAACCAAATAATCCGGAAAGAAAGGTGCTTTATGAATCATTTAGGAGAAAAAGCCATGAAAGTGGTTTTCTTCATTGCAGCATGTGCTTCGGTACTGGCAGTATTTCTGATCTGTGTATTTCTGTTTGCAAACGGTCTGCCTGCAATGGGAAAAATCGGGCCTCTGAAATTCCTTCTTGGAACAGAGTGGAGACCTACAAATGATAAATTCGGAATCCTGCCTATGATCGTGGCAAGTATTTATGTAACAGCAGGAGCTATCATCATTGGTGTGCCTATCGCACTGTTTACATCAGTATTTATGGCGCGCTATTGTCCGAAAAAAATTTACAAACCGCTGAAATCAGGAATCGAGCTTATGGCCGGAATCCCATCCATCGTATATGGCTACTTTGGACTGGTGCTGCTGGTACCACTGATCAGACAGCTTTTCGGCGGAACCGGAAGCAGTATGCTTGCAGCCTGCATCCTTCTTGGAATCATGATCCTTCCAACCATTATCGGTGTGACAGAGTCCGCCATCCGCAGTGTGCCGGAGAGCTACTATGAAGGCTCTCTGGCACTGGGGGCCACAAAGGAAAGAAGTATTTTCTTTGTGGTACTTCCGGCAGCAAAATCCGGAATCCTGGCAGGCGTAGTTTTAGGAATCGGCCGTGCCATCGGTGAGACTATGGCGGTTATCATGGTAGCCGGAAACCAGCCACGTATGCCTAAAGGGCTTCTCCAGGGTGTCCGTACCATGACAGCAAACATTGTAACAGAAATGGGATATGCGTCAGGACTTCACAGAGAAGCACTGATCGCAACAGGAGTTGTACTTTTTGTATTTATTTTGCTTATTAACTTAAGTCTTTCGCTTCTGAACAGGAGGGCAGAACATGCAAACTAATATATCGGCTGCCGCAGATCCTGTGGAAAGCGCGGCAATGGAAAAAAGAAATTCACTTTCTGTGAAAGACCACATGAAAGCTTATATCAGCCATCCGGGATCCGGGATCATGATGCTTCTTACCATGATCGGAGCAGTGCTTACCTTTGCACTTCTCTTTTTCCTCATAGGCTATGTGCTTGTAAAAGGTATTCCGTACCTGGATGCCAGCCTGTTCAGTTTCACTTATACATCTGAGAATGTGTCACTGCTTCCGTCACTGATCAACACATTGATCATGACAGTAGTATCACTGGCAATTGCAGCACCCATTGGAATCTTTGCGGCGATCTTTCTTGTAGAGTATGCGGCAAAAGGCAGCAAATTTGTAAAACTTATCCGGATCACGGCAGAGACACTTTCAGGAATTCCTTCGATCGTATATGGCCTTTTTGGTATGTTGTTCTTTGTAACTACACTGAAATGGAAGATGTGCCTTCTCTCAGGAGCGCTGACCATGGTCATCATGATCCTTCCCCTGATCATGCGTACCGCTGAGGAGGCGCTGAAATCCGTCCCGGATTCTTATCGTGAAGCCAGCTTCGGACTTGGGGCAGGAAAGCTTCGTACCATTTTTACCATTGTGCTTCCGTCAGCAGTGCCTGGAATCCTGGCAGGAGTGATCCTTGCCATCGGCCGTGTGGTAGGTGAGACAGCAGCACTTCTTTACACAGCAGGTACTGTTGCAGCAGTTCCAAGCAGCCTGATGGGTTCCGGACGAACACTTGCACTTCATATGTATGTGCTTTCCAGTGAGGGACTTCATGTAAATCAGGCATCAGCTACAGCCGTTGTGATTCTGGCATTTGTACTTGTCATCAACGGACTTTCCGGTTATGTTGCCGGAAAAATTGCGAAAGGATAACGTATCATGAGTGAAAAAACCAAGATTTCTATAGAAAATGTGAATCTTCATTACGGTAAGTTCCACGCCCTCAAAGGGATCAACATGGAAATTCCGGAAAAGGAGATCACAGCTTTCATCGGCCCCAGCGGATGTGGAAAATCCACACTCCTGAAATCCCTGAACAGAATGAACGACCTGGTGGAGGGCTGTACCATCACAGGAAAAGTAGCCCTTGACGGCGAGGATATTTACGGAGATATGGATGTAAATGTTCTGAGAAAACGTGTGGGAATGGTTTTTCAGAAGCCAAATCCTTTTCCAATGAGTATCTATGATAATATCGCATATGGCCCGAGAACCCACGGTATCCGTTCCAAGTCCAAACTGGATGAGATCGTGGAAAAATCTCTTCGTGATGCGGCCATCTGGGATGAGGTCAAGGACCGCCTGAAAAAAAGTGCGCTGGGAATGTCCGGTGGTCAGCAGCAGCGTCTGTGTATCGCCCGTGCCCTGGCAGTACAGCCGGAGGTTCTTCTTATGGATGAGCCTACATCTGCACTTGATCCGATCTCCACATCAAAGATCGAGGATCTGGCAGTAGAGCTGAAAAAAGATTATACCATTGTCATGGTCACACATAACATGCAGCAGGCAACCCGTATCTCTGACAAGACAGCTTTCTTTCTGCTGGGAGAGGTTATAGAATATGCAGACACAGATAAGCTCTTCTCCATGCCGTCTGATAAGCGTACAGAGGACTATATCACAGGAAGGTTTGGTTAATGGATTATGTCAGAAAGATTTATAAGACAGCTTGAAGAACTTCATGTAGAACTCATTACGCTGGGAAGTCTTTGCGAAAAAGCAATCTCCCTTTCTGCGAAAGCGATCCAGGGAGAAGGCGGAAAAACTCTGATCGCAAAGATCTTTGATACAGAAAAGGAGATCGATGCCCAGGAAAGAGAAGTGGAAAATCTCTGTATGAGCCTTCTTCTTCATCAGCATCCGGTTGCCGGAGATCTCCGTTCCATTTCCGCAGCACTGAAAATGATCTCAGATATGGAACGTATCGGTGATCAGGCTGCAGATATAGCAGATCTTTCCAGGCACCTGGATCCGAAGAGCTTTCCCCAGGATTCCATCGATATCCGCACAATGGCAGAAGATACTGTGCGCATGGTCACAGAAAGTATCGATGCCTTTGTGAAAGGTGATCTTAAACTTTGCCGCCAGGTGATCGAGGATGATGACAAGGTAGACGATGCATTTAATGAGATCAAGGAAAAGCTGGCTGAGTATATCAATGATGGAAAACCGGATGCCGGAAGTGGCCTGGATCTTCTGATGGCAGCCAAATATTTTGAGCGTATCGGTGATCATGCGGTGAACATTGCCGAGTGGGTGGAATATTCCATCACCGGTGAACATCGTAACAGCGGAAATACGCAGAAATGAGAGAGTCTTGAGCAGAAAAATATTTAAATATATGATGATGGTCTCACTGGTGATCACAGCAGTGGGACTTGCTCTGGTTATAGGGATCTTATATCACCATTTTGAAAATCAACTGACAGACCAGCTCAGAAAAGAAGTCTCCTATATAGAGTCTGGAGTTCTGGCGCAGGGAACTGACTATCTGAAAAATGTTGGTAATGTGGGAGACAGGATCACATATGTAGATAAAGACGGAACTGTCATCTATGACAGTGAAGCGGATGTGGAAAAGATGGATAATCACAGCCAGCGTAAGGAGATCCGGGAGGCAGAAGTCACCGGAGAGGGAGAGGCTGTGAGAGTTTCTTCTACTCTGTCAGAAAAAAACATCTACTATGCAAAGAAGCTTGCAGACGGATCAGTGCTCCGGGTTTCTGCAACACAGTCCTCTGTTGCAACACTTGTGTCCAGGCTTATCAGGTCATTGCTGGGTGTATTTGTGCTGATGATCATTTTGTCACTGGTGTTTTCTTCCAGGCTTTCCGGAAAAGTGGTGGAACCTTTGAACAATCTGGATCTGGAGCATCCGGAAGAAAATCAGATCTACGCAGAAGTAGAACCACTCCTGAGCCGTATTTACAGGCAGAACCGGCAGATCAGCGCACAGCTTGAAAGTGCCAGAAGGCAGCAAAAAGAGTTTTCCATTATTACGGAAAACATGCAGGAGGGATTGCTGGTCATTGACCGGTACACGATGATCCTTTCTGTAAATTCCAGCGTGGAACGGCTTCTCAAAACAAAGGGGCTGAAAACAGGGGAAAGTATTTATGCCCTGAACCGTTCTGAGGGATTTCGTTCTGTTGTGGAAAGTGTTCTTACAGGAAATCATGAGAACCGGATCCTTCCGCTTGGAGGATGTGAGGTTCAGGTGATCGCCAATCCGGTAGTGCATAAAAACAAGACAGAGGGTGCAGTAATCCTTCTTGTGGATGTAACAGAAAAGGTGGAAAGGGAACAGTTAAGAAGAGAATTTTCCGCAAATGTGTCCCATGAGCTTAAGACACCTCTTACCTCCATTTCCGGCTTTGCAGAGATCATGCAGGACGGTTTTGTGCAGGAGGAGGATATAAAAGCTTTTGCAGGTCGTATCTATAAAGAGGCACAGAGACTTATCCACCTTGTGGGGGATGTGATCAAGATTTCCCAGCTTGATGAAGGAGAGATACCTTACAGATGGGAAAAACTTGATCTGTATTCTCTGGTCCATGATATTTTTGGCACCCTTCATGATGCGGCGGAAAAACAGCAGGTACATCTCTACATGGAAGGTGGAAGCATATCCCTTGAAACTGTACCGCCCATTATGGAAGAAGTTCTTTACAATCTCTGTGACAATGCCATCAAGTACAACAAAAAAGACGGCGAGGTGGCTGTTTATCTGAAAAACCAGGAAGATACAGTTTCCGTTACTGTGAAAGACACCGGTATCGGGATCCCGGAAGAAGACCAGGAACGTATTTTTGAGCGTTTTTACAGAGTAGACAAAAGCCATTCCAAAGAGATTGGCGGCACAGGCCTGGGACTTTCCATTGTAAAACACGGTGTCATTTTCCTGGGCGGTGAACTGAAACTGAACAGTAAGACCGGAACAGGAACGGAGATACAGGTGGTATTTCCGAAGGAACATAAAGAAAAGAAAAAACAGGTTGAGTGATCAGCCTGTTTTTTCTTCGTTCAGCGCAGAAACGTAGCCTTCCAGATAAGCAAGGGCACGTTCTTTGTCGGAATTATCTATTTTTCTGTAAAGATTTACAATATGTATCTCAGTTTCACTGAGATCAGCAGTTGTAAGCGGATCATATCTGGTATCTGAAAGTCCCATAATATAATCAATAGAAACCCCGAAAATCTCACGAAGCTTCATAAGAGATTTTGCACTGGGATAATACTTTTCTTTTTCATATGCACTGATAGTCTCCTGAGAAACCTCCAGCTCTATACTAAGTCGGATCTGGGTAATTTTCTTTTCTTCACGTAGCTGTTTGATTCGGTTCATATGAAAACTCCTTTTCCTTTTGTTATATATTATACAAGTTCAAGTTGTGAATTATAGAATGTATTAGTATATTTTGTATAAGTTATACTTGTAAATGGCTGGAAAATTGTGGAAAAATGTTAAATGCTTCAAAGATTTTGCAGGATAATATTTCTGTATGTTCAGAAAAAAATGTCTGATACATCTCTGGAATACAAGTTAAACTTGTAGAATATAGAATTTGATAGTATAATTCCTACAAGATGAACTTGTAAAAAAGGAGAATGGTATGAAAAACAAAAGAGTTACATATATTGACATAGCCAAGGGTCTGGCGATTTTGTGTGTGATCATAGGGCATACAACTCAGTACATAGATATAGGAATAATCAATCCATTTGTATTTTCTTTTCATATGCCGCTGTTTTTTGTTTTATCAGGGTGGTGTATGAAGGAAAATCACAGACCCTATAAGGAACTGGTGAGGCTTAAGGCAAAACAGCTTCTGATACCCTATGCAGCCATAGCGACAATACGCTTTATATATGTGGTCATTGATTATGGTTTTACATGGAAAAGACTTGGACGTTATATTTTGACAAGTCTGTATGGTAATTCCTCTGACATGCGGGCATCTTTATGTATGATGTCAGTCGGAAAAATTGGAATGCAGTGGTTTCTTCTGGCAATGTTTATGGCACAGATCCTGTATTACTGCATCAGCGACTTTTCCAGGAAGTATAATGTTCCCATGTGGATGATCGTGCTGGTTGTTACGATTACAGGAATCCATCTCAGTAACTATGTGTGGCTTCCATTTGGGATCCAGCCGGCAATGAGTGCGATGATATTTATGTATGCAGGCCATCTGATAAAGAAGACAGATCTGTTTGAGACCGGAATCAAAACCTGTTCGGTTGGTTTGCCGGCTATCAGTCTGATCTTATGGTTCCTTACAATACGATATGGATATATCAGAGTGAATGCCTGCGAATACCAGGGAGTATTTTCTATTGTGGGAGCAATATGCGGAACTTACTGGATCGTTCAGTTATCCAGGATTCTTAACAATATAAGATTCCTCAACAGCTTTCTGATGTGGTGTGGAAAAAATTCACTGTATATTATGATATTCCATGCACTTGATGGAAAAGCAATGTTATTCATAAAAGCTGCTGTTGGAGCTCATGTTGGATTCCCCTCGACTTCAGGCGGAGTGCTTGTGATGCTGATGAGATGTATGGTTGTGGTACTGGCCGCTTTTGTATATACCTGGATAAAGAAAACAGCATCAGGAAAAAAACAGAAAACAGCATAATAAAACAGTTCACAGACTATCGTGGGCTGATGGCAGAGAGACAGTGTTTCAGTTTGGAAGCACTGTCTTTTTTTGGTGAAACAAATTTTCAGGAATGTTTCTGTATAGTATTTATAAAGAAAAAACATTCTGTTATGAAAAGGGAGACACGTATGAAAGAGGAAAGAAATTATTTAATTGACGTTATCAAATGTCTCGCATGTTTTGGAGTCATTATGCTTCATGTGCCGTCAAAGAGTTTTCACAAAGAGATTTTTTATATTCAGGTTATGCTGGGGCGTTGTGGAGTGCCGATATTTTTTATGATATCAGGATATTTTGCATCAAAACATGTAAAAAAGGATCCGGTTAATGCCAGAAAATGGTTCCTAAAACAGGCAGGAAAAATGCTCAGATATTATATAGTTTTCAGTCTGATCATTTACATATTTTACAGGATTGGTGGGATATGGTCAGCAGATTTCCTGAAGAGAATCGAATTTGATCTTAACATGGAAACTATAAGAAGACTGTTAATATTTAACGTCCCATTATTTTCCGGTTTTTTGTGGTATTTACCGGCGTATGCATATTGTCTGGTAATATACTGGACAGCATCACATTTCAGAAAAGGTTATCAGTGTCTTGTGGTATTATCTCTTATCTTAATATCATTTTATTACATATTTGGAAGATACAGTATTATTTTTTTTAAAGAAGGATTTCCCTATTACGGAACCAGGAACTTTCTGGTAGCAGCAGTACCTATGTTTACTTTTGGTTTTATTATATCCAGATTAAATATCAGAGGTCTGACAAACCAGAATATTATAGTGTTATCAGTGCTTTCTGTTATGTTGCTTTTTGCAGAATGTATGGCTTTCTGTGTTAATAAATCTATAAATCATAAGAATAATTATATCTGCAATATGCTCCTGGCATTTCTGATCGTGTATTATGCAACTCATAATCCGCAGATTAAAGTGGAAAAAAATAATATTCTTGCTGTTATAGGAAGAAAATATTCTCTGTATATTTATGTATTCCAGGGAATAGCAGCTACAGTTTGTTCAAGACTGGTGATTTTTGCTTCACATAGAAACAGAAATATGGGGATTTTTCTCAGGACATTTTATCATATTTCAAAACCGGTCTGTGTATTCCTTATGGGATTATTGATATCATGGATATATGTAAAAATCGCAGGAAGTATAGTAAATAAGGTTAAATCAGATAAATGGAAATCAGGAACAAATTTTCAGATCAGGCGTAATAAAATGTAATCATAAGTTGAACAGGAGGAAGGTATTATGAAATTTGATAATTGGTAATACCAATATACACATTTCCACTTGAATCCCCCATATTTTTGTGGCATAATGTCTTAAGACCTGAGAGTTGTGATTTACGGGGGAGAGGAAATGCCTGGTTTTACTAGAAAAATCATATTGCGTACACTGATTGAACTGATGAACGAGAAGCCGTTATCAAAAATCACAGTGAAGGACATCGTGGAGAGATGTGGAATCAACCGAAACACCTTTTACTATCATTTCCGGGATATACCTGATGCGGTTGAGGAAGTGGTGAGAGAAGAACTGGAGTACATTGAGGCCAATCACCATGAACCGGAGTCTGTGAGAGACTGTATGGATATTCTTGTAAATACCCTTCTTCGCAATAAGAAGGCCATGCTGCATCTGTACAGTTCTGTGCAGAGGGATGTGTTTGCAGGATATGTGGACAGTGCAGCGACATATGTGGTCAAAGAATACATAGCCAATGCGGCAGGGGAGATCAACATTCCACAGGATGATCTGATACTGATCGAACGGTATTACAAATGTGTTTTTGTAGGGATCATTCTGGACTGGCTTCGCAATAATATGGAATATGATGTCCTTGAAGATATGAAAAGACTGGAAAAAATTTATGAAATGAGCCTTCATATGCAGTATAAGCCAAAATAGGACAAAAAAAGTGAAAAATCTTATATATAAAATTGGGTTACGAGGATCAATTGTGAATCAGTTATCCGGTTAAAATCGGGCCAGTGTCTAAAATTTAGGCACTGGCCCGATTTTGTCTGTTTTTTTACAAAATTTTCCGTTATATAATACAGAAACGAAGAGAGAGAAAATCTTTGGAGGGAGCTTATGAATGATATAAGGCAGTTAAAGATCATAAAAAATCTATATTTGCTTGTATCCATACTTTTCTGTGGAGCCGGAATATTTTTTATAGTAAAACCTGATTGCTCTATAAGGTTTGTATGTATACAAATGGGAATCATGCTTATTGTATATGGAGCTATCAAGATAGCCGGATATTTTTCCAGAGATGCTTATAAACTGGCATTTCAGTATGATCTGGCGTTTGGAGTCCTGTTTGTGATAACAGGTATAATCATAATAGCAAGAAAAGATGTGCTGATAAATCTGCTCTTTGCAGTGTTCGGGATCCTGATCCTGGCAGATGCACTGTTTAAGATCCAGATGTCCATAGATGCCAGGAACTTCGGGCTAAGTCTGTGGTGGAGGATCCTGATCATGGCTCTTCTCACAGGAGGGGTTGGATTTCTGGTATTTCTCAAACCATTTGAAACCGCAGAAACCATGATGGTTCTGATAGGAATTTCTATTTTGCTGGAAGGTCTTCTGAATCTTTGTGTTGGTGTGTATACCATAAAGGTAATAGAAAGACGCTCTTCATATATAGATGACAGTTCAGGGTTCTGAACAACAAAGCTTGAAAATAAGGTAATACACAAAGGAGGAACTTAACAATGGGTATCACTGAAAAAGCAAAACAGGTTGCGATCACAACAGCAATTACAAAAGCTCTGGATTATCTGGAGAAAGATCCGGAGACAAATATTCCGAAAGTTATGGATCTGGTAGACAAGGTTACACCGGAGAATTGGTATGCAAGTCAGAGAAATGCCATCAGACATTCCATTCAGGCGAAAGATAACTGGTATGACCTGATCCTTCGTATTTATAAACTGGATCCGGGAGTACGTCAGACATTTTTCCGCAACTTCATCGTAAACGCCAGCCTTAAGGGAAGCGCAACACAGGAAAAAGTTTCCGCAGAGAATGACTGTAACGTACCGTGGGCAATTCTTCTTGATCCTACAAGTGCATGTAATCTTCACTGTACAGGATGTTGGGCAGCAGAGTATGGCCACAAACTGAATCTGGATCTGGATACAATTGATTCCATCGTAAAGCAGGGTAAAGAACTTGGAACTTATATGTACATCTACACAGGCGGTGAGCCTCTTGTAAGAAAAAAAGACCTGATCAGGATCTGCGAGATGCATCCGGACTGTGAGTTCCTTTCCTTTACAAACGGTACTCTTATTGATGAGGAGTTCTGTCAGGAAATGCTCCGTGTAAAGAACTTTGTTCCGGCGATCAGCCTTGAGGGAACAGAGGCAACTACAGACGGACGTCGTGGAGATGGTGTATATCAGAAAGTTATGCATGCAATGGAACTTCTGAGAAATCACGGACTTCCGTTTGGTGTATCTACATGCTACACTTCTGCTAATGTGGATGCAGTAAGCAGCGAGGAATACTTTGATCATCTGATTGAATGTGGAGCACTTTTTGCATGGTTCTTCCATTTCATGCCTGTTGGAAATGACTCCACACCGGATCTTCTTCCTACACCTGAGCAGCGTATCAAGATGTACGAAAATGTTCGTAAATTCCGTGCAACAAAATCCATCTTTACTATGGACTTCCAGAATGATGCAGAGTTTGTAGGCGGATGTATTGCAGGTGGACGTCGTTATCTTCATATCAATGCAAACGGAGATGTAGATCCTTGTGTATTCATCCACTTTTCCAATGCAAACATCAGGGAGAAAACACTTCTCGAAGCACTGAAGAGTCCGATCTTTATGGAATACCACAAAGGTCAGCCGTTTAACGACAACATGCTCCGTCCATGTCCGATGCTTGAGAATCCGGAGCTTCTGAGAAAGATGGTGGAGCGTTCCGGAGCAAAATCCACAGACCTTCAGTCTCCTGAGACAGCAGAACATCTCTGTGCAAAATGTGATAAATACGCAGAGCACTGGAAAAAGGATGCGGAGCCAATGTGGGAGGCAACTCTGGAGAGAAAAGCAGCAAAAAAATCTACAACATGTTAATTTTGACTTGATATAGAATGTCAGATAATGTATAATTAATCCGTTTTTCAGAGGTCTGAAATAACGGTTCTAATAAGAGTATCTGCAGTGTTTTCCGAAACTGCTGCAGAAGAACGATACGTGTGCTGACAGATAGCAGGGCAGTTATATTCAGCAATGGATATAGCTGCTCTCTTTTTGTCTGTACATAGGGAAAGAAAGGATGGATCATTATGGAAAAAAAAGAAACAAATGCAGCCAGCCCATATGAGCTGGACGGACGTCCGCCTCTTAAGGTGGCTATCCCCCTGGGACTTCAGCATGTGCTTGCCATGTTTGTGGGTAATCTTACCCCGCTTCTCATCATTACGGCAGCATGTGGCATTGAAGCAGGTGGAGAACTTCAGGTAGCACTGCTTCAGAATGCAATGCTTATCGCGGGAATTGTTACACTTGTACAGGTCTTTACCATTGGACCGGTTGGCGGTAAGCTTCCGATCGTTATGGGAACAAGCTCCGGATTCATCGGCGTATGTCAGAGTGTTGCCGGTGTTATGGGAAATGGTGTTGTGGCATATGGCGCTATTATGGCGGCATGTTTTATTGGCGGCCTTTTTGAGACTGTGCTGGGAAGTTTCCTGAAACCATTGAGGAGATTTTTCCCGTCTGTTGTAACCGGTACTGTTGTACTTTCTATCGGACTTTCACTGATCGGTGTTGGTATCAGTTCTTTTGGTGGTGGAAGCTCTGCGAAGGATTACGGTTCTCTTGAGAATCTTTTTGTAGGTGCTGTAGTTCTGATCGTTATTATTGCACTGAAACATGGAACAAAAGGATTTACAAGCTTTTCATCAATTCTCATTGGAATTATCGTGGGATATGTTCTGGTAAGTATCATGGCACTGGTGCTTCCGACAACCTTTACATATGTGGATGACACAGGAGCTACTGTGGAAGCTACAAAGGCATGGGTTCTGAACTGGGACAAAGTGGCAACTGCCAAATGGTTCGCAGTGCCTGCAATCATGCCTGTAAAATGGGTATTTGATGCACGTGCCATTGTGCCGATCATGATCATGTTTATTGTAACTGCAGTGGAGACTGTTGGTGATATTTCCGGAATCACAGAGGGTGGTCTTGGAAGAGAGGCTACTGATAAAGAGCTTTCCGGTGGTGTTATGTGTGATGGTCTTGGATCATCTTTCGCAGCACTGTTTGGTGTGCTTCCGAACACATCTTTCAGCCAGAACGTTGGTCTGGTTGCCATGAATAAGGTCGTTAACCGTTTCTGTATTGCAACCGGCGGAATTTTCCTGATCGCATGTGGCCTGTTCCCGAAACTTGCGGCACTGATCTCTATCATGCCTCAGAGTGTCCTGGGTGGTGCGGCTGTTATGATGTTTTCTTCTATTGTTGTCAGTGGTATCCAGCTTATCACCAAATGGCCGGTAAGCCCGCGTAATGTAACGATCGTGTCTGTTGCACTGGGCCTTGGATATGGACTTGGTTCCAACACAGCGATCCTGGTACATCTGCCACAGGCAATCAGCCTGATCTTCGGAGGATCTGGTATTGTTCCGGCAGCAGTGTTCGCGATCATTCTGAATATTGTGCTTCCGAAAGATGAAAAAACTGAACTGGAGAGAGCAGAGGAGCTGCTTGAGAAGGTGAAGAATAAAGAAGAGTAATAAATAAAATTTCTTTTTGAGAGACTGTTGGTCGTTGGGCTGATGGTCTCTTTTTTGGGGAAAAATGTGACTTTAAAAAATGGGGAAATTGCGAGGAGGGGAGGCACTCATAGTTGCGGAAGGCCGTTTCCCCTCCTCGCGCTCCTCCCCTCTGGCCCCGCTTTTTATAAAGAGTGCTGCTGTTGTGGGGGCGGGAGGTGGAGGACTTGAGGTTTGGTTCACGGCTTTTGGGTTATTGAATTTTTGGTGGGACAGGGGGGATTTTACGCAATAGGTTCCTAATGATTTATTTTTTAAATTTATTTTCTTATTTTTTATTTTGGGAACAAATTTGCAGAATGATGGGTTTATAGTAATGGCATAAGATAAATGAATTTAAGGAGGAATTGGGTATGTCGTATCTTTACTGGGATATTTTTTCATCTACTTTCTGGCAGGTATTCTGGGGGCTGATTTTTGTGGCTTGGCTTGGGGCTATGATCGGACTTATTGTTTATCTGATTTCCAGGCATGTGAACGGTGACAATGGTAATAATTCTGTACAGCCGGTTATGCGTACAGTCAGGGTTCTTGGCAAAACACGTCAGGGGAATTGTGAGTGGTATCTTGTTGAATTTGAAAATGGTTCCAGAAAACAGTTTAAGAATCTTAATCCCGGGAGGATTTTTATGATGCCTGGTGATGTTGGGATCATGACTTTCAGAGGAATGAATATTCAGTCTTTCCAGGCTAACAGACAGTATCAGCGCAGTCAGTATCCGGCTCAGAATTACAGAAATTATTAAAACAGTTGTAAATGTACCCCCAGATGCGGAGTACCTGATCTTTATATAATCTATTTAAGAAAGGATGTTCTATCATGAAAAAGAAACTCAGAAAATTACTTTGTATCCTGTTAACCGCAGTTTTGTGTCTGGGAATAGCTGTTCCTGCTTCAGCAGCTTCTTCCAAATACAGTGCTGCTACCAATGCTTATTACAGCTATATGCGTGGAAAATCCGGCTATTACAAGATCGTGGACATTGACAAAAATGGTGTCCCGGAACTGCTTATCAATGACCGTTCCAAAACTGCAAATGAAATCTACACTTACAATACCAAAACCAGAAGAATTGTTCGTCTTGGTTCCATCATGTACGGCAAAGGCTATCGTATGCCGATTTACTATTCCAGAACCAGCCACACAGCTATGATCTGCAACGCCAACACAGGCGGACAGACCTACTACCTCTACAAGATCAACGGCACCAGAGCCACCCGCCTGGTCAATGGTGAAGTTTACAACGGCAAATTCCAGAGCGGCTACTCCATCAACGGAAGAAAAGTCAGCAGAACCACCTTCCGCAAAACCATCCGGAAGTATATGAAAAATGCTGTTACAGTTACTATTGGGCAGTAGAAACATTATATCATACTTTGTAAAATATATGGGAAAGAAGAGATGTTATATGAGTTCTGTTACAAAGAGAATATCAGAAATAAAGCAGCCTCGAGGTGGATATATTAAGCTTTCAAAATTTCATGTAAAGGTGCTGCTCTCGCTGAAACAATATTTAAACAAAAAAATGCAATTGCAACTGCTTACCAAAAAGCTGGAACCCCTCACAGTTCCAGCTTTTTGATCGATTTTGATAATGTCCTCTGCAGAAAATAATCCGGATTCACAGGCGCAGGGCAAAGCCCGCACCCGCCGTCCGCATTTATTTAATTACCGTCAGACAAAACGTGCCCGGAAAGAGGGGAGCGCGAGGGGAGAAAAGTGGGCCTCGTAACTCCGAACGCTTTCTCCCCTCGCAAACCTACGCCGCACGCCAGTGCCTGTCCCTCTGACAGTTAAAGAGAAGTCCACCTTCCGGAAGCCCCGCAAGGCAGCACAAGCCCGGTATCCTTCACCGGCAGTCCGATCTCCTGAGAATCCACTTCTCCCTTCCAGGGCTTCAGCTCTGTTGCCAGCATATAAGTCAGCACAGCCGGTGCCAGTCCTGTAGTATAGGAATTTACCAGGAAAAACAGAGGATCATCACTGAGAATCTTAGTACACAGTTTAATAAGCGGATGGATCGCATCTTCAATCTTCCAGATCTCACCCTTTGGACCTCTTCCATAGGAAGGCGGATCCATAATAATGGCATCGTAATGATTTCCTCTGCGGATCTCACGCTCCACGAATTTTACGCAGTCATCCACAAGCCAGCGGATGGGTGCACCGGAAAGTCCGGAAGCAGCAGCATTCTCTTTTGCCCAGTTGACCATACCCTTGGAAGCGTCCACATGGGTAACACTTGCTCCGGCAGCCGCAGCAGCCAGAGTAGCACCGCCGGTGTAGGCAAAAAGGTTCAGCACCTTGACAGGACGGCCTGCATTGCGGATCTTTTCCCCGAACCAGTCCCAGTTAACAGCCTGCTCCGGAAAAAGACCGGTATGCTTGAAGCTGAAAGGCTTCAGATTAAAGGTAAGTTCTTTATAATGGATCTCCCACTGATGAGGCAGATCAAAGAACTCCCACTCGCCGCCGCCACGGCTGCTTCTGTGATAATGTCCGTTCATATGCTTCCAGCCACGGTTCTTACGTGGGGTATCCCAGATAACCTGCGGGTCGGGACGGACCAGGAGATAATCTCCCCAACGCTCCAGCTTTTCACCCCGGGATGTGTCAATTACTTCATATTCTTTCCAACCATCTGCAATCCACATGATGTTACAACCTCTTTCATATCAGATTTTAACCAGATCAGGTGAATACCCTGATAAACTGCCAGGCAGTTATCTGGTTATTAAGCAGGCAGCAGAGCGGATCCAAAATATCCGGTTACATGATCCTGCGTCATTTTTTATCAGTATAGAGGAAAAATCAGGGTCATGCAAGAGAAGTACAGGATTTTCCACGAAAGATTTGACAACTGCGCTTTTCCATACTAAAATGTACGCAGAGATTTTTCATCCGGTACCACAGTGGCAGGGAACGGAGGGAAAACACAGCAACCACAGAGTTTTACAACTGCATGCAAAAAGAGGAGAAGTAATTTATGAAAAAATATTGTGAGATGAGCAGGGAAGAGTTACTGGATTTAAAGAGAGAACTCGACCGTGAGTTTGACGAGGTAAAAGCTCAGGGTCTGGCACTGGATATGTCCCGCGGTAAACCGGCCCCGGACCAGCTTGACCTTTCCATGAAAATGATGGAAGTACTTGCGGGCGATACAGACCTGAAATGTGAGACCGGT
>Ga0129312_1000610_pt1 | contig 27855 bp, 25 predicted proteins | sample O827metagenome_FD_94434 | JGI IMG/M metagenome (GOLD analysis project Ga0129312, IMG submission 94434) | Orangutan group fecal microbial communities from Wisconsin, USA - O827 metagenome | ecosystem: Host-associated > Mammals > Digestive system > Large intestine > Fecal | place: USA: Wisconsin... | reverse complement strand
TTCTCTTGATTATGAGGATAAGCATTATCAGCGAAGAAAAACAGATTTAGAGAACCATTTGTACAAGACTTATGATAAAATAGATGAAGCAGAGGAATTGCTGGTATCTGCAAAGGCTAAGAAGCGCTCTCTGCTGGCAGATAAGATTACAGGGGATAACATTTACAAGGCACTCATTTTCTTTGATAAATTGTATGCTCAAATGAACGAAGCTGAGAAACGGGAGTTCCTGTCGCAGTTAGTGGATAATGTGCAGATTTACGAAGAACGCAAAGAGAATGGTCAGTGGCTGAAATCCATAGAATTTAAGTTGCCGATTATAGAAAAAGAGTTTACATTAAGTTTGGACAATGATACACAAAGTGAGACGGTAGTCTTGATGACTAGGAAATAGGTCGACTGACAAAAATGCATAATGTATAGAGATAAAGAGGTATTTGCTGTTTCATGGTAAATGCCTCTCTTATATTATTGGTTTAGTCGGTTGTAATATTCTAGTAGTCTTTTAATTGTATCCTCTTTACTGGTTATATTTGAAATTAATTCAAAAAGGACCGGATCCGATTTTTTATCAATTGTAATTGTATCAGCAGAAGGGTCGTCAGTTAAACCAATAAGATAATCTACAGAAGTACATAGTGCTTTAGCAATAACTTCGATTGTCTGCGGAGAGGGTGATCTGTCTCCATATTCGTAACGGCAATACCCTATTTTGGATAGATTCATTCTTCTCGAGGCTTCAGCCATCGTTATTCCGAGACCTTCTCTTACATTTCTTAAGCGTTCAGGTATAAGATGTTCGGACATAATCGTTCTCCTTGTTATTATATTGTTGACAGTAACCAATGGATAAAATATAATATAAACATATCCAATGGTTACTATACCATCAAATGATGTTTATATCAAGTTAATAACAATTTGTGGTCAAAAATTGCGACCACAAGATAGGAGGAGCTAATGGTAGGAGATGAGATCAAGGATACTCTTGTTGAGGTTACAGAGGAATATCTTAAGGACAGACTTTATATCATTAGAGGAAAGAGGGTAATGCTAGATGCTGATTTAGCAGAGATATATGGTTATACTACCAAAAGATTAAACGAGCAGGTAAAAAGAAATATTAGTAAATTTCCAGAAGATTTTATGTTTCAAACTTCTGATGAAGAAAAAGACGATTTGCGGTCGCAAATTGCGACCGCAAATACCAATTCGATGTCTCGCAGTAATCCGTATGTGTTTACAGAACAAGGATTATATATGTTAATGACAGTGTTAAGTGGGAAGTTGGCAGAAAAACAAAGTATTGCTTTGGTGAGAACTTTCAAGAAAATGAAAGATTATATTATTGAAAATCAAGGACTAATTGGAGAGAGAGAGTATCTTCAATTATCTATGAGGGTTTCTGATAATTTTAAGCACACTTTGGATATTCGACAAGATCTTACAGAAGTTGAAGATGAAGTGGCCCAGATTGTTGATAAATTGAGTGACGTCGTATATAAATCTGAAATTGCAGATATACTGACAAAATTTGGAAACCCGCAGATAAAAAGAGATTATATCTTATTGAATAATCAACCTTTCAAGGCTGACTTAGCTTTATATGAGATATATTCATATGCAAAAAAACGAATCGACATAGTTGATAATTATATCAGCATAAAGACATTAGAACATTTGATACAATGCGCACCGGAGATAAGTATTACAATATACAGCGATAATATTAATAATGGTCTAAGGGCAAGTGCTTTTCAGGATTTTTGCAAAGAATATCCCAAATTAAAAGTTGAGTTAAAAAAGACCTGTGGTCATTTTCATGATAGATATATTGTACTGGATTATGGAACCGATGATGAAAGGTTCTTCCTATGTGGTGGTTCATCAAAGGATGCAGGATCGAGAATTACAACTATATCGGAAATTATGACAAAAAATTTATTCAGTAGTGTTGCGTCGGAATTATATGATAATCCGGTATTGTTGCTAACATAAAGGTAGTGTATTAGGAACTTGGTCACAAATGGTATTGACTAAATAAAAGGTAATATATTACATTTATGATATAAAATGTAATATATTACCTTTTTGTCGGAGAAAATGTATGAATTACAATGAAGCTGCCAGCAGTAAATCTGTATGGCGTGGAATAGAATATTATAAACAAAATAAAGTTCTTTCGTATACTGTTAATGAAGATGGAACCTGAGAAGGTATAGTAGCAGGTAGTGGAGATGGGGATTATCATGTTCACATTGATATGGAGCATCCACGAAAATCCACCTGCGACTGTTCCTTAGCAAGTGGGAAGAAAATCATATGCAAACATATCGTTGCTGTTTCACTTTGCCTTGATACGTCGGATGCAGATCGCTTTAAGAATGAAGAGACAATATGCGTATCAGAGGAAGATGAGCGCAGAGCTAAGAAATATGATATAAGTATATGGGCTTTGCTAAGATTATGTCACCAGGAGAATTAAAAAAGCCAGATCAAAACCAGTCCAGAAATGAGGAGAAGGTTATGATAACTAAAATATATCCCATTGGAGAACTGCAGACATATAAATATGTTGTAATTTGTTCCCGGTATAGAGGGAAAATTCTTTTAAGCAGACACAAAATGAAAACCACCTGGGAAACGCAGGGAGGGCATATCGAAAAAGGAGAAACACCTCTGGAGGCAGCAAAACGTGAACTTTATGAGGAGTCCGGTGTTACGGATTATTATATTGCACCGTTATGTGATTACTGGGCTGGAGACAGTGAGGGGACTGGTGCAAATGGTATGATATTTAAAGCGGTCATTCATAAACTGGGGGCTATTCCCGAAAGCGAGATGGCAGAGGTAAAGACATTTGACAGTTTGCCGGATAAACTCACTTATCCTGCAATTACGCCGGAGTTATTTAGATATTTGAAAGAGAACGGGAAAACAATATCTGTACCGATTGCGAAAATGTTATTAAAAGAGGCGGCTTCCTGCAATCCCGGTCAATGGGAGCAGCACTGTGAGTTTACAGCAGAGGCAGCAGAAAAAATTGCACTGGAGTGTGAAGGACTTGACCCGGAAAAGGCGTATGTTTTCGGATTGCTTCATGATATAGGCAGACGTTTTGGTGTGGCCCAATTAGCGCATGTATATAATGGGTATCATTATTTGCTGGAGCTTGGCTATCAAGATGCGGCAAAAATTGCGCTTACGCATTCTTTTGTACATGGGAAAATTGAAAACTATTTGGGTAAGTTTGATATTTCAAAAGAAAAGCAGGAGGAATTAGTTTTATTGCTTCAAAAGACACAGTTTGATGATTATGATTACCTCATTCAGCTATGTGATGCAATTGCAGGAGCAGATGGAATTGTGTCGTTGGAGGAGCGGATGGAGGATGTTAAGAGCCGATATGGATATTATCCACAGGAAATGTGGGACAAAACTGTGGAATTGAAGCAGTATTTTGAGAATAAAATGCAGAAAAATCTGTACGAGGTTGTGAAGGGGTAAGAGTCTGGAAAGAGTAGATTGCCTTTACATAAGATTATTTTGTAATTCAAACGAGGAAACAGAAAAGTCATTTATTGAAATGTAATTGATATAATAGCCTGCAGAAATATATCAGCCTTTGATATGTTATCTGACAGGCTTTTGTAGTCTATTTCAGCAGATATGTAGGTTTAAAATAAAAATGACATAATCGGATTGACTAAAAATACACGAATATATATAATATAGACAAAATGAGAATGGCATGAATGGAGAACTATACAATATGGAAAAAATGATAACACTTGAAGAGGCATTAAAAAGAATTGAGGAGCTGGAAAAAGAGAATGCAGAACTTCGAGAGGAATTGGAGTATTACAGAAATCGCAAATTAAGCGGACGGCAGAAACATAACGCTAAGTGGATGGCAATTTATAATGATTTTGTTATTGGATATGAGAGAGGTATGACGATGGTAGAAATTGCAAAGCGAAATAATGTTAGTGAGAGGACGATCTATAGATATAAAGCGTATTATGACAAGGTGAGAGAAGTAGAGGATAATAAGTAGACCATTTTCATGGCGTTATAAAAATGATGGTATGAATTCTGTAGTGGATTTTTGTATCGCAAATGTGAAATGGAAAAGCTTTCAAGGTGCAAAAATTTCACCTTGAATACGGGAAGAAGCGTGTTTTTAAGTACTTTCTGCATTTGATTGAGTATTACGTGAGGATGGTGCAGATGAATAAGGAGAATCTGAAACAATGGATAAAAAGACTATAATGACAATGAAAAAAGCGTTTGATGATATTATGCATACAACTGAAGATGGTGGTGTTGAATTTTGGTATGCTAGGGAATTAATGGAATGTTTAGGATATGCAACATGGAGACGTTTTAGGGACGCAGTAGAAAGAGCAAAGGAATCTTGCAAAAGTGCTGGAATAGAAGTGTCGGATCATTTTGCCGACGTCGGCAAAATGATAGATTTACCTAAGGGTGCCAAAAGAGAAGTTGATGATATTATGCTTACTAGATATGCCTGTTATCTTATTGCTCAGAATGGTGATCCCAGAAAAGAAGAGATTGCTTTTGCGCAGAGCTATTTTGCTGTTCAGACAAGAAAGCAGGAGTTGATTGAAGAAAGAATTGCATATATTGAAAGAACTGAGGCAAGAGGAAAACTTCGTGAATCAGAGAAACGATTATCTCAAAATATATATGAACGTGGAGTGGATGATGCTGGATTTGGCCGTATACGCTCTAAAGGAGATCAAGCTTTGTTTGGTGGATTTACTACAAAACAAATGAAAGAACGTTTAGGGGTGCAAGATAAAAGACCGCTTGCGGATTTTCTACCGACACTTACTATTGCTGCAAAAAATCTTGCAACTGAAATGACAAATTATAATGTTGAAGAAAAGGACTTACGAGGAGAGACAGCTATCACCGTTGAGCATGTTGAAAATAATACATCAGTCAGAGATATGCTTGGGCAGAGGGGCATCAAACCTGAGAATTTACCTGCATCAGAAGATATCAGAAAATTGGAGCGCAGAGTAAAGAGAGAAGAAAAGAAGTTAGCTGAGCAGTCTGGGAAATTGACAAATGCGTAAGTTTATAGAATGCTGGTTAAATTTTGTAATTGTGTAACCGCCTGTTGAATAATTTCCTTTAAGCAGGTTGTGGTAGCAGGACAGAACTTTTCACAGTTATACCCAGGGGTAAAGAAACAATACCGGCATGACGATATAAAAACTGCATGGAAGCATTGTATTTCAAAGGAGTTGGAATACAGTGCTTTTTTATTTCAGAGGGTAAAGGAGATGGCAGAGAATGAATATAGGTGCGGCAACATTTATGGGATATGCTTATACGAATACCAACACAAAAACAACAGCGTCGAAACAACGAGATACAAATAATGGCACTACTTTTCCGACACAGGCAAAAAAGGAATATAAAAATGCGGTAAAAGAATTTACGCAGAGGCATCCGGATTGTGCCGCCCATGTAAATAAACAGGTCGAAGCAGGAAAAAGACATATCCAAAATTGTGGTGCAGAAAATATATCCAGAAGCGATATGACAATGGATGAATATAAAGCGTTTTTTAAAGGTCTGATGGATCGTGTTCCCTATGACAGCTCGCAGAAGAATAATACGGAAATGTGGTCAATAACGGAAGAAGGCTGGGAGCAGATGAAAAATGATCCGGATTATGAAGCATGGGTGTTGGGATATACGGTCGAAAACCGTTCGGTGAAGTTCCCGTTTCAGACATCCAATTTTTGCATAGAAAAGTTTGGGTCATCGATAGAAGAACATCGTGGAGAAGGGATTCCTATGAATACAACGGGGAATACGAAAAAGACAGAGAAACCGGAAGAATCCTGGTGGTATAAGCGTCATAAACGAATGAAAGAGCTGATAAAGGAGCAGGAAGAGGAAGCATTTTCGAAAAACAATGTACAAAAGTGCGTGCATTGCGCAAAACAGTTGACACTTAGCTATTATAAGTAGTAAACTTTTAACGTAAACAACAGTAGGTGAACCGGATATATAGGTTCCCTGTTGATAATATTATTGTAATTACCAAAAGGAGGTAAATTTTCATGGCAGAAGCATGGAGAGGATTTGTGAAAGACGGCCATTGGGATGTAGACGTGAATGTACGTAACTTCATTCAGAGAAACTACACACCTTATGATGGTGACGAGAGCTTTCTGGAGGGACCCACTGAAGCAACGGATAAGCTTTGGGGAAGACTTCAGGAGTTACAGAAAGAAGAACGTGAACATGACGGCGTTTTAGAGTGTGAAACAGAGGTTGTTTCCAGTCTGACCGCTTATGGCCCTGGCTACATTGATGAGTCTATGAAGGATCTTGAGCAGATCGTTGGTCTTCAGACAGACAAGCCGTTAAAGAGAGCATTTATGCCTTACGGCGGTATCAAGATGGCAGAAGAAGCTGCAAGCACTTATGGTTATGAAGTTAACCCTAAGTTCCACAAGATCTTCAACGATTATCATAAGACACACAACCAGGCAGTATTTGATGCATATACTGATGAGATGAAGGTTGCACGTCATACTCATATCGTAACAGGACTTCCTGATACTTATGGACGTGGACGTATCGTAGGTGACTACAGAAGAGTTGCTCTTTACGGTATCGATTTCCTGATCCAGAAGAAGACAGAAGACAAGAAGAACTGCGGTAACGGAACAATGACAGAAGACATTATCCGTTTAAGAGAAGAAATCGCTGATCAGATCAAGGCTCTTAAGGGAATGAAGGAAATGGCCAAGATTTACGGCTATGATATTTCCGGTCCTGCTACAAACGCTAAGGAAGCTGTACAGTGGTTATACTTCGGATACCTTGCAGCAATCAAGACTCAGAATGGTGCAGCTATGTCCGTAGGACGTATCTCTACATTCCTTGATATTTATATTGAAAGAGACCTTAAGGAAGGTACCTTAACCGAGAAGGAAGCTCAGGAATTAATCGATCATATGACCATGAAGTTCCGTATGGTTAAGTTCGCTCGTATTCCTTCCTACAACCAGCTGTTCTCCGGTGACCCGGTATGGGCTACTCTGGAAGTTGGTGGTATCGGAATGGATGGCCGTCATATGGTTACCAAGAACGACTATCGTTTCCTTCATACTCTTGAGAACATGGGACCGAGCCCTGAGCCGAACTTAACTGTTCTTTACTCCAGCGCTCTTCCTGAGAACTTCAAGAAGTATGCAGCTAAGATTTCCGTAACTACATCTTCCATCCAGTATGAGAACGATGATGTTATGAAGCCGATCTGGGGCGATGACTACAGCATCTGCTGTTGTGTATCCGCTACACAGACTGGTAAGGAAATCCAGTTCTTCGGTGCTCGTGCTAACCTTGCTAAGTGCTTACTTTACGCTATCAACGGTGGTAAGGATGAGAAGCATCTTGATAAGGAAGGCAAGCATATGCAGTGTGGTCCTGAAATCGCACCGATTACTTCCGAATACCTTGATTTTGACGAAGTTATGCATAAATACGATATCATGCTTGACTGGTGTGCAGCTCTGTATGTAAACATCCTGAACCTGATTCACTATATGCATGATAAGTACTACTATGAAGCAGCTGAGATGGCTCTGATTGATACTGACGTAAGAAGAACATTCGCTACCGGTATTGCAGGTCTGTCCCACGTAGCAGACTCCCTGTCCGCTATTAAGTATGCTAAGGTTAAAGTTATCCGTGATGATCAGGGTTGCGCAATCGACTTCAAGACCGAAGGCGAATTCCCTAAATATGGTAACGATGACCCCAGAGCTGATGAATTTGCTGTATGGCTTCTTAAGACTTTCATTGAAAAGATTAAGAAGAACAAGACTTACAGAGATTCCGAGCCTACAACTTCTATCTTAACCATTACTTCTAACGTAGTATATGGTAAGGCTACCGGTGCTCTTCCGGATGGTAGAGAAGCTTACAAGCCTTTCGCTCCTGGTGCTTCACCGTCTTACGGTGCTGAGCAGAGCGGTCTGCTTGCTTCCCTGAACTCCGTAGCGAAACTGCCTTATGAGTATGCTCTGGATGGTATTTCCAATACACAGACCATGGCTCCTTCCGCTCTTGGACATGATCTTGATGAGCAGAAGAATACTCTGGCTGGCGTTCTCGATGGATACTTTGATCGTGGTGCTCATCACCTTAACGTTAACGTATTCGGTACCGAGAAGCTGTTAGACGCACAGGCACATCCAGAGAAGCCTGAATACGCTAACTTCACCATTCGTGTATCCGGTTACGCTGTTAAATTCATCAGCCTGACCAAGGAACAGCAGGATGATGTTATTGCAAGAACCTGCCATAAGAGCCTTTAATCTTAACAGGTTTTAATGATCATTGATGCAAATTGGGGGTCGGGCTGTTGTCCGGCCCCTGTTTAGTGTAGCAGGCAGAGTAGAGCATTTAAAGAATCGAGCCGCAGGCGAAGATTGAATTTAGTGCGAACCATACCTGGACACTTAATGAGAACAAACCTCAATAAATAAGACTATAATACATATAAACAGTTCATACTATAAACATGAACTGTTATCGAACAGTCACAATAAATTCAACCCCGCAGCTGCCGGCGTGGCAGAGAATGGAGATTATTACGATGATTAAAGGTAGAATTCACTCATTAGAATCCTTTGGAGCAGTTGATGGCCCGGGGATCCGTTATCTTATCTTCCTGAAAGGATGTAATATGCGCTGCCAGTACTGTCATAATGTGGATACCTGGAATCCGGAGACGGATAATTTGCAGACTGCGGATGAACTTTTGGATAAAGCAGAACGTTTCCGCAGCTATTGGGGCAAGCAGGGTGGAATTACCGTCAGTGGTGGAGAGGCATTACTGCAGATTGATTTCCTGATTGATCTTTTTAAAAAGGCACATGAGAGAGGGATTAATACGAATCTTGATACTTCGGCACAGCCTTTTACCAGGGAAGAGCCTTTCTTTTCCAAGTTCAATGAGTTATTAAAGTATACGGATCTGGTAATGCTGGACATCAAGCATATTGATGATGAAGAGCACAGGAAGCTTACCGGTCATACGAATGTGAATATTCTGGATTGTGCGAGATATCTTTCTGAACAGGGCATTCCGATGTGGATCCGCCATGTTCTGGTTCCCGGTATCACAGATAAGGATGAATATCTGAAGAAAACGCGAGAGTTTATTGATACACTGGATACCGTGATGAAGGTAGAAGTACTTCCTTATCATACACTGGGAGAATATAAGTGGAAGGAGCTTGGCATACCCTATAAGCTAGAAGGGGTAGAACCGCCCACTCAGGACAGAATTGCTAATGCAAAGAAAATTCTGGAGTTTTCTAAATATTAAAATAACGTAAATAATAAGTAAATTTATATTAAATTTATTTTGAAATTATTGATAAGAAAAGGTATCTGTGTTAAGATATTTTTACTTATTCTTATGAAATGGGGAATTGACAGATTATTCTATAAGAAAGGCGAATAACGGTTCTGTGCGCTTGAAGCCCCGGTTGCTGAATGAGGAATAGAACAGTTACGAAAGGCGATATATTGTTGAAATTTCTTCCCTCGAATCTCCGTGAAAAATTTAAAGAAACCTTAAAAGCAGTACTTCCGATCATAGCCATTGTGCTTGTGCTATGTTTCACCATTGCGCCGATTTCACCCAGTATTATCTTAATGTTTCTGGTGGGCGGTGTTTTGCTGATTATGGGAATGCTGCTTTTTAACGTTGGTGTGGATATTTCCATGACTCCGATGGGCGAACGTGTCGGTACGACAATGACGAAATCGAAGAATATCTTCATAATGATTGCATTAAGCTTCCTGCTGGGTGTGATGATTACGATTTCCGAACCGGATCTTCAGGTGCTTGCCGGTCAGGTTCCCTCGATTCCCAATATGGTGCTGATTCTTACTGTGGCTGTTGGTGTGGGCTTTTTCCTGGTGCTTGCTCTTGTACGTATGCTGTTTGGAATCCAGTTATCCCATATGCTGCTGGTATTTTATGCGGTTGTATTTACGTTGGCTTACTTTGTTCCGGGAGATTTCCTTGCGGTGGCATTCGATTCGGGCGGTGTTACGACAGGGCCGATGACGGTACCGTTTATAATGGCACTCGGTGTCGGTATTTCTGCAATCCGAAGCGATAAGCGGGCAGCAGACGACAGCTTTGGTCTGGTTGCCTTATGTTCTATCGGACCGATTCTTGCGGTTTTGGTGCTAAGTATGATTTACCGGCCGGATGTGAATGACATGAGCACTGCATCCGAACCGATTCAGATTATGGATGATACGGTGCAGATGTGGCGTGCCTTTATGGAGGAATTTCCGGCATATATGAAGGAGATTGCGGTTTCCCTTCTTCCCATCATTATTTTCTTCTTTTTATTCCAGTTGATTTCAAAGGATATAAAGAAGCGGCTTCTGGTTAAGATTATTGTGGGTCTTTTATATACTTATGCAGGTCTTGTACTTTTTCTTACAGGTGTAAATGTCGGATTTATGCCGGCAGGTAATTATCTGGGACAGACGATAGCGGGCCTGCCGTATTGTTACATACTGATTCCGATTGGTATGCTGATCGGTTATTTCATTGTTAAGGCAGAGCCTGCGGTATTTGTGCTGACGAAGCAGGTTGAGGAGATTACCTCAGGGGCGATCAGTGCCAAAGCAATGGGAACGAGCTTATCCATTGGTGTATCGGTATCCATCGGAATGGCGATGCTGCGAGTGCTTACAGGCATTCCGATTATGTGGTTCATTATTCCGGGATATGCAATTGCGTTGCTGCTCACGTTCTTTGTGCCGAAGATCTTTACGGCGATTGCATTTGACTCCGGTGGGGTGGCGTCCGGTCCGATGACTGCAACCTTTCTGCTTCCGCTTGCCATGGGTGCATGTGAGGTTACAGGTGGCAATATCATGACCGATGCATTCGGTGTGGTTGCCATGGTAGCGATGACGCCGCTGATTACGATCCAGATTCTTGGTGTGGTATTCCGCGTGAAGGAAAGCCAAGCACACAAGCGTGCCGCAGTTGGTGCAGATGTGGCCATTCTTGCCTCCGGGGATATGGATATCATCGAACTTTAATTATGGATTTTGTATGGTGACTGTGAAGGATGGAACGGTTATCAGAAAGGGTAATCTATGAGTGACGTTTATATTATGACGACGATCATTGATCGTAAGAATAGTAAGAAATACATTGATTTATATAAGAAGGATAAGCTGGAGGTCATGTATATCACTCTGGGAGAGGGAACCGCCAGAGGGGATATTCTGGATTATCTGGGGCTGGAGGCTTCGGAGAAGATGGTGATTTTTAACTTCGTGCAGCAGCATGACTGGATGCTGACGAAGAAGAACCTGCAGCGTAAGCTTCAGATTGATGCGCCCGGAGAGGGAATTTCCTTTCTCGTACCGTTAAGCAGTATCGGAGGAAAAAGGACGCTGCAGTTTTTACTCGACAGACAGGAATTGCCGGAAAGTGAGGAATCGACATTGAAGGATACAACGTATGAATTAATTATTGCAATTGCAGATCAGGGAAATCTTGAGATGGTCATGGATGCAGCCCGCGGTGCCGGTGCCTATGGCGGAACGGTCATTCACGCGAAGGGAACCGGCATGGAATATGCGGAAAAGTATCTGGGTGTGACGATTGCCGCAGAAAAGGCCATGATCTTTATTGTTACCAAGAAGGATCAGAAGAATAATATTATGAAGGCAATCATGGAGCAGGCCGGAATGCAGAGCCCGGCAAAAACGATTGTATTCTCCCTTCCGGTTACCGATACAGCAGGTCTGCGTCTTGTTGATCTTGACGAGGAGAATGAATAAATATCTGTAACTGTTCAAATTACCACGCAGATGATCTATGGGACAGGTTATTTAAAATCCCTTCATGGCATATAATTTTTTCTCAAGAATATCAAGAGCCTGTTCGTTCTGGTTCTGGCAGAAGCTGACTAATGCGTCTTCATCCGCATTTTTGAGGCCGGAGGTATCGGCACCTAATTGTACGAAACAGATATAATTATCAATGACTTCAATCCGGGAGGCTTCGACCTTGGCATGGTTTATTGGCTGCTTTTCGTAGGTTTTCAGAAGCTTTTCCCGGTACTGGTCAAGAAGGAGTTCCACGTTGGTAACCTCTTCCTCCTTAGCTTCCACAAGGATCATCATATCCGTACCGGCTTCAGTGTGTTCATACTCGGCAAGAAAGCTGTGGTACATCTCTCCCGGAATTCCGGTTAATTTTTCAAATTCTTCTGCGGTATACAATGCATTCGGCCAGTAATTTTCTCCCAGCATTTCCATAACAGATTTCCGAAGCTCACGCATAACGGGCGATAAGGAGTAAGTACTGTCTACCCTGGAGGTGTTTACCGTCTCGAAATCCTCATTTTCGTAGCTTTCCGTGGAAGGATAGATCTTGTGAGCGAAGGAGCAGCCGCACAGGCATCCACAGAAGGTAACAAGGATAGAAAATACAACTATGGTCTTTTTCATAATCAGGTTCATAATTAATAGTAATCCTTTCTGAATTTGTAATTATATGTATTAGAAAACAGGTGATGTCATTTGATGAATAGAACTTTACAGGAACTCGGTATAACATCAGATGGAATTTTAAATACTGGCTATAGAAAGGATTATTTCCGGAAATTAGACAAACTATACAATTGATGCTAAACTACAAGAAGTGCAGATTCATCATTTGATTAAGCGAGGTTACTTATGCTTTTTAATTCCTATATATTTATATTTTTATTTCTGCCGCTTGCGCTGCTTGGCTGGTATGGGCTGAACCGCTGCAGGGCATATGAAATGGCGAAATTATTTCTGGCTGTAATGTCATTATGGTTTTACGGCTATTTTAATCTATATTATCTGTTTGTGATTCTGGGAAGTATTCTGGTGAACTACCTGTTGAGCTTTCTGTTAAAGAAATTTTCATCACCGAGGGTATGCAGAGCCGGACTCTGGGCAGGTGTACTCTTAAATCTGGGTATTTTGTTTTACTTTAAGTATTATGATTTCTTCTTTGAAAATGTAAATGCGGTTTTTAAGACAGACTTTACACTGAGACATATACTGCTTCCGCTCGGCATCAGCTTTTTCACGTTTCAACAGCTCTCCTTTATCATTGACAGGGCGAAGGGCAAGGCAGAGCATTATTCCTTTATTAATTATCTGACCTTTGTTACCTTCTTTCCACAGCTGATTGCGGGTCCGATTGTTTTATACAAAGAAATGATGCCTCAGTTTGAGGATACGGCTAACCGCCGTTTTAACAGTGATCAGTTTGCGAAGGGAATCATTATTTTCACGATCGGATTAGGTAAAAAGGTGCTTCTGGCAGACAATCTGGCGCTTCCGGTGAATTTTGGCTTTGAGCAGAATCTGTTTCTGGATACGACGTCCACTCTGCTGATGATTCTGGCGTATACATTCCAGATTTATTTTGATTTCAGCGGATACAGTGATATGGCAATCGGTCTTGGCAAGATGTTTAACATCGAGCTTCCCGTAAACTTCAATTCACCGTATAAGGCCTGCTCGGTGAAGGAGCTCTGGCAGCGCTGGCATATGACGTTGTCCCGGTTTTTCATCCAGTATGTATACATTCCGATGGGAGGAAGCCGTAAGGGCAAGGCACGCACGATCTTTAATACGTTTATGGTCTTTTTCTTAAGTGGGCTCTGGCATGGGGCAAACTGGACCTATATTGCATGGGGATCCATGCAGGGCCTGCTGGTGATCTGGGATAATCTGGGAATAGTCGGTGTAAAGGGCTCGAATGAAAAGACGCCGGCGAAGTGGTATATTCCTAGATGGCTGGGGTGGATTTTTACGTTTGGATTCTTTAATCTGTCGCTCATTTTCTTTGGAAGCAGCAGTATGACATCGGCCATCCAGTTATTTAAGAATATTTTTGCTTTTAAGAACACAGGATATCTGTTTAAGCTGGCAGCCAATCTGGATATTCCGGAGTTTTACCTCATAAAGCAGGTGCTTACCCTGAAGTTCCCCGATATGCTGCAATATGCTTATGTGGTACTATTCCTGCTGCTGCTTGTTATCAGTGCCGTTGTGATCAGCCGGAAGAATACGCTCCAAATGGTAGCAGAGGATCCCTTCCGTAAGAAGCTGTGTGTATGGGTGGTATTTATTTTCGTATGGTCTGTGATTTCTTTCTCGCAGGTGAGTACGTTTATTTACTTTAATTTTTAGAGGAAATATTATGACTTCAAAACAGTTTTTAAAGCGATTTTTCATCGGAAGCGGCGCGTTGCTGCTGCTGTGCATCCTCATCGTGGTTGTTATTGATCCCTTTTTCCAGTATCATAAGGCACTGCCTGGGTTAAAGGCAGTGCTTGCGGACAAGGAATATCAGGTGGTCGGAACCTTGAAGAACTTCGATTATGACAGTGTTGTGGCGGGATCCTCCGTAGCGGAGAACTACAACAACAGCTGGTTTGACGAGGGCTTTGACTGTCACGTGATTAAGGCGATCCGTTCCTACGGTGCGACGGCAGATCTTTGTTATCTTTTAGATGAGGCATTTGAGCATCAGCAGTTGAAATATGTGTTCTACAATCTGGATCCGTCGGCACTTGTGGCAGATCCGGAGCCGACCTTTGAGCTGACGGGCTGCCCGATGTATTTGTATGATAATAATTATATCAATGACATTCAGTATGTGCTGAATAAGGGAGTCCTGTTTGAGAAGATTCCTTATATGATTGCGAAGTCCGTAACCGGTGACTATAACGAGGATGAATCCTATAACTGGGCGCAGTGGAAGGAATTTAATTCGGACATGGCGCTGGGATTGTATATCCGTAAGCCCTCTATTGCGGAAGAAAAGCCGGAGGATGCTTATCAGGAGCTGCTCTCCCGGAATCTGGCATTGTTAACGGAGCGCATTGAGGCACATCCGGAAACACAGTTTTATATTTTCATGCCGCCATATTCGATGCTCTGGTGGGACAGCACCTATCGGGACGGGGATCTTACTGCTTATCTGTACAATATGGAAACAGCGATGAATACGCTTTTGGAATACGATAATGTGCGGTGCTTTTATTTCATGAATGACCGTGAGACGATCTTAAATCTGGAGAACTATATGGATATTCTTCACTTCTCCGATGAGATCAACCATCAGATCTGTGAGGATCTTATTGCAGGAAGATTTGAGGTGACAAAGGAAAACTGCCACGAAACGATTGAGGATATGCGTTCCCTGGCAGAAGAAATTGTAACGAAGCTGATTCTTCCTTATGAAGACCTCATTAAATTTGATATTGTAGATGAAGAATAGATATGATAGAAGTTAATAAATTAATATATGTTTAATGTAAAAGCAAGCTGCCAGTTGGATCACCAGCTGACAGCCTGCTTTTCTATTGATGGTTTTGAATTATTATAAATCAGAGATAATGACCGGATAAATGAAAGCCTAATTTCTGACCTGCTCCATGATTAAATTCATAATCGTTTTAATGGCATTCAACTGGTTGCTCTTTGCCATGGCATCAATGTAATGCTGACGCTCGAAGAAGAGCTCTGTCACCTTCTCACATAACATTTCAGGCGTCAGGGCATCGTCATCCAAAACAACGGAAAAGCCCTGTGATTCAAAGGATTTCGCATTCAGGATCTGGTCACCGCGGCTGCTGCTTGCGGATAAAGGAATGAGGACGTTGGGCTTCTTTAAAGCAAGCAGCTCACAGATGGAATTTGCGCCTGCACGGGAAATGACAATGTCCGCCGCAGCAAATAAATCTTTTAATTCTGATTTCACATAATCAAACTGCTTATATCCGGCAGTACCGTTCAGCTTTTCGTCAACCTTATCCTTACCACAGATGTGAACGACCTGAAAATCCTGTAACAGGACAGGCAGTGCATCGCGGACGGCAATGTTAATGGAGTTTGCACCGAGACTTCCGCCGATCACCATAATTACCGGTTTGGAAAAATTAAAGCCACAGAAGGAAAGTCCGTCTGCCTTATTGCCATTTGCAAGTTCTTCACGGATCGGAGAACCGGATAAGACCGCCTTATCCTTAGGAAGCATGGCGAGTGTTTCCGGAAAGTTACAGCAGACCTTTTTGGCTACAGGAATACAAAGCCTGTTGGCAAGTCCGGGGGTCATATCGGATTCATGGATGATACACGGTATATGGAGAGCGGCAGCGGCCCGGACGACGGGAACACTGACAAAGCCTCCTTTGGAAAAAACCACATCGGGCTTAAGCTGCTTCAATATCTTCTTAGCCTCTCTAAAGCCCTTAATGACCTTGAAGGGATCCGTGAGATTCTTTACATCAAGATAACGTCGGAATTTGCCGGTGGAAACACCATAATAAGGAATATGAAAGTCTTCGATCAGTTTCTTTTCGATACCGTCATAGGAACCGATATAAGATATTTCAAAGCCTGCCTTTTGTAAATGCGGCAGCAGTGCAATATTCGGAGTAACATGGCCGGCTGTACCGCCGCCGGTCAGCACAATTTTATAACCAGTTGATTGTTCCATACAGATGCCTCCCATTTTGGTTCGATACATGAAAGTATAGCAGATTCCTTCTGCGTTTTCCATAGAAAGTCCGTTTTTTGTCGAAATAATCAGATAACTGATCCCTCCCATAATAAATATATAATTATATAATATATTCAGATAACTGTTCAGAATTATAGACAGGCATGGAGGAAGGATTATGTTGTCATTATTACAAAATTTCCATTTTTTATCTGTTTGTATGATAGTATTTCTATCTTTAAGTATTATGTTCCAGACAATTGCAGGTGTGATGATCCACGTTTTATTGCAGGAATCTGAGAATATGAGTATGATCCGGAGTAACGCATTGAAGCAATGCCGCCAAAAGTACGTAAATTATTACAAATTAAATGGCAGAATGATAAATACATCCGTGTATGTGGATAAATTCATCAAAAAGCTGAAGCTGTTGGGGATACCTTTGACCAGATACCTGCAGCTATCCGGACAGATGATGTTTTTCTTCATCTTATCAACGGGGATCAGCATTTTCCTGCAGCTGTCATTTGGCAAAACACTGTTTGATATGGTTCCCTATTATTTAATCAGTATTTTGGGCTTGTATCTGTACTTTTCCGTGATGAGTTTTACGAACCTGGAGGAAAAGAAGAAGCTCCTTAAGATCAATCTGGTAGATTATCTGGACAATCACCTTTGCCCGCGGCTGGAAACAGAGCTGTCGGCACTGGACGAGCTTAGGCAGAAGGAAACTATGGGAAAAGCCGTTTCTGACAGAACGAAAGAACCGGGAATCGTTAATTTTTCCCAGCAGCAGGAGCTGGAAGCCCTGCTGGAGGAATTTTTATACGAATCATGAAAATAAAGCAGGAATCGTACCTCCTGTTTCAGCCATTCTGTTTCCGGAATTCTTTGATTGACGATAGCACTTTTATATGGTATATCTAATAACAAGAAATGGTACTTATATCCTATTTTCAAATTACCAGAGATGGTGCTTTGTCGTGCTCCCGGACGGGGTGAGCCGGGTCTGTGTACAGCTTACACCATGTTATCAGGTAGTAGCAGAGCAGGAGCAGATCTTCTATATCGGTGTAGGAAATGATATATATATGGGGCTTCTCCAGCAGTCGATGCCCGCATTCCTCATAAGTATGATTATTTGGCTTGTAGGTTTATATATTATTCTATACTGGACAGTGGTCAATAAAGGAAATCAGGTTGACGGAACACTACTGTATCTGGGTATTTTTTCTGTTTTGCTGGGATTGTGGTTCGCAAATGAGACAAACATGGCCACACTTATTTTTGTCAACCGTCAGGCAGGCTTCTATCTGTCGTATATTACTCTTATGGTAATGCCGATGCCATTTCTCCTGTTTGTGAAGAGCTTTCTGGAGATCCATGATAACCGGTGCTGGATAATCATCTTTGCGATGAACTTTGCTGTGATCATTCTGGATCATATCCTGAACATGACAGGGCTTTATGAGTTCAGGCAGAGCCTGTGGATGACACATCTGATTATTCTTCTGGTGATTGTGTACGTTCTTGTGGCTGTTATAAATAAAATGGTGAAACGGCAGCTTGACCAGAAGCTTAAGTATTTTGTGTGGGCATTGATACTGGTATTCCTGGCTGCCATAATCGACCTGATCGGATATTATAGAACCGGAAATAACGCCGGTGTATTTGGAAGAATTGCATTTCTGATTTTTATTCTCCTGTTTGGAATGGCTACAGCCAGACAAACGGTTGCAAGCCTGAAAAAGGTACGAAGGGCAGAGGAGCTTGAGCAGTTTGCCCTGAATGATACCATGACGGGAATGTATAACCGGAATGCCTATGATTATTATGTCAGAAATGAGAAGCAATTTGCCGGCTATATGCTCGTGACCTTTGATTTAAACAATCTCAAGCAGTGTAATGATCATTACGGTCACCGGGCCGGGGATGCTTATCTTGTCAATGCGGCACGTATTATCGAGGATAATTTTGATCGTTACGGTAAATGCTACCGTATCGGCGGGGATGAGTTCTGCTGCATTATTCCGGAGGGTAGTGGATGTAAGATCAGGAGCGTGCTCCGCAAGCTGCATCAGGATGTGGAGATATTAAACAATAAGAACATGGTTCCGGTCGAGGTGGGAATTGCCTGTGGCTGTGCGGTTGCCACGACTGAGGATACCGATCTTGAAAAGGTGCGGGAACGGGCTGATGAGGAGATGTATCAGAAAAAGAGAGAAATGAAGGCGGCATATTAATGCCGCCTTCGTTCTATTCCGCTTTTTTTGTAATATTCTGCCTTGTCCTGATACATCAGCTTTTCAGCTTCCTGTAATAAAACATCCAGATCCGTGGATACCTTATCCGCCCAGACGGTGCCGATGGCCATGTTGACGGAATGCTCAAGCATCAGATTCCGTAACCGGCTTACCCGTTCCGCTAACATATCCCGGTCGATGGGGGAGCAGACTACTAATATCTCATCTCCTCCGATACGGAATACTCCGTAATCACCAAAAGCTTTGGTTAAACAGGTACATGCCCTGAGAATCAGCTGGTCACCCATTTGATGGCCCACAGTATCATTTTCATGCTTCAGACCTGTGATGTCGCAATAGACGATACCAATGCTGTGCTCCTTATTGATCTGCTGCACATAGTTATTCATGGCAAAGCGATTGCCAAGCTGGGTAAGGGCATCCTTATAGCTTAATGCCTCGAGCCTTCTCATCAGATTTCTCCGCCTGATACAGGAGACAAGAAAGGCACCCATAATCTGCAGCATATTGAATGTATATTCCAAAAGCATGGGTGGCGGATTTTCCACCCCGTAAAACGCAATGACTTTTCCCTTATCATAGACAGGAACAACGACAATGGAATGAATCCCCTGGCGTTTTAAATTCTCATACTGTAAGGGATCCGATTCCCTCATTTCCTCCAGATCCTGAATGACGATACATTTCCCCTCATCAAAACAGTGATACCAGTTTGCACAGATCTCCGGCGGCAGATTCTGCAGATTATCCTTTTCGGGCTTTATTCCGGCGGCAGTCCATTCATAGGTATTGTCATCACAGCCGTTTTCATTCTTTTCGAAAATATAAGTTCTTTCACCGCTCAGTGATTTACCGAGATGCTCGAGAATAATCTGGATGGTTTCATCCGGAGTATCTGCGGAAAGTGCAACCTTAAGCCCTTCATTTATCAAAGCTTCCGTATCCCGGTATTTCTGGATGACCTTATCCTGGGAACGCTCCTCACTGATATCAATGGCGATTTCGATCCGGTACTTTTTCATCCTTGCAGAATCGGTTATCAGAGTATCCTTTAAAATCATGTATTTATCAATTACCGGATTATAGTAGCGCCATTCCTCAAAGGCTCCGACACAAAGCCGGTCATTATTGCATATACCACAGGGAGTGGAGGATTTCTGCAGAACCTCGTAGCATTTCCTGCCTTTTATCTCCTCCAGTGATTTTAGCTCATAAGCATCCAGAGCCTTGCGGTTCATGTATACAAGCTCATTGGTTTCAATATCGGTTGCGTATACATATTCATTTAAATTTTCAAAAAACTGCCAGATATTCTCTATATTGTTCATTTGTCTCCAATCCATAACGGCTGACGTTATTGTTCTTAATATATTCTGCCGGTGAATCGGGTATACCGGACAGACTGATGAAAGATCACCCTTAAGCATATAAGAATATGAATATATGTAAATAGTACTTATTACCCAGTACCAAGTTTGATATAGAGTTATATATCAAATTTTCCATATAAAGTCAACTTATCTAAGGAGTTTCCTTTGAATTCTACAATTTGCACAACAAAGGAGTATTCTTTTTGGGTAAAAGGCGCACAGCAAAGGAGTGTTAGCGTCAGGGGATTTCAACCAGAAGTTTTCTTTTAGAATAAAAGTTGCCCAATCATTTTAAAAATTTAAAGAGTTTCTCGTACAAAAGGTAGAATTTACAGAAAAGCCGGAAGAAAGCTATGGAAGGAGTTGACTTAGAATACGAACTCTGCTATAACATATTGGATGAAAACAAATTAATAGGAAGGAAGTACTAATTATGGAATCCGAAAAGAATACGAAGAAGACAAAATTGGAAAATATGCACCTGAAGGAAAGAATAAGCTACGGATATAGAAAAGTGATCATTATGATGCTGGTTTCCGGACTTCTTTCCATTGCGGTTATAGTGGTACTGTTTGCTAATATGATGAATTATGTGTATCGTGTTAATGCAGCAGACCAGGCGGTAAAGATCTGCAGAATGAATGTCAATGCAGCAGCAAGAAACATTCGGGAAATGGCATTGAACGAGGATACCTCTACCTATGAGAGCTATGAACAGACAGTGGAAAAGCTGCTTACAGAGGTTGGCTCCCAGCTGGAGATTATGAAGCAGACCGGGGTTGTTCCGGATGAATTGTATACGGAATATTCCTCCGCTCTTAATGACTGGGGAAACATCGGATATTCCATCATGAATGAAATTAAAGAAGGAAACCGGGATGAGGCAATTGAGGATATTCTGAATGAATGTACCCCTGCATTAAATAAAAGTGTTGAAACTGTAATAAAACTGGATGAATTAACGGATGAACTGGACAAACGTGATGTTACAAACACCATCATCTGTGCGATAGTCGGATTTGCCGGTATTATTATCTGTCTGATTTTTGCATGGGTACTGACAAAGAAAACAAGTAAAAGAGTACTTGAAACCATTCTTGAGCCGATACGTGCGATTGAAGATGTTGCGAAGGAATTAACAGAAGGAAACCTGCACAGTAACCTGGAATATCATTCTGATGATGAAATCGGAAGACTGGCACACAGCATGCGTAAGTCCACCCGTATTCTGGGAACCTATATCGATGATATAGACCGTGCCATGAAGCTCTTTTCCGAAGGAAACTTTGATGTCCAGCCTGAGGTAGAGTGGAGAGGTGACTTCGTCGGTATTCTGAATTCCTTTATGGCATTTGAAAAAAGCATGGCTGATACCGTGAAGGGGATTCAGAATGTTTCCGATCAGGTTTCAAGCGGTGCAGAGCAGGTAGCTGCAAGCGCCAATGATCTTGCGGATGGAGCAACCAATCAGGCTTCTGTTGTAGAAGAGCTGACAGCAACCGTTACAGGTGTTTCGGAGCAGATCGAACATAATTCGAATGCAGCAAAGGAAATCAGCGGAAGAGTCGGGGACCTGGGTGGTGCCATCCTGGAAAGCAATGGAAAAATGCGTGAGATGGTCGATTCCATGAATGAAATCAATCAGGCATCACAGGAGATTGACAAGATTATTGCAACGATTAATGAAATTGCTACCCAGACCAATTTACTTGCATTGAATGCATCCATTGAAGCAGCCAGAGCCGGAGAAGCCGGAAAGGGCTTTGCGGTAGTAGCAAATCAGGTGAATGTATTGGCAGACCAGAGTGCACAGGCTGCAAAGGAATCTGCAGCATTGATTGAAAGCTCTGTAAGTGCTGTGGAAAAGGGTATGGTGGTTGCTAAGGAAACTGCAGCACAGCTTGAAGAGGTAGCGGACACCTCCAAGATTATTACACGTGAGGTAACCGGTATTGCAGAGACGCTGGAGACGCAGGCCGCTGAAATGAAACAGATTAATCTTGGAATTGAACAGATTAACGATGTGGTACAGACGAATTCCGCAACATCGCAGGAATGTGCAGCTGCCAGTGAGCAGATGAGCGATGAGGCAGATGGTCTGAGAGAAATGATCCGTAAGTTTAAGGTCGCAAAATTCGAGGCTTAGTATCGTACCGGACACAATTAATACCATATGTGTAATAAGGCATGAAATATCGGGAGGGAAGGTACACGGTATTATGAGTATGGATGTTTACAAGGTAATTAAGGAGATTGATACCCAGAATATTATTGAAATCATTGCTCCTTGTATGGATGATTTCCTTTATAGCTTTGATTTGCAGAAGAATACGATGAAGATTTCGCAGTCGGCGGTAGGACGTTTCATGATACCGGACAGATTTCTGGAAAACGCAACAGATGAAATTCTTAAGGTGGTATATGAGGAAGACCGTGCAATGCTTGCAAAGCATATGCGAAGTGTCACAGAAGGCAAGGAAAAGATTCACAATCTGCACTACCGCTGGCTTGATAAAATGGGAATGCCGGTGTGGGTTAACTGCCGTGGCGTGGTAATTGATGATGAGAACGGCAGGCCGGGTTATCTGATCGGCTGTCTGAATGAAACCGGAAAGCCGCAAAGAGCAGATAATGTCAGTGGACTTTTGGGAGGGATCGAATTCTGTTCTTATCTCCGTTCACAGGCAAAACCGATTACACATGGCTTTCTTATGCATATAGGGATTGATAATTTCGGGACGATTAACGGAACATGGGGTTCTCTTTACGGAGACTATGTTTTAAAAAGTGTAGCAGACTGCATGACAGAATGTCTTTCCGGAGGCCAGAGGCTGTATCATCTGGTAGCGGATCAGTATGTGATAGCGGATCTGGAAAGCCATACGCATGAGGATGCCGTACAGTTAAGGAAAAGGATCTGCGATAGAATAGAGGATTTTATTGTTGCAGAAAAATATGAAACGGTATTTACCGTTTCTGTCGGAGTTATTGATGCAACGACTGTTTCGGAGGGCTATGAGGAGTGTCGTAAGAAATTTGAGTTTTCCCTGAAGCAGGCAAAGACCAGAGGAAAGAAGGGCTTTTATTTTTTCAATCAGAAGGATTATGAGTCGTTCCTGCGGAAAGGAAAAATCGTCACTGCTCTGCGTAATGCAATCGCAAATGAATTTGAAGGCTTTGAGGTATATTATCAGCCGATTGTGGATTGTGCATCAAGTCGTATAACAGGAGCAGAGGCACTGATGCGTTTTTCCATGATCTCCGAAGGAGAGGTGGAAAGGATTTCTCCGTTTGAGTTTATTCCTCTGCTGGAGGAGACGGCATTAATTATTCCTGCAGGAAGATATATTCTGAGTGAAGCAGCGAAAATGTGCCGTGAGATGCAGCAATATATTCCGGGCTTTAAGATGAACATAAACATTTCCTATGTCCAGATTCTGCAGGGAAAGATTGCGGATAAGATTATTTCTGCAATACAGGAAAATGAATTGAAGCCGGAATGCATCTGTGTGGAAATGACCGAAAGCGGATTTATGGATATGACGCCTGCTTTTTGTGAATTCCGTGAAAAGCTTGAGGAGAACGGGATTCCGTTTGTGATTGATGATTTCGGGACAGGATATTCCAATCTGCATTGTATCAGGGACATGAATCCTGGCTGTGTCAAAATGGACAAGGATTTTACATCAAAAGCAATGAGTAATCTGAGAGATTATGAGCTGTTTGAGAAAATCATTGAAATGGTACACCGTATAGGAATCAAAATCTGCATAGAGGGCATAGAAAAAGGAGAATGGCAGCTGGCCATGAAGAGGCTGAAGGCTGATTATCTGCAGGGATATTTTTTCGGAAAGCCATGCAGTAAAACGGAGTTTATTGAGCAGTTTGTTTAATTGTTTAATATCATAAAATATTGTTTATATATAGTGAAAACGAAAAAACTTTTTTTCAGATATCCTACGATCCGGAAAGAAGTTTTTTGTTTTTACTTGGTGACGGAAGAAGAAAGGGATATGTACATCCGGGTATTCGGGAAAATCTGCAGAAATGCAGATAAGCATTTAAAAAAAGCCGGGGAGTGAGATGATGAAAAACAGATTTTGCATGGCTCTGAATAGTTACAAATTATTGTAATTATTCAGACTGATCATTTTACAGCATGACCAGTCCGTGTTCTGATCTGTTAGCTGGCCGGGTGATCCTTTCCCATGAACTGATAGTGGATGGCATTGTGCGGACATGCTTTCATGCAGGCGCCACATCGTATACATTCCGGATGGTCAGGTGTTTCGAGGACGTTGACATCCATTTTGCATGCCTTCGTGCACTGCATACATCCGACACAACGATCGTTCTCCACCTTAATGCGGAGGAAGGATACTTTATTAAATAAGGAATAGATGGCTCCAAGCGGACAGATCCACTTGCAAAAGGGTCTGTAAAACAGGATGCTTAAAACCACAACAGCAATCAGAATAAGGCTTTTGTAGGTAAACAGCTTACCCAATGCCATGCGGATCGAAGCATTACTGAGGGAAAGAGGGATGGCGCCCTCCAAAACTCCCTGCGGACATAGATACTTACAGAAAAACGGATCGCCCATTCCAACCGAATTCGTTACAAGCATGGGAAGCAGAATAACGAAGACGAGAAGGATGATATATTTCAGATATCTCAACGGCTTAAGCTTTCCGGTAGAAAATTTTTTACAGGGAATCTTATGGAGCAGATCCTGAAACCATCCGAACGGGCACAGAAAGCCGCATATGAATCGTCCGAGGATTACCCCGAATAATACAAAAAATCCGGTTATATAGTAGGAAAATTTAAACCGAGACGATCCGACTACCGCCTGAAACGCGCCAATTGGGCAGGCACCTGTGGCAGCAGGACAGGAGTAGCAGTTCAGTCCAGGAACACATACGGTTTTCGCGTTGCCCTGATAGATTTTTCCTTTGAAAAAATTGGAAATATGGATGTTGGAAAGCAGCGTGGCAGCAGCCTGTATCCATCCTCTCAGTTGTTCTAATCTTTTTGATATCATGTTTGTTTTCTTATCCAATTCCCACACACTCCAGACATAATTTTATTGCCTTACCGAGAACAACGGCAGCTTCGCCCCGGAATGCACCGTAGACGATCATCAGGATGCCGGTAAGGAGAAAAACAAATTGGGTTATTCTGATCAGTTTCAAGATATTGGTCACTCCTTTGCCTGTTATTTGGTAATTGTTCAGAGTCATGTGATCATGACGTTCTGAATCGACAGCTATAGCTGTATTATACAATCAATGATTTAAAATTTCTGTTAAGATTTGGTGAATATTTGAGATAAAAAATTTGTGGAAAAAATTTGTCCATCCTCTGTCCGGATGAAGAGACAGGGGATGGACAAATTGCATTAAAATCAGTATTTCTGTGAAATGATGTCCGGATTATGCTCCTAAGACCAGATCACAGGTAGCACTATGATGTGGATCACTACATTTGTTGCATTGATAGTAAATATGATAACCGGATTTCGTTTTTCTGACTACGAAGATACCAGCCTTCATTTTTATAGTATCACCGTTTAGAGAATCGATCTGCTTTAACCCGATATAACCTGCTTCTGCATTGGAATCTGTAGAAAGAGCCTTTACGTTTAGATTATATTCTCCGGTAGACGCATAATCGGCCTGGATCTCATCATAATAAAGCCTCAGATTGGCCCAGTCTCTGGCAACGCCTGCATTGTGGATATATTTGATATACATGGGGGCACATACGACAACCAGTATAGCCATGATTGCAATAACAATGATGAGCTCAATTAAGCTGAAGCCTTTATCTGTTTTTTGTTTTTCATTGTAAAGTGTCTCCTTTTTGTCACCTTCTTTAATTTAATATTATTGTAATTATTCAGAACTCCATTCGTAGAATGGTTTAAAGCTGCAGGCGGATCCTGTAACTTACCGCTTCTTCTGGCACCCATAGTATATCGTCATCGGGGAAAAAATAATTCGCAGTAAAATTGCTTGTTTTAAAGCAAATTTCCTTGCGATAAGGTAAAATAAAGAAAAAACTTTATCGCAAAGGAAGAAAAATGAGCAGAGAAGAAGAAAGAGCCAGAAAGAAACTGGAAAAGAATCCGGTTGTTGAATGCAATAAGATACAAAAGAAGTTCTATCCGGAGCTGTTTCAAAGATTTGCACAGGTGAATGACCCCAGAAACCAGAGTTATATTGAATATTCTGCAAAAACCATGCTTGGAACATTATATTACAAAAGCATTGGTGGAATCCCGAGCATGCAGGAAATGACCCGGAAATTTAACGATGAAAAGACCGTGGAAAATCTTTATTTTTTATGGGAGATCCCGTAAAAGAATATCTTCCACATGGTGTTACCGAAAATGAATTTCTGGAAAGGCTGGATCCGGAGAACCTTGAGAACATACAAAAAGAGATTGCTTACACCATGATCCGCAGAAAAACATTTGAGGATGCCAGAGTGTTGAAAAAGTGGCAGGTGCTCATAGATGCCACAGAACTGGACGAAGGGTACCGAAAAAAGAATGATTCGTATCTGAGCCGTTGCTATAACCGAGGGGAAGCAGAGGAATTTATAAAGTATCACAGAAGCGTACTGAAAGCAAAGCTATATCTTGGAAATAACCTTGTATGCAGCATCGCATCAGAGCCAATTGAAAATTCAGAGGAGTATATCCATCAGAGAGAGGAAAAAATAAAACAGGACTGTGAAAGCAAGGCGTTTATCCGACTGGCAGGAAAGATAAAAAAGAGCTTTCCGAGGCTTCCGATTATCATAACAGCTGATGGACTGTACGTCAGCCAGAAGGTTATACAAATTTCAGAATACAGATGTAAATTTGATCTATTACAGAGAAAAGAAAATCGGGACAGATGGGAAAGAAAAAAACCGAGTTTGCATGGATTACCAATATCCCAATAACTGATATGTAATGCAAAGAAAATCGTGAAGGCAGGAAGAAACCGATGGAAAATAGAAAACCAGGGTTTCAACAGGCAGAAGCACTGGCAGGGAAACATAGAACACGCATGCAGCTGGAACGAACGGGCGCAAAAGAATCATTACCTGATGGAACAGATCGCAGATTTCATAAAACAGCTTTATGAGTATTTTTATCTGGAAAGAAATGAAATAAAAAAGCCGCAAAAAAATATATCTTCTGAATTGTTAGCCAGCTTTGGACGGCAACTAACGAAACCAGAAGATATACCAGCACGACTGAATGACTCAGCCTTAAACTGAGTTCATTGTAGCAAAGAAGGTGATGCCTGCCAAGAGGAAAAAGAAAAATTTATACACAATTTTTTCAAAACGGAATAAGTGCCACCCACAAATGTGGATAACTATCTGAAAAATATAAAAAAGGTGTATAAAGAAAAAATTCCAAATTGGCAGGATAAAAAGTAAGTTTACCTTTCAAAGCTGGATTGAGTGCAGTATAATTGAAAATTAAAGAGGAATTTGTTATGATACCTGACTTTCAGAGTTGAATTTAAAATATAGTGCTAAGCCAAGGGTTAAAACCTGTGGCTTAGCATTTTTTTAATTTCTCCATCGCTAAGAAAATAGGATGTCAAGGGCAGGTTGC